>ERZ773043.2069-NODE-2069-length-10780-cov-8.722145_pt1 | contig 10780 bp, 6 predicted proteins | sample MGYA00580636_ERZ773043 | MGnify/ENA primary metagenome ERZ773043 (study PRJEB29015, sample SAMEA2737992) | human oral metagenome | biome: human oral; feature: human-associated habitat; material: dental | place: China | collected 2065 ... | reverse complement strand
ACAAGGCGACATTTGCTGTCAATAGCGGCGCTATTGACAGCAAATGGCAACGCAGCCATGCGCCCGTTACGGGGATGCGACGGCCGCAGGGACTTGTTCAGAGGATCCCCAGGTCAGTCCCCCATTCCGTCGGCCTCTTCATCCAGCCGGATCCGCCAGTAGGGCGCGCCATCAATCCGGCTACGCGTGACCTGCGGCGCCTGTCCCTGGCGCAGCACGATGCGCACCGCACCATCCCGATCCGTGCGCAACAGCCGCGTGCCCTGGTTCTCCAGACGTTCCACCAGCGCGGCATCCGGCCTTCCGTGCTGATTGCGATGCGTCGTCTGAACCACCGCCAGCGTGGGCTGCACGGCCGCCAGCAGCTGCTTGCCCGTCCCCTGGCGACCACCTTCCTGCGGAATCACCAGCACATCCGCTGGCAGACGATCCCCCTGCGCCTTCACCAGCGCCGCCTCGGCCCGGGCCGGCAGGTCACCAGCCAGCACCACGCTGCCTGCCGAGCTGCGTACCCGGATCACGCAACTATTCTGGTCCTGGCGTGCATCCTCGGTCGTATGGGCCATCTGCTGCGGCTGCAGCACCTCGATGGCGCCATCAGCCCACGGCAGTGTGGTACCTGCCAGGCAGGGCTGGAATCGCCCCTCCGCCGAATCACTCATGCCCAGCAGCCGCGGGTCCATGGCCGTCAGCAGCACCGATGGATTCAACGCCCCCACCGCACGCGCTGCGCCGCCGGCATGATGCGCATCCAGATGCGACACCACCAGCACATCCACCCCGTTCAGCCCCCGGCTGTTCAGCCACGGCACCAGGGTCGCGTCGATGGCGCTGCGCCCGCCAAGGCGGGACGCCCCCGTGTCGTACAGCAGGCGTTGCTCGCCCTGCTCCACCACAATCATGCTGCCCTGGCCGATGTCCAGTGCCGTCACCACCAGCGCATCGGGCGGCGCATGACGGGGACTGGCCAGCAGCAGCGGCAGCAGGCACAGCACACCCAGCCTCGGGCGGCGCAGCCCCACGGGCGCCAGCATCAGCACCGCCCCCAGCAGCGCACACACCAGCGCGAACACCCCGGGCCTGGGCAGCTGGATACTGGCCAGCGGCAAGGCATCCAGACTGCGCAGAAACGCCATCAGCCAGCCCAGCTGCAGCAACAGCGCCTTCAGCAGCCAGCCGGCCAGCCATGGAAAGACCGGTGCCAGCAGCATCACCCCAATGGCCATCGGCGTCAGCACCAGCCCCACCCACGGAATGGCCAGCACATTGGCCACCGGACCGATCAACGACCAGGTGGAAAAGAAGGCGATCGTCAGCGGCGTGAGCAGTACCGTCGCCGCCCACTGGTTGCGGGCCCCGTCACGCAGTGCCGCCCACCATTGCCCCACGCGGCCCTGCTGCCACCATCGGGCCCCGGAGAGCGTATCGCCTTCTTCCATCCCCCCGCCCAGCGGCTGCTGCGCACACCAGACCAGCGCCAGCACCGCACAGAACGAAAGCCAGAACCCCGCCTGCGCCACCGACCACGGATCCAGCGCCACGATGGCGGCCGCTGCCAGCAGCACCGGTGTCACCGCATTCTGGCTGCGCCCTCCCACACTCAGCACCGCAGCTGCCAGCAGCATGAAGCAGGTCCGCTGCGACGGCACACCCCACCCCGAGAGCAGCGCGTAGCCAAAGGCCGTCAGCACACCAGGCACCAGCACCAGCCACTGACGCGGAACGCGCGACATCCACGCCAGCCACCGTCCGCTCGCACGCCGCGCCAGCGCGCGATGCAGCCCCAGGCAGCCCGCCGACACGACCATGGCCAGCAAGGTCACATGCATGCCGGAAATCGCCATCAGGTGACTCACGCCGGTCCGGCTGAACAGCCCCCACTGCTCGGCCCCCATGGCGGCCTGATCCCCCAGCGACAGCCCCGTGACGATGCCCATCAGGGCCCAGCGCCCTTCATCCTGTCCCCGTGCCGGATCAATGCGTGCCTGCAGCGTCTCCAGATGCTGCCTCAACACCGCACGCACCGATTCGACCCAGCGCATCAGCCCCGCCATGCCCTGCAGCCAGGCGGGTTCATCCTGCAAGCGCTGCCGCTTCACGACCCTGCCCACGGCCCCGATGCCCTGCTGCAGCATGCGCTGCTCGGTATCGAAAGCGTCCGGATTCACCGCCGCCACCGGCCTGCGCAGTTTCACCAGGAGCCGCCAGCGCTGGCCCGGTTCGGGCCACACGTCATCCGCGGACGGCCCATCCGCATCATCCTGCGCTCCGGACTTCGGCGTGCCCCACGATAGCGACACCCGCCCCAGACCCTCACAGCCAGGCAGGGATGTCGCTTCATCCAGCGGCCCACAGGCCTGCACCGCAAACAGCACCCGGTCACCAAAGCCCTGACGAGACGGCAGACTGCTGACCGTGCCCTCCACCACCAGCGGCACATCCTCCAGCGCCGGATCCAGCCGCGTCTGAAGCGCCTGATGGATGGACAACGCCAGCGCGGCACTGACCATCAACCCCATGCCCAGCGGGCGCAACCACGCCGGCAACACCAGCAACACCCCCAGCAATGCCCAGCCCGGCAGCCAGCCCACGGGTGGCAGCCAGCCGGAGAACTCCAGCGCGCAAGCCGACACCAGTAGGCAGCCGGCCAGCAGCGTCAGACGGGGAATGAAGGATGCGAGATGGATCACCCCGCAAGGCTAGGGCAAAGCGCCTGCCCGAAGAGCTTCAGGGAAGATGACGGGCCTAGGCCGGATGGCGGATTGCCCGATGCCTCGGCGCCCGCTCGGTCGGTCGGACACCGTCGAAAACAGGGCCACAAGACCGCTCAAGAGAATTGTCGAGGAGGGCAGTCCAGGGGGGAGCGTCGAGGATACATCGGGGGGCGTCACGCAAGCGCCGCACAAGTCGTTCCGTGCGGCGCACAAGCCCCCCAAAAGCGGGCTCACCGCCGATCGGAAGCGCCCGTCACCTCGTCCTTCTCGTGCAGCTCCACCAGATCGAGAGCCGGCGGCACCGGACGGTCATCGGCCTCGGCATCCGGCGGAGAGCGGCGCAAGTACAGCCGGTCCGACCACGTGGCCAGCCAGCTGGGCTTGAACGCCACGAAGATGGCCGTCCACATCCCGGTAAAGAAGCCATCGCCCCAGGCCAGCAACCAGCGCGCCACCATGGACGAGAACTCGTCGCTGCCATGCCCCAGCCGCATGCCAGCCCACTGTGCCAGCGCCCCGCTCAAAAACAGGCAGATCACCGTCGTGAGAAAGCCCCGGCCCAGAATGTAGACGAACAGATGCTCGCCCAGCAGGCGGCGCACCAGCGCCCCCAGCAGCATGGCAAAGGTGGCTGGCGCCACGCCCAGCCACAGGATGCTGTCGAACACGTCTGGCCACGGCTGCGGCACGAACCATCCCGACAGCACACCCACCAGGCACAGCACCGGGATGGCGAGCGGCCAGCCCAGCATCAACAGCACCAGACAGGCCCCCGACCATTGCAGCTGCACCGGCGCAATGTGCAGACGCGGCAGCGCCCACATCCAGGGTAGGAGCACCAGCGTTGCTAGCACCGGGGTCAGCAGTGCGCCCCCCCGCAGCATCCGCCAGGGACGCAGAGCCAGCGAGATGCCCAGCGCAATCAGAACGATGTAGAAAGATCCGTGCATGCCGCTATTGTCCGAGTATGGTCAACGCCACACAAGCGGCCCGCAGACCGCCCGGGCCGCGCCAACCGCGTGAGCTACCCGGCCCCTGCTGCAACAGCGGCCCACCCTTCCCCGGCTTTCTCGTTGACATGCGGGCAAGTTCTGGCATAATCCGGTGTCTTGACCGCAAGGACACGGAGAGGTGGCAGAGTGGTCGAATGTACCTGACTCGAAATCAGGCGTACCGGTAACGGTACCGTGGGTTCGAATCCCACCCTCTCCGCCATATATAGCCCTAAGTAATTGAATTACTTAGGGCTTTCTTTTTTCCTGCATCTTCCGTCTAAAGCTATCCCGCTCAAAGCTAACCCGGTGTTGCGCTTGTACTTGATTAAAAGCCAACAAGCCTCCCAAGCAAGGGCGTTCATCGTGCATCATCTCGGTAACGAAGCGATACAGAAGCGCTATGCCGAGACTAAAGAAAAACGTTGCCCCATTGCTCGATCGGGCGACCGACTCCCTCACTCTGGCCATCGAACTTTTCAACCGGCCATCGGAAACCGGGCGAAGCCACGGAGTACTCATTCTTTTACAACACTCTTTCGAGATGCTGTTAAAGGCGATGATCCTTCAATCCACCGGCTCTATCCATACCAAAGAGGGAAAGTACACCTATAGCTTTGATAAGTGCCTTTCGGTAGCGTCCGAGCAACTCAAGCTGCTGAGCAGTGACGAAAAGGCAACGCTATCAATCCTGGATGCCCAACGGGACCAAGCCGCGCACTATTACATAGACATTTCCGAGGATGTCTTGTATGTACATGCTCAATCAGGTGTTACGCTATTTGACACCCTGCTTCAAAAGGGATTTTCCAAACGACTTGCAGATTTTTTGCCAAGTCGTGTTCTTCCAATCTCCACTCGCCCTCCGAGAGACTTATCTGTACTCATAAACAGCGAACTTTCGGAAGTCGACAGGTTACTAGCAGCAGGGCGGCGACAGGGAGCGCAGGCAGCAGCAAAGCTGCGCACCATTTTGGCATTTTCTTCAGGAGCGATGCAAGAAAATGGAAATCGCATTTCTGAATCAGAAATCAATTCAGCAATAGAAAAACGGAGAAAGAAAAAGGACTGGAATGCCATCCTCCCCGAGATTGCACAACTCACTCTTAGCACAGACGGGACAGGAATTCCAATTTCCATGAAAATCACCAAGGAAGCGACCATTTCTTTCAAGATTGCAAAACCAGGAGACGAAATCCAAGGAACGTTAGTCAAGCAAGAAGTTGACCCATGGACGGTTTTCAATCTTGGATCAAAACAACTTGCAGAAAAACTTGGGCTAACCCTCCCAAAAACACTCGCGTTAATCTATGAAATGGACATTCAATCCAACCCGGAATGCTACAGAGAACTTAAGCACAGGAGCCAAATCTTTAACGGCTACTCCATGAAGGCCCTAAATCTTCTACGCGATAGCATGAAAAATGCTGACATGAATGAAATTTGGGCTCGTTACAAATCCAGACCAAAAAAGAAAAAGAAGTTATAAATCACAATATGACCCATTAGTCGAAACGGGATCATAAACTCACCCTGCCGTCAGTGCCTTGTATCTAGATCTTGCCCATCAGCTCGCAGATTGCGCCATCACGCCTCCTTCGCACATTCGGTCACCCGAATGCAGTTGTGCTCGCCTTCATTCGCTATGATCAACTCGTAGAGGGACTTACATCCGCAAGCGCGCGACCATGCCGGGCACACCAATATGAAAACGGCCCCATCAGGGGCCGTTCCTGCTTCTATGATGCTGCGTATCAGGGCTTCAGCACTTCCACCCCGCCCATGTAGGGCTGCAGCGCCTTCGGAATGCGCACCGAGCCGTCGGCCTGCTGGTGGTTTTCCAGCACGGCCACCAGCGTGCGACCCACGGCCAAGCCGGAACCGTTCAGCGTGTGCACATGCTCAGGCTTCGCCTTGCCCTTGCCACCCTTGCCTTCGGCATCGGCCGGGCGGAAGCGCGCCTGCATCCGCCGGGCCTGGAAGGCCTCGGTATTGGAAATGGACGAGATCTCCCGATAGGCCGACTGCCCCGGCAGCCACACCTCCAGGTCATAGGTCTTGGCGGCCGAAAAGCCCATGTCGCCCGTGCACAGGGCCACCACCCGGTACGGCAGCTCCAGCGCCTGCAGGATGGCTTCGGCATGGCCCACCATCGACTCCAGCGTCGCGTAGGAGTCCTCGGGACGCGTCACCTGCACCATTTCCACCTTGTCGAACTGGTGCTGGCGGATCATCCCGCGCGTGTCACGGCCATACGAGCCCGCCTCGGAGCGGAAGCACGGCGTATGCGCCGTCAGCCGCAGCGGCAGCGCCTCGCCCGGCAGGATCTCGCCCGCCACCAGGTTCGTCAGCGACACCTCGCTGGTCGGAATCAGGTACATCGTGGCCGGCACCGCCTGACCCGAAGCCTCCTGCCCGGCCTCCGTCCCGGCCGCCGGTCCCTGGTCACCCAGTTTCTGCACCCGGAACAGGTCTTCCTCGAACTTGGGCAGCTGCCCGGTGCCGAACAGTGCGGAAGCATTCACCAGATACGGCGTGTAGCACTCGGTATAGCCATGCCGCGTGGTGTGCATGTCCAGCATGAACTGGGCCAGTGCCCGGTGCAGGCGCGCCACGCCACCGCGCATCACGGTGAACCGTGCACCCGAGAGCTTGGCCCCAGCGGCCGCGTCCAGCCCCAGCGGCTCGCCCACGTCCAGGTGGTCCTTCACCTCGAAGTCGAAGGTGGCCGGCGTGCCCCAGCGGCGCACCTCCACATTGTCGGCCTCGCTGCGGCCCACCGGCACCGACTCGTGCGGCAGGTTGGGCAGGCTGGCCAGCAGCGCATCCAGCGATGCCTGCACCGACTCCAGCTCGGCCAGAATGCCGGCCTGCTCCTGCGTCACGGCATTGACCTCGGCCAGCAGCGCGCTGGCGTCCTCACCCTTGCCCTTGGCCTGGCCAATCTGTTTGGACAGCGCATTGCGCTGCGCCTGCAGCGCCTCGGCACGCGTCTGCAGCGCCTTGCGACGGGCCTCCAGGGCCTCGTAGCCGGCGCGGTCAAAGACGAACCCGCGGGTCTTGAGACGACTTTCCACTTGTGCGGCGTCTCGGCGCAATGTTTGAATATCGATCATCCCGCCATTCTAGTCGCTTGTCGGCCCATTCAGGCGCTGCCGCTGCCCGTCTGCTGCGCCCAACGTATCATCTTCACCAAGGAAAGGCATGCCGGGGCGTGACCCCGGCACGGATGTCCAGCCCCTCCCCCATGCCGGGACATGGAGGGCCAGGACTGCTCGGCGCCTTTCCGAGGGCTTGTCCGGATCTCCCTGGGGGGATCGGGCATAATGCCCGCAGCGTCACCGGCCAGACCGGCAGGCGCTGGTCTGCGCCCCTGCATCACACGAATGCCCGATCCGGAGGAAACCGTGTCATCGAAACCCCAGTTTCGAGCCCCGAAACGCCGAACCCTGCAAGCAGCGGGTCTCGGCGTCCTGCTGCTGGCAGGCTGCAACGTCATCAGGCCCGCAGCCCTCGATACACACCCGTCCATCCTGTTCGTGCACGACAACGGCGAAAGCGCCGCCAGCTGGCAGACCATGCTGTGGCGCTTCGAGTCCAACGGCTGGCCCACCGCCAAGCTGCACACGCTGAACCTGCCCTACCCCTACGCGCGTGACGACGACACCCAGCCCCAGGCCGGCCGCAGCAGCAGCGCCGACTACATGGCCTACCTGAGAGCCGAAGTCGCCGCCATCAAGGCCCGGGACAAGACCGACAAGGTCATCCTCATCGGCAGCGGCCGCGGCGGCAACGCCATCCGCAACTACATCCAGAACGGCGATGGCCAGGCCAGCGTCAGCCACACCATTCTGGCCGGCACGCCCACCCACGGCGTCTGGGCCGTCAAGGGCCTGCGCGAACAGAGCGAGTTCTCGGGCCTGTCCAACTTCCTGAAGGGCCTGAACCGGCCCAAGGACGCCCAGGGCAACGAAGTGCCCACCGGCATCCAGTGGCTCACCCTGCGTTCCGACAACAACGACAAGTACGCCCAGCCCACCGGCGAGTGGATCGGCAACCCGCTGCTCAGCACCAACATCCGCCCTGAAAGCCAGGCGCTCAAGGGCGCCCGGAACCAGATCCTGCCCGGCGCCGACCACCGTGAAGTGGCCCATTCCGCGGCAGCCTTCAGCGTCATGCATCAGTTCATCACCGGCAAGGCGCCTGCCCAGCCCGAGATCGTGGCCGAACAGGACGTCACGCTGGATGGCATGGTCAGCGGCGTGGAAGGCCAGAACGGCGGCTTTCCCACCAACCTGCCGCTCAAGGGCGCGCAGGTCGAGGTCTACACCGTCGATGCCAACACGGGCATCCGTACCAGCCAGACCCCGGTCCACAGCCAGCGCACCGGCACCAACGGCCGCTGGGGCGGCTTCCAGGCCAGCGGCAACCAGACCTATGAATTCGTGATCAGTGCGCCGGGCTACCCCACGCACCACATCTACCGAAGCCCCTTCCCGCGCAGCAGCGACATCGTCAACTTCCGCCTGCAGCGCATCGTGCATGCCGACCCGGACGCCCGGGCCATGGTCATCATGAGCCGGCCGCGCGGCTACTTCGACATGCGCCGCGACACCATGTCCTTCGGCCGCGCCGTCCCGCCCCCGGGCATTCCGCCCCGTGGCGCTGCGGGTGTCTCCACCTCGCGCATGAAGTCGCTCAGCGACACGCCCGAGACCGTCGTCGCCCGCTTCAACAACGAGCGCATCGCCGGCCGCACCTGGCCGCTGGCCGACAAGCACGTCGTCATTCTCGAACTGACCGACTGAACCGTTTCCGGTTCACCGACCAGGCGAGGCCTCACGCCCGGACAGAAAAAACCCGGATAGTCGAAGGCGGGCAACCCACCCCCTCCCAGATCACGCCTTCGAGCACGGCGCGCCCAGACGACACCTTCGATCATGGTGCGCCCGGACCATCGCCCACAAGGGTTAACCTTCCCCCATAAACTCCGGGGGAGGCGATGACTGCTGCAGAGCAATATACTGGAAGCAAAATGGTATCCAGCGCTTCCAGATCATGACCACCGCAGCACACACCGCCACCCCGCTCGACCCCAGCAGCACCCGCCGGGTGGACGACACCCGCATGAAGGCGATACGCCCCCTCATCACCCCGGCCCTGCTGCAGGAATGGCTGCCCGCCCCCGACACCACCACCCAGCTGGTCGAGGACAGCCGTGCAGCCGTCTGCCGCATCCTCTCCGGCCAGGATGATCGCCTGCTGGTCGTCGTCGGGCCCTGCTCCATCCATGACCACACCCAGGCCATGGACTACGCCCGCCAGCTCAAGGCTCAGGCCGACGCCCTCTCCGACGACCTTCTCATCCTGATGCGCGTCTACTTCGAGAAGCCCCGCACCACCGTCGGCTGGAAGGGCTACATCAACGACCCGCACATGGACGACAGCTACGCCATCAACCAGGGCCTGGAAATGGCCCGCAGGCTGCTGCTGGACGTGCTGCAGCTCGGCATGCCCGTCGCCACCGAATTCCTCGACCTGCTCTCGCCCCAGTTCATCAGCGAACTCATCAGCTGGGGCGCCATCGGCGCACGCACCACCGAAAGCCAGAGCCACCGCCAGCTGGCCAGCGGCCTGTCCTGCCCCGTGGGCTTCAAGAACGGCACCGACGGCGGCGTGAAAGTGGCAGCCGACGCCATTCTGGCCGCCCAGGCCTCGCACGCCTTCATGGGCATCACGAAGATGGGCGTGGCCGCCATCTTCGAGACCCACGGCAACCCCTACTGCCACATCATCCTGCGCGGCGGCAAGGCCCCCAACTACAGCGCGGCCGACGTGAATGCTGCCTGCCAGCTGCTGGCGAAGAACGGCCTGCGCGAACAGGTGATGATCGACTTCTCGCACGCCAACAGCAGCAAGCAGCACCGCCGCCAGATCGACGTGGCTCAGGACGTGGCCAGCCAGATCGCCGCAGGCGATGCCCGCATCACCGGCGTGATGATCGAGAGCCACCTGAACGAAGGCCGCCAGGACATTCAGCCTGGTCAGCCGCTGCAATACGGCGTTTCCGTCACCGACGCCTGCCTGAGCATGGAACAGACCATTCCCGTGCTGCAGACGCTGGCACAGGCGGTGCGCAAGCGGCGCCAGACACAGGGACGGTAAAGCGGTTCAGGCCCTTTCAGTCACCTTTCAGTCACGACAGGGCCGCGCAGGGGCAACATGGCCCCTGCAACGTCGAAAAGCACCTGAAACAAGCTGCTCCACTGCTTGCTCTAATTCTCTTCCTGGTTTGGCACCGTATCATGAGGCGACCCAGTGCTTCTTGCCTTGCTTCTTTCACGGCGCCGAGCCTCCGCATCCCACGCCCGCAGCTGCGTCAGCTTCTCGCCGATCTTCAGCTCCAGCCCTCGCGATACAGGCTTGTACCAGCCCGGTTCGCGCATCCCTTCCGGCAGATAGGTTTCACCGGCGGCATAGGCATTGGGCTCGTCATGCGCGTAACGATAGGCATGGCCGTAACCCAGCTCCTTCATCAGCTTGGTGGGGGCATTGCGCAGGTGTATCGGCACCGACAGATCGCCGTGCTGCTTCACTGCCTGCTGTGCTTTGTTGATCGCTTTGTAGGCGGCGTTGCTCTTTGGCGAAGAGGCGAGGTACGTAGCACATTGGCTGAGGATGATCCGCGATTCGGGGTAGCCAATCGTAGTGACTGCCTGAAAGGTGCTGTTAGCCATTATGGTAGCTGTGGGGTTGGCGTTTCCGATGTCCTCAGAGGCGAAGATCAACATACGGCGTGCAATGAATTTCACGTCTTCGCCGCCCTCAATCATCCGTGCCAGCCAGTAAACAGCCCCGTTGGGGTCGCTACCTCGCAGTGATTTGATAAAAGCGGAAATAATGTCGTAGTGTTGTTCGCCTGTTTTGTCGTAAAGCACCGTATTTTGCTGGACGACGCTAAGCACGAAGTCGTTAGTGATCGTAATCTCCTGCGGATTGGGTGCAGCGCCTACCACAAGCTCGAATGTATTGAGTAGTTTGCGCCCGTCGCCTCCCGAAAGCCTAAGTAGCGCC
>ERZ773043.2067-NODE-2067-length-10782-cov-8.580591_pt1 | contig 10782 bp, 10 predicted proteins | sample MGYA00580636_ERZ773043 | MGnify/ENA primary metagenome ERZ773043 (study PRJEB29015, sample SAMEA2737992) | human oral metagenome | biome: human oral; feature: human-associated habitat; material: dental | place: China | collected 2065 ... | reverse complement strand
AGACAGAAAGAAGCAACCTGTTTGCGAAGATAGCGCTGGCCCATGAATTCGGAGGAACGGTGAAGAGCATCTTCAGTGCAGAAGGCGAACCGACAAGCGGAACGAGAGTAGACCTGAAAGACAGCTGGGTAGACGTAGAAGTAGGAGGAAGCTTTTTGGTGAACAGGAACACGTACCTGTACGGAACCTACACGAGAAACTTTGGGGCGGACCTGTCGAACAAATGGAGGATAGATGCGGGCATCCGCTTCAGCTTCTAAGGATGATGACCGCTTCCGAAAGGGGAATGGAAGAAAGCTTTACTATGAGAACTGAATAAGAAGAAATGAAAGGACTGCTTTCCTGGGTATGGGAAGGCAGTTCTTTTCTGTTTACCTTTTTCCACATTACGGGTATAGATCCTTCACTTGCGATCCGGATAACGCCTTCCGTTTCCCGTCATTATGACGCTTTCCCTAAAATTGCCATTCAGAGCGGGAGAAAAAATGCTTTGTGGGAATAAGGGAAAACGGCTATGTGATGAGGATCGAAGAATCTGTTATGCCGGTGACACGGAACGGGTTTCTTTCTGCCCATTGAAATTGCATACTTACCGTATTCCTCAATTAGGATAACAGACTTTTCGTTTGCGCTCTGAGTGACGCCTTGCAAATGTATAGCTATCTGCTATTAGCTCAGCTCGTAGCTAATACCGATCGACTATCTGAAGTTGATAAATCACCCGCTTATACGGAACCGTCATTTCTGCTTCGCTTTCGCAAGGATGGCAGGCAAGGAGAGGATCACAAAATAACTCTGATGACACTAAGCGGTATACCCGTCGGGAACGATATTCAAGGCGGGCGGTGATTAACCGATATTTTGCCGGGGATTCCGTTTTTGATTATTAAATCGATTTTTATTCATATAAAAATATCATATAAGTGTCATGAAGGCGTATAGATAAAATATTGCAATTTGAAGAAAGATAAAATATTATATAGATAAAAGTGAATATGATATAGATTCTCATATTTATTTTTATCTATTAATGAAAGGATGTGCTTTATGCAGGAAGGAATCAATAATTTATTTGCAGGTGCTGTTTTTCTGGCCGGTGTGCTGTCCTTCTTTTCGCCCTGTGTATTTCCGCTTCTACCGGTTTACTTGGGAAAGCTGGCGGAGGATCCCGGGACGAGGTCGTTTTCTTTTTTCGGACTGAAGGTATATGTATCTCCGCTGGTAAAAACTGTTTTCTTTATTACGGGACTATCGACGGTATTTTTCAGTCTCGGGTTTGGGACCGGTTTTTTCAGCCACATTTTTTATCATCCCTATACGCCGTATGTCATGGGTGGTATCGTCATACTTCTCGGGCTGCATCAGATGGAGCTGATTAATATTAATTTTCTCCAGCGGCAGAAGAAGATCGAGCTGGACGGGAAGCGTCAAGGCGGTATTCTCGGCGCGTTTCTTCTGGGGCTGACTTTCAGCTTCGGCTGGACGCCCTGTGTGGGACCTGTGCTGGGAGCGGTGCTTGCTGTGGTGGCTTCTGAAAATGGAAGCGCTCTGTATGGCGGTCTTTTGATGGCGGTGTACGCTGCGGGGATGGCGGTCCCTTTCCTGATTCTGGCAGTGGCATCTTCCTGGCTTTTGAAGTACAGCAGTCACGTGAAGCGCCATATGGTCTTGCTGAAAAAGATTGGCGGCGTGCTGATCATTCTTATGGGGATCCTGCTTATGCTTGGCAAGCTGGATATGCTGGCGGCAGTTATTTCTTGAAATATTTCACAGATTTGTAAACAGGAGGTTTATCATGATGAAAATTTCTTATAAAAAGTTTGGAGCGTTTGCGGCAACAGCCGTTTTGGCAGGGATTCTGGCGGGATGCGGATCCGGTATGAATGCGGATGCAAATGACATGGCCCGCCCCGCGGCGATGCAGCAGGAAAAGGCAGCCGGCCGCACACAGAATTTTATGGATGCAAAGGATGCGGATTTCATGCTGACCGATGTAAATGGAAAGGAACACAGACTTTCCGATTACAGGGGGAAAAAGGTGTATATCAAGTTCTGGGCTTCCTGGTGTTCTGTATGTATGGCTACGCTGGCTGATACGGATATGCTGGCGGGAAGTGACGATAAGGATTTTGTCGTTCTTTCCGTTGTGGCGCCCGGATTTGGCGGTGAAATGAAAAAAGAGGATTTCGTAAAATGGTATAAAGGTCTCGGCTATAATAATCTCCCCGTGCTTCTTGACGAAGGCGGCGCGGTGACGAAGAAATACGGTATTCGTTTCTATCCGTCGGCGGCTCTGATTGATACAGAAGGAAATGTGAAGATGCTCCGTCCGGGGCATATGAGCAAAGAATCGCTTGCTATGGAGATGAAGGGGATTTCGTAAAGGAGGATTATGATGAGAACGGCAGGAATTTTAGGAAGTCTTGCGATCATTGCGGCAGCCGGTTTCGGCTGGTATTCGATGGCAATGACTCCATCTTCAGGCAGCGGGGAAAAAGCGCCTGTGGGGGTAAGCCTTGAAGAAAGTATGAAGAAAGAAATGGCGGTGAAAACAGTGAATAAGGAAAATTTACGGGATATGTACCTGGCGGGAGGCTGTTTCTGGGGACTGGAGGAATATTTTTCCCGTGTGGACGGCGTAGTGGACGTGGTTTCCGGTTATGCCAACGGGAAAACGGACAAGACGGATTACGAACATATAGGGCAGACAGATCACGCGGAAACGGTTCATATTTCTTATGATGCTTCCAAAGTTTCCTACAGGGATCTGCTGCTTTACTACCTCCGGGTGGTGGATCCTACAAGTGTGAACCGTCAGGGAAATGACCGCGGGCGCCAGTATCGGACGGGCATTTATTACACCACTGATGAAGAAGGGGCGGTGGCTCGGGAAGTACTTGATGAAAAGCAGAAATCCCTTTCCGGTAAAATCGCTATCGAGGTGGAACCGCTCCGTCATTTTGTGCCGGCGGAAGAGTACCATCAGGATTATTTAAAGAAGAACCCCGGCGGTTACTGTCATATCGATGTAAGCAGGGCGGCGGATCCCGTGATTGACGGCTCCCTGTATCCGAAGCCTGACGAGGAAACCCTCCGCAGCCTTTTAACGGCAGATCAATATGCTGTCACGCAGGAAGGCATGACGGAAAGAGCTTTTTCCAATGAATATTTCGATAAATTTGACCGCGGCATTTATGTAGATGTGGCGACGGGAGAGCCGCTCTTTTCCTCCTGTGACAAGTTCGAGTCGGGCTGCGGCTGGCCGAGTTTCACGAAACCGATTTCTGCCGATGTGGTGAATTACAAAGAAGACCTGAGCTATAATATGCGGCGTACAGAAGTGCGGAGCCGTATGGGAGAATCCCATTTGGGGCATGTGTTTGATGACGGTCCCCGGGACAGAGGCGGTCTCCGGTACTGCATCAACAGCTTGGCGATCCGGTTCATTCCCGAAGCGGATATGGAAAAAGAAGGCTATGGTTATTTGTCCGGCGTTTTATAATTTTAAGAAATATTTTTGACTAAACCGTGCCTTGCGGTATAATATATAAATTGGTAAAGCAGTTATACTTAAAAGGCAGGGTAAAAATATGCAGATGATTGATTTGTCCGGCGTCAAGGACTTCAATGCCGCTCGTTTCCTCATTTATTGGCTGGTAGCGACAGTCATTGCCATTCTCGTGGCATATAATATCGACCCTCAGAAAAAGCTGGTCTGGTTCAGACAGCGCAGTGACAACGGGTTCATGGTCCGCCGCGGCTGGTTTGGGAATTTCAGCCTGCTCGGCGTCCCCCGTTCCAAGATAGGCTTTGCCATTACGGCAGGTATTTTCATCGGGGCGGGTATTGTGTGGGCGCTGCTTATCTTTATGATTCTTCCGGTACTCGGCTATCATGTGTAAGCCTTGTTTTTCCTTATTAAGTAAATATGTTTTCTGCGTATGGCACAGGGGCAGGAAATAGTATCGGACCTGGTATTTTCCGGGTCCGTTTTTTGTAAGGCTGTTTATTTGCGGGGAGAGATTTATGACAAGCACGGAAACAATTTTTAAGGAACTTTTTGCAGGGGTTATGGAGATGTCGGATCCCGCTGTCTGGACTATGTTCGCCATCGGCGGGATTCTGATCTGGCTCGGAGTGAAAAAGGATTATGAGCCGGTGCTTCTCTTTCCTATGGGAGTGGGCTGTATATTGGCAAATATACCGGGGCATTTTGCCGTTATCCCGGTGGGAGGCGGGGAGCCGGGCTTTTTGCAGGTTCTTTATGAAGCGGGAATTGCCAATGAGCTGTTTCCTGTCATGATTTTTGTGGCGGTAGGCGCGATGTGTGATTTTACGCCGCTTATCCGCCAGCCTTATGTCATGCTTTTTGCGGCAGCGGCCCATTTAGGTATTTTTGCAGCGGCGCTTCTGGCATCAGCTTTTGGATTTCCTTTCAACCAGGCGGCGGCGATTGGCATCATCGGCGCGGCGGACGGTCCGACGACGATTTTTGTGGCGCAGAAATTTGCTGCAGAACTTCTGGCGCCCCTCACGGTGACGGCATTCTGCTATATGTCCCTTGTCCCGATTATCCAGCCGCCTATTATCAGACTGCTGACGACAAAGCAGGAAAGACGTATCCGCATGGCATATAAAGAAGAGAAACCCGTGTCCTGGATGGCACGTTTCCTTTTTCCTTTCATGGTGGTGCTTTTTGCAGGTATTCTGGCTCCTATTTCCGTACCGCTCATCGGCGCGCTCATGTTCGGCAATATGCTGAAAGTATCGGGCGTTGTGGATTCTCTGGCAAGTACGGCACAGAATGAACTCGCCAATCTGGTGACACTCTTTCTCGGTATTACGGTAGGCGCTACGATGACGGCGGAAAATATCCTGACATTTGATGTCCTGAAAATCCTTATCCTTGGTGCGGCGGCGTTCGTTTTCGATACGGTGGGCGGCGTGCTTTTTGCAAAGTTGGCAAATCTCTTCCTGAAACAAAAGCTGAATCCCATGATCGGAGCCTGTGGCATTTCCGCGTTCCCCATGTCGGGGCGCGTTGTTGCCAAGATGGCTTTGAAAGAAGATCCTTCCAATTTCATCATCCAGCACGCCATGGGCGTCAATGTGGCGGGACAGGTTGCTTCCGTTGTCGCCGGCGGCCTTGTGCTTGCTCTTATTCCCGTTTTGTCATAAAGGAGAAACTATGTCAAGTTTGGACGCTTCCGTTTATCTTCTGGTCATTGCGTATCCCCTGCTTTTCGTGGTGATGGCTGTTTTTATGGGACTGACGTACTTCCTGCGCAGGGTATTTCCCGGAGACTGAAGAAGCGGGATTTCCTTCCTGCCGTGGTTTGCGGGGAAGATGAAAAAGTTTTATACTGTATCTATGTGAAAATAATTCTCTTTTAGGAGGCAGAAATGAAAGAAACATACAGCAGAAGCAAATCCGTTTGGCAGCGGATGAATGCCCGTGAGCGCAAGGCCGCCATGGCATACGGTGAAAAATACAAGGCGTTCCTTGATACGGCACGCACGGAAAGACTGGCGGCAGCGGAAATTATCCGCCGTGCGGAAGAAAAGGGATTTAAACCTGTCTATACCATGAAGTCGCTCAAAGCGGGAGACAAGGTATATTGGAACCAGAAAGATAAATCCGTTATTTTAGCGGTGATTGGGAAAGAACCCGTCCATGAAGGCATCAAAATCGTAGGATCCCATATTGATTCGCCCCGTCTGGATCTGAAAGCCAATCCGGTTCATGAACAGGACGGCATTGTGTACTTCCGTACCCACTACTACGGCGGGATTAAGAAATACCAGTGGACCTGCATTCCGCTGGCGCTCATCGGCGTGGTATTCACAAAAGACGGTAAAAAAGTGGATATCAATATCGGACTGAAAGACAGTGATCCCGTTTTCTATGTATCCGACCTGCTTATCCATATGGCACAGGACCAGATGAAAAAGACTCTGGCGGAAGGGATTACCGGAGAACAGCTCCAGGCTGTCGCGGGTACTCATTCTGAAGAAGGGCAGACACCGAAAGACGCCATCATGACGCTTTTGAAAAAGGAATACGGAATTGAAGAGGAAGACTTCGCCGCCGCTGAATTGGAACTTGTTCCCGCCACAAAGAGCCGCGACGTCGGATTTGACCGTTCCCTCATTGCTTCTTACGGACAGGACGACCGCGTATGTTCTTACGCGAATCTGGAAGCCATCCTGGACGCGAAACCCGGTGTGAAGACCCAGGCCGCTCTTCTTACGGATAAGGAAGAAATTGGATCTTATGGAAATACGGGAATGGAATCTTCCTATTTTGTGAAATTTGTGATGAAACTCCTTGCGCTGCAGGGACAGGGAAGTCTTCTTGATTTCTATGAAACCATGGAAAACAGCGAGATGCTTTCTGCCGATGTCAATTCCTGTCTTGATCCCATGTTCCCGGAAGTTTCTGAAAAAGATAATGCGTCTTTCCTCGGATACGGGGTTAACCTGACCAAGTACGGCGGTTCCCGCGGCAAGGCAGGCAGCAATGACGCCAATGCGGAATTTTTGCAAAAGGTCAGAAAAATCTTTAATGATGCCGGTGTATGCTGGCAGATCGGTGAGCTGGGAAAAGTCGACCAGGGCGGCGGCGGAACGATTGCTTTCATGATGGCGAACTGGGGCGCGGAAGTGGTGGACTGCGGCACGTCCATGCTGTCCATGCACGCTCCCTGCGACCTGCTGTCCAAGGCGGACGCTTACGAAACGTACCTGGCGTACAAGGCATTCTTTGAAAGCAGGTAAGAACAAGAGGGAATCATCGTCTCGAAAGGGGCGGTGATTTTTTTGTGGGAAATTCCGCTTATCTGTTTCATAAGAGCTCCGTGTATCCCTTGCATGGAAGAGAGTATTTCCGCTGTTGACTACCGGCCGGTACTGCGTTAAGATATCTGACAAGACAATTATGGCAGGATGTTGCAGACACAGGAAGGATAGCAGTGCAGGAGGAATCAGAATGGATGAACATCAGTCCGGCGTAAAGCTGGAAGAAGCGTTGGAAGAAAAAAAAGAACTTGATGCAAAAGCGCAGAAAATACTTGAGGAGAAGGAAGCGGACTCCCGTATGAGGACATATACGGGACCGTTGGGCAGGGCGGTAGCCGTACTGCTGTGCGTGTGGACGGCATTCCAGCTGTATTTCACGACCATCGGGGCAATCAGTGCCGTCAATCTGCGGGCGATCCACTGTATATTTCTTCTTGTTTTTACATTTTTGCTGTTTCCGACGTTTAAAAAGGAAAAGCGGAAAAGAAAGTTTCCGCCCCTTTGGGACGTGGCGTTTATCCTTTGTTCCGCAGGCAGTCTCCTTTATCTCATTTTGAATTATACCCGTATCGCCCGGACGGGAGGACGTATTTCCGATATGGAGGCAGCCATTGCCTTAGTCGCGGTGGTTTGTGTTTTTGAAGCGGCCCGGCGGGCATCGGGAAATCTGGCGGTACTTGCAGGAATTTTTCTTGCGTATAACTGGTTCGGTGCGTACCTGCCCGGCTATCTCGGTCATAACGGTTTCACTTTGAAGCGCGTGCTGATTACCCAATTCTGGGGAACGCAGGGCATTCTCGGCACGGGCATTGGCGTTTCGGCGACTTATATATTTCTTTTTGTTGTTTTTGGCGCGTTTCTGAAATATTCGGGCTTTTCCAAATTCATTAATGATTTTTCGCTTACCCTTGTAGGAACGACTTCCGGCGGCCCTGCGAAGGTGGCGGTCATCGCGTCGGGCCTTATGGGGATGATTAACGGTTCCGCCATTGCCAATGTGGCGACGACGGGAACGATTACGATTCCGCTCATGAAACGGACCGGGTATAAAAGCGAATTTGCAGGCGCCGTAGAAGCGGTGGCCTCTACCGGCGGACAGTTCACGCCGCCGATTATGGGGGCGGTCGGTTTTGTCATGGCGGAGTTTTTAAACCTGTCCTACACCTATGTGGCACTGGCAGCTGTCACACCGGCGTTGCTCTACTACATCGGCCTGCTTTTGGCGGTTCATTTTGAAGCGAAACGGCTCGGACTTTCGGGGATCGCCAGGGAAAATATTCCCGATGCATTGTCGGTGATAAAAGAACAGGGACATCTTGTCCTTCCCCTAGTGAGCCTTATCGGGCTGATATTTACGGGATTCACGCCGCTTTATGCAGCGGTTATTTCCATTTTCATCACTGTGGCGGCAAGCTGGCTCCGCAAAGAAACAAGAATGACAGGAGATAAGATTATTGCCGCTGTTATTGAGGGCGCGCGGAGCGCCGTTTCCGTAGGGGTATGCTGCGTCATCATCGGCGTCATTATCGGTACGGTCACACTGACATCCATGGGACTGAACATGGGCTATCTCATTCTGTCTCTTCTGCAGGATAATCATGTGTACCTTGCCGGTTTCCTTGTCATGATCATGTCCGCTATTTTGGGGATGGGCGTTCCCGGCGTCGCGGCGTATGTCATTGTCCAGGCGGTTGCTGTTCCTGTCCTGATCAAGGCGGGGGTATTGCCTCTTATCGCTCACATGTTCTGCCTGATTTATGCCTGCCTTTCCAATATCACGCCGCCTGTGGCCATGTCAGCCTATGTGGCGTCTGGGATTGCCGGTTCTGATCAGACAAAGACGGGACTTATGGCGGTGCGTCTCGGGCTTATCGGTTTTATTATTCCTTTCTTCTTTCTGGATAATCCCGTTCTTCTCATCGGTGTCGATCCGGCGGCGACCGCAGTGGAAACCCTTTGGGCTGTTTTCAGCGCGGCGGTGGGGACGTTTGCCCTCGTCGGCGCATTGGAAGGCTGGATTCTATGCAAGTGCGGATGGGCGGAACGGATTGTACTTTTCATTGCTTCGCCGCTTCTCCTTTTTCCTGGAACGATGACAGATTTTGCCGGATTTGCAGGGATTGCCGCGGTTATAGGATTCCAGTTCCTGCAGCGGAGAAAAGAAACTTGATTTCCCCTGACACAGGGGTATACTTATGATAATCATTTATTTTTTGCAGCATGGGAGGATGGAAAAATGAACATGAAGCATTTGAAAAAAGCGGTGGCGGTTTCACTGGCGGCTTTAGCCGCAGCAGGGATGATAGCAGGCTGTGGCGGAGAAAAGAAAGCATCGGCGCCGTCATCACAGCCGACAGCGCAGACGGTGAAAATTAATTTTCCGACGGCCGGCGCGTCAGGCGCCCTGTATGCGGTGGGGGCGGCAATCACCAATATGTGGAGCAATAACGTTCCCGGTGTGCAGGCAGCGAGCCAGGCTTCTGCAGGCGGAATTGCCAACCTGAATATGGTTTCCGACGGCGAAGCGCAGGTGTCCATCGCTATTTCCAGCAATGTGTACCAATGTCTCAACGGGACGGACAGTTTCAAAGATCATTCTTATAAAGATTTGAAAGTGATTGCCGGTCTTTACATGAATCCGAACCAGGTGGTGGTCACTGCCAAGTCGGGCATTCAGACTTTGGCTGATGTAAAAGGAAAGCGTTTTGCCGTAGCGTCGGCAGGATCTTCCGTATATAACGAAAGCAATGCCCATTTTACCGCGGCGGGACTGAAATTTCCTGATGACATACAGGCGGAGTATATTACCTTTACCGATGCGGCCGATATGCTTCAAAACGGTTCCATTGACGGCGCATGGATCATGAGCGGCGCTCCCGCTTCCGCCGTTACCCAGGCTTTAACCGGCGGCGCACGCCTGGTAGATATTGATGATCAGCTCGTGAAAGACCTGAAAGCGAAATACCCCTGGTATGCAAGTTATACCATCAAGGCGGGTACCTATCCGAACCAGGACAGGGACGTCCGTACCACAGCGGTTAAAATGGTTATGTTCACCCGCGGGGATATGCCGGAAGACGTGGTGTACAATCTGACGAAAACTTTCTGGGAACATATAGATGAACTGGGGCAGGCACAGAAGAACCTGAAAGGCCTCAAGCCGGAAGACGCGGTGAAAGATATCGCAGGCGTGCCGCTCCATCCCGGTGCTGAAAAATATTACAGGGAAATCGGCGTACTGAAATAAGGAATAGAAAGAAAACATCGTCTTTACAGGGACGGTGTTTTTCTTTTGAGAGTATCCGGTAAACATGTACCGGCAGCGAATGTTTTGTTTGATAATTTATATTTTTTGTTATTCTAATCTTCTATGCCATTATCATATGTGACTATTACCCACCAGCTGCAAGGGCAAGGCGTTTTACTCATTTTATGCGTTACTGCGTTCCTTAATAACAGATAACAAAAGACAGCAGTCAGCTGATAGAAAAGGGACTTCCATTCTAAGCTTCGTGTCATTCCCTTAAGCGAGTATTCTCATTATGACGACTTCCGTATCCCGTCATTCAGAGCGGAGGCAAGAATGCTTTGTGGGAAAGATGGGAATCAGCAATGTGTCACAAAGAATCTGTTATCCCTATGAGGCTACGTGGTATTCTTTCTTACACACCACGGGTACAGATCCCTCGCTTGCGCTCGTATTATTAAGTAAGTCAAGCGCGGACATCTCCCACACTCCCTAGCCCCTATTCTGCTTTCCATGCAAAAACCGCGGAGCAGGGAAACCTCCGCGGTCGATGTTATTATTGTTCTCATTATTATTGTTTATTATTTCACAAGATCCACTTTCTTTTTATGCGGTCCGTCCTGCGAAGAGAGCACGCATAGCATTCAGTACGGCAAGAATCATGACGCCTACATCGGCAAAGATGGCAAACCACATATTGGCGATGCCGACCGCTCCCAGGAGGAGAACAACCAGCT
>ERZ773043.2065-NODE-2065-length-10792-cov-9.946540_pt1 | contig 10792 bp, 6 predicted proteins | sample MGYA00580636_ERZ773043 | MGnify/ENA primary metagenome ERZ773043 (study PRJEB29015, sample SAMEA2737992) | human oral metagenome | biome: human oral; feature: human-associated habitat; material: dental | place: China | collected 2065 ... | reverse complement strand
GGGCTTTCGGGAAGCCGTCCACATCATCCTGGACAGCATCGGCCATTCACGTAACCTGCAGGCCCGCATGGCTTGCCAGAGCAAGGGGCTGACCCCAAACGCCCGATCCATGGAAGATGAGGCCGTGCAACAACTTGCACGAGAGGGCTACGCAGACCTCCGGTCCGACGTGGATGGCGAGCTCCCGGCCTTCGAGGATGCCTTTGGCGCCGTATCCAGCCTCTATGGAAGTCTTCCCTGGTAGAAACCCCGCAAAGCCTTCCAGCAAGCCCCGCCTTGATATGCCGGGGTTTGGGAACGTTTTTCCAGCGAGCCTGATATGGCGGCACAGCCTAGACTACCCATGGCGTTCACCCGAGAGGCATCCTCATGGCCATTGGCAGTTTCTTCGAGCTGGCCCACAGCCGCAGCTCCTACGCATCCTTTGTGCAGTCTGCCATGCAGCAGATCTCCGGCCAGGGTTCTGCCCCTCAGGCCGAGAACACAAACGGCAGCAAGTTTGCCGGCGTCATGACCGACACACTCTCCATTGAGCGTGCTAAGAAGACCAAGGAGATCATGTCCAGCTATGACATGACCCACATGTCACGGAACGAGATGATCGAGATGGCCGGAAAACTGGAGAAGTCCGGCATCATCACGTGGGATCAGTACTTTGAATTGACTGCCCCCCATTTCGATGAATGGGATGAGAACATGAATCTCATCACCGACTACGATCAGAAGATCAACTATCTGGAAGGGCTGCAACAGGTCGCAATCAGAAACCGGACCTTCAACCCTAGCGATATCCAGTCGATCATCATTGCGGAAAGAACCCAAGCCCTGGCCGAGTCGCTAGACCACATGGCACGAACGTAATACCACTGAGAACGTGGTATCCCGTAGCTCCCACGTTCTCGACTCTTCGTTCAACTCACTGGATGTAAATCGAATCGCTCATGGTATTCCATGGCGAATTCATGGACGTGTTCTGACAAGAGAACGTCCCCCGCTGATTTCCGCCAAGCTTCCAATAGCAGCGATATCCAACCACGGCTTGGCCCATTGGACCATGAAAGGCAGTCGCTGCTGACCATCCGCTACGATAGCAGCCGCTTCACTCGTGATCTTGACTTCTCCACCGCGGAGCAATATCAGGCAGACATGGCCAACCAGCTTCTCGACGAGTTCGAGAAATGACTGACAAGGAAGGCTTCCCTGGCAACGCCCCGCGAAGCCTCCCACAGCCTTTCCGTGGCGTCAGCCCTCAGACCGGCCAGGCCTCCAGCCGGTAGGCGGCATCCCAGAACATCCATTCCAGCCGGGCGGCCTTCGTGTAGGCGTCGTGCATGCGTTCGCGCATGGCGGGGGTGGTGGCGGCCGCGATGCGGTCCAGCGTGTCGCGCATGCGGGCCACGGCCTCATGGAACTCCTCGGCAGCATAGGTGTCCACCCAGGCCTGCCACGGGTTGCCGGGCTTGCTGCGGGCGTGGATGTCGCGGCCCACTTCGGCATAGATCCAGAAGCACGGCAGCAGCGCAGCCATGGCCACCGGCCAGGACTCACCCCAGGCCGTGGCCAGCAGGTAGCTGGTGTAGTGCTCGGCCGTGGGTGACAGCGGCGTGGCGGCAAACTGCTCGGGCGTGACGCCGTGCTGCTTCATGAAGCCGTTGTGCAGCTCGCGCTCGCCCACCACGGCTTCCTGGGCAGCGGCCGTCAGCTGCACCACGGTATCGGAATCGTCCGCCCGGGCGGCCGCCACGGCCAGTGCCCGGCCGAAACCCACCAGATAGTGGGCGTCCTGGATCATGTAGTGCCGGAAGCGCTCGATGGACAGCGTGCCGTCGGCCAGCTCGCGGTTGAAGGGCATCTCCAGCGTGGCCTGAAAGAGCGCGCGGTTGCGTGCCCAGGCTTCCTGCGTGAAGGTCATGGCGGGTCTCCTGATGGTCTGGATGAGGGATGGCAATACCGCGCAGGATCATACCGCCTCCGGCCCCGCACGATGCACGGCCATGGCCGGCCCCCTGCCCTTGCTCTATGATTCCCGCATCACCTTTTGCCGGGACACTTCGCCATGGACGCCCCTGCCACCGATCCCATCACGCCCCCGCCAGGCACGCTATTCGAGACCCGCCAGGCACTGCTGCCCACCTGCGAGCAGCACGGCATGCACTCGCAGCACACCGGCCGGCGCTATCGGATCCAGACCACCTGCGTCGGGCCCGAGCCGGAAGGCGGCTATCCGGTTTTCACCCTCCTGGATGGCGACACGCTGTTTCCGGTGGCAGCCATGGCCGCGCACGCCATGATGACGCGCACCGGCGAGAACGGCGTGTCCCCAATGCTGCTGGTGGGCGTGGGCTATGACCATGACGGCTGGCTGGATACCGATGCCCGCGTGGAAGACTACACGCCCCCCGTGGCCGATGGCAGCGCCAGCCACGATGCCCGCGGCCGTCGTCAGGGTGGCGCCGAACGCTTCCTGCGCTTCCTGCGCGAGGAACTGCAGCCAGCCATGGCAGGGCGTTTTTCCGTGAACCCGCAGCGCCAGGCGCTGTTCGGGCACTCCTTCGGCGGCCTGTTTGCGCTGTACACGCTCTTCAACCAGCCCGACGCCTTCCAGACCTACATCGCCTCCAGCCCGTCCCTCTGGTGGCACGATGAATACATCCTGCAGGAACGCGACCGCTTCGTGCAGGCACAGGCCGGTCGCCCTGCCCTTCCCGTGCGCGTGCATCTGAGCATCGGCGAATACGAGCAGAAACACGCTCCGTACATTGCCCCCGACAGCCCGCGGGCGCAGATGCTGAAGGCCCGTGGCCAGGTGGACCGCGTGCGCGCCTTCACCCGGCACCTGAACGAGACCCTGCCCGGGCTGCCCGTCAGCTTCACCGAGCATCCGCGCTCCACCCACGGCAGCTCCCAGCTTTATGCGGTACTGGATGCGCTGCGGTTTGCCAGCGGCACGGACGCGGTCTGAACCGGTTTCGTTGGACATACCGTTGCCCGCCGGCGCTGAAAACGAACGTTCAAGAGCACTCAGCACGACCCCGGAAGCCTCCAACCGAAGCAAGGAATCTCACTCCGCCCTTTTCATAGTCCATGCGACATTGACTGCATTAGCTTGAGGATAAAGAAAATGCCGGAATTGCCTGAGGTGGAAACGACTTTACGAGGCATCACCCCGCACATCCAAGGTAAAAAAGTGGCGGATGTCGTGCTGCGCCAAACCAAGCTGCGCTGGCATGTCAACCCAAACTTGGCGGAGATCCTGAAGGGGCAGGAGGTGCTGAGCTGCCGTCGGCGGGCGAAATATCTGATTATTGGTTTTTCAACGGGCATTCTGCTGATTCATCTTGGCATGTCGGGCAGCTTGCGTATTTTTACGTTCGGCGATGCACGGATTGAACATCCCGACAAACACGACCATGTGGACATTGTGTTTGCGGACGGAACGGTGCTGCGCTATCACGATCCACGCAGGTTTGGCGTAATTTCCTGGCATGAAGGCATTGCAGAGAATCACCCACTCCTAGAGAAACTCGGTCCCGAACCGCTTTCAGACGACTTCTTCGCCGACTACCTTTACCAAAAATTAAAGACGCAAAAACGAGCAGTCAAACTGGCCCTGATGGACAATACCGTCGTGGTCGGCGTGGGCAATATTTATGCGAACGAGAGCCTGTTCAGATCGGGCATCTTGCCACACCGCCCTGCGAACAAGGTCAAGAAAAGGGAATGCGCCGTCCTGGTGGAAACGATCAAGGCAGTGTTGCAGCGTGCGATTGAAACCGGGGGCAGCACGTTGCGCGACTTTGTCAACAGCGACGGCAAAAGCGGCTATTTCCAGCAGGAATATACGGTGTACGGCAGGCACAACGAACCCTGCATCCGTTGCGGCGGTTTGGTGCAGAAGGAAGTTCTGGGGCAGCGCGGGACGTTTTACTGCCCAAACTGCCAGAAATGATTTTCGAACCTTCTTCAGACGACTTCCCCTTAATCCGGGCAAGCTCAGTCGCCTTATTGAACACCTCACGGCAAGCCCCATGATCGAACCTGACGCTCGCCGCAGCAATGGCGTTCTTGTACAGATCTCCCTGAACAAACCCCTGACGTTGTTGTGGCCACAGCACATGGAGACCGGCGCTTTCCCGTTGCCACCGGGCAACGCTCACTAACCATCCATCATTCACATACCGCCACACGGAAGCCAAACCGGGCAAGATGAACGTAGATCATCCGCTCCTGACAGGAGACCCCGATGCCATTCGCGCTATTTGCCCTATCAAGACGCCGGCCCGCCGTTCATGGCAAAGGGATTTTGCGAGTCTGGCCAATGCTGCTGGGCTGCCTGCTGGCCACAGCAACAGTCCAAGCCGCCCCTTCATCTACCGCCCCCAGTGCGCTGCCCGCCTCCCCGCTCCCCATCGCCCCCCGCACCGACGGCCTGCCGCGCGAGCTGCAGGAATGGGTACCCTGGGCGATGCAGGGGCACGAGATGCTGGCCTGCCCCAGCCGGCATGATCAGGCAGGCAGCCGCGCCTGCGTGTGGCCCGAGCATCTGGCCGTGGTCATCGACGGCCGGCAGGCGCGCTTCACGCTGGCGGTGACGGTGTACGGTGCACCGGCGGCAGTGATGCTGCCGGGCGAGGCGGGCAGCTGGCCCACCGAGGTGCGCAACCGTCAGGGGCAGACGCTGGTGGTGACGGGCAGCAGCGATCAGCCGCAGGTGCTGCTGCCGGCCGGACAGCATGTACTGACGGGCACGCTGCAATGGCAGGCCGATCCGCAACTGGTGCGGGTGCCGGCCCAGGTAGGCACGCTGTCGGTGGTAGCCAATGGCAAGCCGGTGGCGGCGCTGATGGACCGCAACCGGCATGTGTGGCTGAAGGCATCGCGCCCGGCCGCAGAAACGGATGTGATCAGCAACACGATGACGATGCTGGTCCGCCGTCGGATCGACGACGGGGTGCCTCGTCAGGTGACGACCCACTATGAACTGAACGTGGCTGGCCAGCCGCGTGAGGTGGAGCTGCCGGCAGCACTGCTGGCCAACAGCATGCCCCAGGCGCTGCGCAGCGACCTGCCGGCGCGCCTCTACCCGAACGGCCGGCTGCAGGTGCAGCTGAAGCCCGGCAACTGGCACCTGGAAGTGGATGCCCGCCAGATGCAGCCCACGACCGAGCTGGCGCTGCCAGCCGGTGCGCCCGATGAAGAGATCTGGTCCTACGAGGGGCACAACGATCTGCATGTGGCGCAGGTGGAAGGCGTGGAAGCCGTGGACGCGCAGCAGGCGCGTGTGCCCGAGGACTGGCGTCAGCTGCCTGCCTACCGGGTGGGTGCCAAGGACAAGCTGCAACTGGTGTACCGGACGCGCGGCAACGAGCATCCGGAAGCCAGTTCGCTGAAGCTGCAACGGCAGTGGTGGCTGGATTTCGACGGCCAGGGCATCACGCAGAAGGACGTGCTGACCGGCACGCTGTCGGCCCCGTGGCGCCTGCAGCTGCAGGGACCGGCGCAGCTGGGCCATGCCCGCCAGGGCGAGACGGCGCTGCCCATCGGCCTGCTGCAACCGTCTTCCTCATCCGAACAACCGCATGACGCTGCCGAGCATGACGCAGCCGACACGGCGCCCGGCGTGGAACTACGCAACCAGAACCTGACGCTGACCACGCTGGCGCGGCTGGAGTCCCGGAGCGACACGCTGCCGGCCAATGGCTGGAACACGGTGCTGGATGGCGTTGAAGCCACGCTGCAACTGCCTCCGGGCTGGACGCTGCTGGCGGCCAGCGGCGTGGACGACGTGACGCCGGCAACATGGACCTCACGCTGGCGTCTGTACGATTTCTTCTTCATGCTGCTGATCGGCATGGCGGCGTACCGGCTGCTACGGCCACTGCCGGCCACCACGGTGATGCTGGCGGCCTTGCTGAGCTGGTATGACCTGGAGGGCGCCGGGGTGCTGATCATCCTGCTGCTGGTGCTGCTGGCCTGCCAGCGGGTCGCCCCCAAGGGCTCTGCCCCCGAGAAGTGGCTGCAGGCCGGCAACCGCGTCCTGTGCCTCTTCCTGCTGCTGGTGCTGGCGCCCTTTGCCGTGAACGAGGTGCGGCTGCTGATCTATCCGTCGCTGGAACATGCCCGGGTGCGTGACACATCCGGCTACTACGTGCAGGCTCACCGTCCCGACGCTGACAGCGAGGTGGCCACCCTGCAGAAACGGGCGCGCAGCCGTGCCATGGCCGAGCTGTCGTCGATCGATTCGATCGACGCCGACGTGGCACGCGGCAAGACGGCTGAACCCATTCGCCACCAGGGCCGCATCATGCCGGTGCAGACCGGTCCCGGCGAGCCGGGCTGGTCGTGGAATGCCTACACGCTGGAGCTGCATGGCGACGTGCAGCCCGACCAGACGGTGACGGTTCACTTGCTGCCACCTTGGGGCACGCGCATCCTGAAGATCGTGCGGCTGCTGGTACTGTTCGGCAGCCTGTGGGCGCTGTACCGGGTGCTGCCTGGCGGCTTTCTGCCCAAGCGGCCCCAGAATCCTGAAGCGGGGCACGGAATGGGGACCGCCAGCAACGCCACAACCGCCACGACCGCGATGCTGGCGGCGCTGACGGTCCTCACCCTGGCCTGGCCGGCTCAGCCGGTACAGGCGGCCTCGGGCTACAAGGCCGAGCAGCTGGAGGCGATCCGCGAGCATCTGTACCCGGCCCCGAGCTGCCTGCCCCACTGCGCGGCCGTGGCCCAGACGCGCGTGAAGGCCGATGCCGAACGATTGACGCTGCAGCTGCTGGTGCATGCTCAGGCCACGGTGCAGGTTCCGCTGCCAGGTCATGACGGCGCGGACAACTGGCGGCTGGAGCGCGTGCTGCTGAACGGCCAGCCCGCCACGACACGACGCGAGGCCAGCCGTCAGGGCGACGGGCAGGACCTGTGGGTACTGATGCCTGCCGGCATCCATGTGGTGGAGCTGCAGGGTACGCTGGGCCAGGGGGCGCATGTGCGCCTGCCGCTGCCCATGGCACCGCGCATGCTGCAGGTGGACAGCACGGTGTGGACAGCGGGCGCGCTGAACGCCCAGGGGCTGCCCAATGACGGCGTGCTGACGCTGACCCGCAAGCTGGACAAGGCGGACGAGCCGACCACGAAGCAGCTGGCCCATGTGCCCGACGCCCTGCCCGGCTTTGCGCTGGTGGAGCGCACGCTGGTGATGGACGAGCGCTGGAAGATGGAAACGCGCATCTCCCGACTGTCGGTGAGCCAGGCGCCGGTGAAGGTGCGCTTTGCGCTGCTGCCCGGGGAATCGGTCAACGACGATCGGGTGACAGTGCGCGATGGCGTGGCCGAGATCGAGCTGGGCAGCGCCCGGCGCATCACGCTGGCCAGCACGCTGCCCATCAGCACGGACTTTGTCTGGCAGGCCTTGCCGGCCATGAACCAGATCGAGATCTGGACGATGCGCTACGGCACCACCTGGCACCTGCGCTGGGAGGGCATGGCGCCCACGAACTACGTGCAGGACGGCCAGCTGGCGCCCTGGTGGCAGCCGTGGCCGGGCGAGCGCCTGCAGGTTCAGGCCCTGCAGCCCACCACGGTCAGCGGCCCCACGCTGACGCTGCAAGGCCATGTCACGACGCTGACCCCGGGTGCACACAGCACGCTGGCCGAGACCACGCTGCGCTTCCGCGCCAGCCTGGCCGGCACCCAGCGCGCCACGCTGCCGCCTGGTGCGGAACTCCTGGGCATGCGGCTGGACAACGACGAGGTACCGCTGCAGGCGCGCGACGGCCAACTGGAGCTGCCGGTGATTCCGGGTGAGCACACCGTGACGCTGCGCTGGCGCGTGCCGCAGGGCACCGATGGCGCCTTCAACCGCTACGAGACGCAGCCGCTGGCCCTGAACCTGCCGGGGGTGAACGCCACCACGCAGCTGAACCTGCCCGAAAGCCGGGTCGTGCTGCTGGTGGGGGGCACCGGCATCGGACCGGCCGTGCGCTTCTGGGGCTTCTTCGTGCTGCTGGTAGCGGTATCCATGGTGCTGGGTCGCCACCGCACGACACCGCTGGGCATGCTGGGCTGGCTGTTGCTGCTGCTGGGTGTGGCCCCCATCTCGCTGTGGGGCGCACTGGCCGTGGTGGGCTGGTTCTTTGCGCTGGCCTGGCTGCCCTCGCCGCAGCAGCTGCGACGCCTGGGCTGTGACGAGCAGGCCGCGCGCAGCACCATGCCGTTTGCGCTGGGGCTGTGGACACTGTTCGCCGCCATCGCGCTGTACCTGACGATCCAGCGTTCGCTGCTGGGCTATCCCGACCTGCTGGTGGGTGGCAACGGCTCCACGCCCTTCGAGCTGAACTGGTACCAGGACCGCTTCCAGAACCAGCCCGACGCCGACTGGGCCATCTCCATGTCGCTGACCGCCTACCGGACGATGATGCTGGCATGGTCACTGTGGCTGGCGTTCTCGCTGCTGGGCTGGATCCGCTGGGGATGGCGGCGCCTGGTGGAGAGCGGCTATGTGGGCCAACACCCGGATGGCACACCCGGAGGCACGGGGGGTACCAAAGGGTCCGATGGGCCGCACGGATCGGGAGCGCCAGGCGTTCCGGGTGACACCAAGGGCACGGATGGTGGTTCCAGCGCCCTGAACCGCGCCCGCCCCACGGCCACCAACGCGAGCGCCGCCAGCCACGCCGTCGCCAGACTCAATGTCGCGTCAGAAAAGGCCGTGGACCCGGATCGTTCCACGCGACAGGATTCGGCGGCTCCTGCCGGATCCATCAACGTGGCCGGATCCACCCGGGCAGAAACGATGGCCACGCCGGACGGTGTGGCAGCGGACCGTGTGGCCGTGGAGCGCTCGGCAGCGGACGGTGCGTCAGCAGAACGAAAGGCAGCAGGCGCCACAGCCGTGCCGGCCTCCGCCCGCGAAACCCATGCCGGCAGCGCGCCTCAGGCTGCCGCCTCCACGGTTCCGCCCGTCCGACGCCCCGAAGCCCAGGGGATGGGTCCTGCGGCCCGGCCGCCCCAGCCACCCGGCGCACTGCGCAAGCTGGTCAAGGTGTTCTTCTGGTTTGCGGCCGTGCTGGGCATCCTGGTGATGCTGGGCCTGGGCTTCGTGTTGCTCAACTACGGCCGCTATCTGTTCTGAGGGGCCAGGCCGGCCGCCATTGGGCAACCCTGGCGGCCATTTGACCTTTTTTGGCAGGGATGCGCGCAACGATCCGTCATGAAACACGGTGTTTCGTACGGCCTCCCCGTATAATGCGACCCATCGGACCCATTCGGGGACCAGGCCGCCATGGGCGGCTGGCCCGGGTGGTGCCGCACCGGGCCTCTCTCGACAGGGCATGCCCCTGCACCGTCACGACAGCGTTCAGGCACTGCCCCAGGGCACCCTGCCTGTCGGCGTATCAGCCCGGACAACCCAACCAAGACCTATTGTCCTCCTTCCCTCATCTCAACACGGCCCCGCCGACCGTTCCCGCTCCCGTTCCGGGCGCCGGGATGGCCTGTTGCCGGGCTGGAGCCTGACATTGAACACTGACACGACATTTTCCGGCCTGGGTCTGGCCGACCCGCTGCTGCGGGCGCTGGCCGACGTGGGCTACACCAGCCCCACCCCCATCCAGGCCAAGGCCATTCCCGTGGTGCTGACCGGCCGCGACCTGCTGGCCGCCGCGCAGACCGGCACGGGCAAGACCGCCGGCTTCACGCTGCCCATCCTGCAGCGGCTGCTGGACAACCCCATGCAGACCCGCGAGCCGGGCCGGCCCCGATGTCTGATCCTCACCCCCACGCGCGAACTCACCGCGCAGGTGGAAGAGTCGGTCAAGGCCTATGCCAAGTACACGCGCATCCGCTCGGTCCTGATCTTCGGGGGCGTGAGCATCAATCCGCAGATTCAGGCGCTGCGCCAGCCGGTGGACATCCTGGTGGCCACGCCAGGGCGGCTGCTGGACCATGTACAGCAGGGCACCGTCGACCTCTCCGGCGTGGAGATCTTCGTGCTGGACGAAGCCGACCGCATGCTGGACATGGGCTTCATCCACGACATCCGCCGCGTCATCGCCAAGCTGCCGGCCAAGCGCCAGAACCTGCTGTTCTCGGCCACCTTCTCGCCCGAAATCCGCTCTCTGGCACACGGCCTGCTGGACAGCCCGGCCGAGGTGGACGTGGCCCCGCGCAACACGGCCTCCGAACTGGTGGCACAGAGTGCCCACCTGGTGCCCAAGACCCGCAAGCGGGCGCTGCTGTCGTACCTGATCGGCTCGCGGCGCTGGAAACAGGTGCTGGTCTTCACCAAGACCAAGCACGGCGCCAACCGCCTGGCCGAGCAGCTGGGCAAGGATGGCATCGAAGCGATGGCCATCCACGGCAACAAGAGCCAGGGGGCCCGCACCCGGGCGCTGTCGCGCTTCAAGGACGGCAGCCTGCCCGTGCTGGTGGCCACCGACATCGCGGCGCGCGGGCTGGACATCGACGAGCTGCCGCACGTGGTGAACTACGAACTGCCCAACGTGCCGGAAGACTACGTGCACCGCATCGGCCGTACCGGCCGGGCCGGACGTGAAGGCACGGCCGTGTCGCTGGTCGACCGCGAGGAAATGAAGCTGCTGACCGGCATCGAACGGCTGATCAAGCGCCAGATCCCACGCGTGGAAGTGGAAGGCTTCACCGGCTGGCAGGCCCAGCCGGGTGATTCCACCGACGACATCAACGACCGTCCGCCGCTGCCCCCGGGCCAGCGCCGGGGTGGGCGGGCAACGCAGGGGCGTGGTCAGGGTCAGCCCCGTCCGGCCACCACGGGTGC
>ERZ773043.2063-NODE-2063-length-10798-cov-3.888206_pt1 | contig 10798 bp, 8 predicted proteins | sample MGYA00580636_ERZ773043 | MGnify/ENA primary metagenome ERZ773043 (study PRJEB29015, sample SAMEA2737992) | human oral metagenome | biome: human oral; feature: human-associated habitat; material: dental | place: China | collected 2065 ... | reverse complement strand
GCAACAACCGCATCTCTTCCGTCATGTCTTGTAATACTTTTGATATGTCCGTAACTTGCTCTTTCATAGATGTAAAGGTACAAAGAAAATCTGAAATACGCAAGAAAAACGAGCATCTTTATAGCCTTTATACGAAGATTTTAGAGGAGAGAATACGGACTGGTCAATACCGCTGAATAGTTACGGCTGCGCATTGAAAGCTTGAAAGCATGCCAAAGTGTTGGCAAAACGCATTTGCATTCGTGTCTACACCTCGCTGAAAGGCAAGCGGAATGTGCAACCTGCCTTCCAATTGCTGCATCCGTAAGCCCCTTTGCCCTTGATGATAACTCCTTGCTTGCATTGCGGACAGGGCTTACCCACAATGCTGTCGTGGGCTTGGAGGGTTTGCGGCGCGGTTGGTTCGGGCGTGGCCGAGGCCTTTGTTGCGGTCTGGGCCTTGGCCTTAGGGCTAGCTTGCGTTTTGGCTTTTGGTGCGGATGCCTTCTTCTTGGCGATGGTTTTCTTGAGGTCGTCTTCGGTGGTGATGGTGATGTGGCGGTTGGAGTTGTCGGCCAACACCTCGTTAACGATTTGGGTTATCTGCGCTTTCAGCTCGTTAACAAACTGCTGCGCATCGTAGTTGCGGTGCTCGATGTCGCGCAGTTTCTTTTCCCAAATGCCAGTTAGTTCGCAACTTTTCAGCAGTTCTTCGCGAATGATGCCAATCAGTTCGATACCCGTTGGCGTGGGTAAAAGGTTCTTTCGCTCGCGACGGATGTAGTGGCGCTTAAACAAAGTCTCGATGATGCCGGCTCGCGAAGAGGGACGGCCGATGCCATTCTCTTTCAGCGCACTGCGCAACTCTTCGTCGTCGACGAATTTACCCGCCGTTTCCATAGCGCGCAAGAGCGTTGCCTCGGTGTAGAACTTAGGCGGAACGGTCCACTTCTCGCTTAGCGTGGGCGTGTGCGGACCCTTTTCGCCCTTGGTAAAGGTGGGTAGCGTGCGTTCTTCGGCCGTTTGTTTAGCCGAATCGTCATCGTTGTTGGTGGTTGTTTCCTTAGCATAAAGCACGCGCCAGCCCTGTTCCAATATCTCTTTGCCCGTGGCTTTCAGCTCAATGTCGTCTACTTCGCCCGTCACGGTGGTGGTAGAAAATTTGCAATCGGGATAGAACACGGAGATGAAACGCCGTGTAACGAGGTCGTACACATTGTTTTCCATATCCGAAAGTGCGCCTGCCGGAACGCCCGTAGGGATGATGGCGTGGTGGTCGGTAACCTTCGACGAGTCGAAAACCTTCTTGCTTTTGTTCAAAGCCTTGCCTAATAGCAGCTGCGTGAAGGTTTCGTAGCCGCGCACACCTTTTAATATAAGGGGACATTTGGGGTAGATGTCGTCGCTAAGATATTGCGTATCTACACGCGGATAGGTGGTAAGTTTCTTTTCGTAGAGGCTTTGTATGAGGTTAAGCGTGGTTTCGGCCGAGTAGCCGAACTTGCGGTTGCACTCCACTTGCAGCGAAGTGAGGTCGAAGAGGTGGGGCGGAGCCTCCGTTCCTTTCTTCTTCACAACGCCCGTTATCTCAAAATCTTTGTCGGCAATGGTGGCAAAGGCGCGTTCGCCCTCTTCCTTGTTGGTGAACTTGCCCTTGGTGGCGGTGAACAGCGTGTCGCGATAGATGGTTGAAAGCACCCAATAGGCTTCGGGTTTAAAGTTGTCTATCTCTTTCTGCCTGTTAACGATGAGGGCGAGGGTGGGCGTTTGTACGCGCCCGATGCTTAGCACCTGTCGGTTTTGCCCATACTTCAAGGTGTACAGGCGCGTGGCGTTCATTCCTAAAATCCAATCGCCAATGGCACGGCTAAGTCCTGCGAGGTACAGCGGTTGGTATTCGCTTTGGTCTTTAAGGTTAGCAAAGCCCTGGCGTATGGCCTCTTCGGTGAGCGACGAAATCCACAATCGCTTAACAGGACATTTGGCTTGCGCCTTCTGCATCACCCACCTTTGTATCAGTTCGCCTTCTTGCCCGGCATCGCCGCAGTTCACAATCTCGTCGGCGTTTTGCATGAGCCGTTCAATCACTTGGAACTGTTTTTCGATGCCGCGGTCTTCAATTAGCTTTATGCCGAAGCGTTGGGGTATCATGGGAAGTGCGCCCAAACTCCACCGTTTCCAATTGTCGGTGTAGTCGTTGGGTTCTTTTAGGGTGCAGAGGTGGCCAAAGGTCCACGTCACTTGATACCCGTTGCCCTCCATGTACCCGTCGCGCTGTGTTGTTGCGCCTATTACAGAGGCGATGTCGCGCGCAACGCTGGGTTTCTCGGCTATGCAAACTATCATCTTCTATTATCTAATTAAGACTACAAAGTTAGGAATTTTATTTTTAAAATGGTGCGTGCGGCGGGGCTAACTGGTTTATGGCAGGTTGTAAATGTTTGCTGCAAAGGTGCAAACTTTGGTTCTAAGTGTTGCTTTGCGCGGTATTTTTTTTCGGTAGGAGATAGCATTGCTGATGAGCGAGTAAGGCGAAGAAGAACGGAAATCGCGCTGATGTTTCGGCAGGCAGGTTAAGAACTTGCCTCAGTGACAGACGGTGTTTGTGCACTTTCTGCACATGAAAAAAACACAAAAGCTGTGGCAAAATAGCCCTTCGTCTCGCAAAAGAATGCTAACTTTGTCGCACTACAACATGTTGAACCCTTAAAAAAATAAAGCGAATGGACTTTCTGAATTTGGCAAAAGAACGATTTTCTGCACGTGCTTTCAGTGCACAAGTAGTGGAAGAAGACAAGGTGAACTATCTTTTGGCGTGCGCCCAACGTGCACCCTCGGCCTGCAACAAGCAGCCGTGGCACTTCGTGGTGGCGCAAACGGATGAGGCTAGGCAGAAGGTGCAGCAGTGCTATAACCGCGAATGGCTGAAAGCGGCGCCCCTATACATTATTATATATGCAGCCGATGAAAAGGCTTGGGTGCGCGAAGATGACGGCAAGAACCACGCTGACATTGACGCAGCCATAGCCATTGAGCACCTTTGCTTGGCTGCAACGGCTGTGGGTTTGGGCAGTTGCTGGGTGTGTAACTTCGATGTTGCGGCGTTGCAAGCGGCCTTCCCGTTAGGCAAAGAGTGGCATCCCGTGGCCATTCTGCCCATCGGTTATCCTGCAAACACGCCTTCCAAGCCGTCGCCTCGCAAGGAAATTGGCGAAATCGTGTCGCGTTTCTAGTGCTTGAACGCATGCCAAACGCAACCTTAGAAGTGAGGAAAAGCGCAACGAAAACCCACCCAAAGGGTACGCGTTGCGCTTTTTTACAAATTTAAACAGAGTGTCAAAAAGACAATTGACATACGCAAACAACAAATTGCCGTTATTGGATAATCGTTCTTTTCGTTACTTTTTGCAACATATTTTACAGCTAAGGTTTATTTCATTACAAATCATTCGCAACGAAGACGCATGGTAAACGAAAAATATCCACTAAAAAATTTGGCAGGGAAAGCAAAAAAAACTATCTTCGCACCATCAACTACCAATTAACGATAAAGGCGAGTCCTAAAAGCCACCTACAATGGGTTGCAGAATTTTAGCTGAACAAGCTTGGCTTATTTCCCCAACGAGGCGTAGCAAGCTATGCAACGTGAAGGAAAAGCAGAAGGCACTAAGCGAAAACGAAAAGCCATGAAGCGATGCACAACGACACTAACCCGTGCAGGCTTAGGACACGCACAAGAATGTCTATATTACTAAAAACATAAACGAATATGAAGAAGTACAATTTTAATGCCGGCCCCTCAATCCTACCTAGAGAAGTTATCGAGAACACGGCGAAGCAGATTTTAGACTTTAATGGTTCTGGACTTTCTCTCATGGAGATTAGCCACAGGGCAAAGGATTTCCAGCCCGTTGTTGACGAGGCCGTTGCCTTAATTAAAGAATTGCTCAGCGTTCCCGAAGGATATTCGGTTATATTCCTCGGTGGCGGTGCTTCGTTACAGTTTACCCAAGTGCCCTGCAACTTCCTTATTAAGAAGGCTGCCTATCTTAATACGGGCGTATGGGCAAAGAAATCAATGAAAGAGGCTAAACTTTACGGCGAAGTTGTGGAAGTTGCCACATCGGCCGATGCCAATTTCACTTATATCCCAAAGAACTTTGACATCCCCGCGGATGCCGACTACCTGCACGTTACCACCAACAACACCATCTACGGAACGGAAATCCGCAAGGAAATAGACTCGCCCATACCACTTATCGGCGACATGTCGTCGGATATTTTCAGCCGTCCAGTTGACGTTTCCAAGTACGACTGCATCTACGCTGGTGCCCAAAAGAACTTGGCAATGGCTGGTGTTACCGTTATCATCGTGAAGAACGACAAACTGGGACGCGCCCCACGCCAAATCCCAACCATGCTCGACTATCGTACGCATGTTGATAAGGGTTCGATGTTTAACACGCCACCTGTTGTTCCCATCTATTGTGCACTCGAAACGCTACGCTGGATTAAGAAGAGCGGCGGCGTTGAGGCTATGGACAAGAAGGCCATCGAAAGAGCTAAGATAATTTATGATGAAATAGACCGCAACCGCCTTTTCCGTGGAACGGTGAAAGAAGAAGACCGCTCGCTGATGAACATCTGTTTCGTGATGAACGAAGACTTTGCCGAGTTGGAGAAACCTTTCATGGAGTTTGCAACGCAAAAGGGCATGGTGGGCATCAAGGGCCACCGCGACGTTGGCGGCTTCCGCGCAAGCTGTTACAATGCCATGAGCATCGAAGGTGCAGAGGCTTTGGTGGCTTGCATGAAGGAATTCGAGGCTAAACTTTAGTTTGCAGATAGATTTTTCGTATTCAAGTGGTGGGCCGTGTGCCTCGTTTTAGGCCTCGACCCACCTTTATTTATTCACCTTAAGTATATACAGTTTTCCTTATGAAGGTACTTGTTGCTACTGAGAAACCTTTTGCCGCCAATGCGGTGAAAGCCATTAAAGAAGAGATAGAAAAGGCAGGACACGAACTTGTTTTGCTAGAAAAATATACCGAGAAGGCACAATTGCTCGATGCCGTGAAAGATGTTGAGGCCATGATTGTGCGTTCCGACAAAATTACGCCCGACGTAATGGATGCCGCTCCCAAACTTAAAATCATCGTTAGGGCCGGTGCTGGCTACGATTCCATCGATACGGCATACGCCAAAGAGAAAGGCATCATCGTAGAGAACACGCCTGGACAAAACGCCAATGCCGTGGCCGAATTGGTGCTTGGCTTGCTCGTTTATGCCGTTAGAGCGTTCTTCAATGGCAAGTCGGGTTCAGAACTTATCGGCAAAAAGCTGGGATTGTTGGCTTTCGGTAACGTAGGGCGCAACGTGGCACGCATTGCTAAGGGATTCGGTATGGACGTTTACGCTTACGACGCTTTCTGTCCTGCCAACGTTATCGAAGAGGCCGGCGTACACGCAGTGGCTAACCAAGAGGCATTGTTCGACCAATGCGACATCGTTAGCTTGCACATCCCTGCTACACCCGAAACAAAACAGAGCATCAACTATGCGCTCGTTAACCGCTTGCCTAAGGGCGGTATCTTGGTTAACACGGCTCGCAAGGAGGTGATTAACGAGGCCGAACTGCTCAAACTCATGGCCGAACGCGAAGACTTAAAGTTCGTTACCGACATCAAACCCGATGCCGATGCCGACTTCGCTAAGCTGGAAGGCAGATATTTCAGCACGCCTAAGAAGATGGGCGCACAAACGGCAGAGGCCAATTTCAATGCAGGACTGGCCGCAGCTAAGCAAATCAACGCATACTTCGCTGATGGATGCACCAAGTTCCAAGTAAACAAGTAAAAACAGACTATGGCAACGATAAGACCATTTAAAGGCATCCGCCCACCCAAAGAACTGGTTGAGAAGGTGGAATCGCGTCCTTACGACGTGCTAAGCTCCGAAGAGGCTCGTGCAGAGGCCGGAGATAACGAGATGAGCTTGTACCATATCATCAAGCCTGAGATTGATTTCTCGCCCGAAACGTCGGAGTACGACCCCAAAGTTTACGAGCAAGCTGCACGTAACTTCAAGAAATTCCAAGACAAGGGATGGCTCGTACAAGACGAAAAGTCCGCTTATTACATCTATGCGCAAACCATGAACGGCAAAACGCAGTATGGTTTGGTGGTGGGTGCTTTCGTTGGCGACTACCTAAACGGAACCATCAAGAAACACGAACTGACACGCAAGGACAAGGAAGAGGACCGTATGAAACACGTTCGCGTGAACGATGCCAACATCGAACCGGTGTTCTTTGCCTATCCAGACAACAAGGTGCTTGACGAACTGATTAACAAGTACGTTAAGAACAACGCGCCTGAGTACGACTTCATCGCGCCTATCGACGGCTTTGGACACCAATTCTGGGTTATCGCCGATGCTAACGACATCGACGTTATCACAAAGGAGTTTGCCAAAATGCCTGCTCTTTACATCGCCGATGGCCACCATCGCTCGGCCGCTGCCGCATTGGTTGGTGCCGAAAAGGCCAAAAACAACCCCAACCACAAGGGCGACGAGGAGTATAATTACTTCATGGCTGTTTGTTTCCAAGCATCGCAACTCACCATCCTAGACTATAACCGCGTGGTGAAAGACCTTAACGGACTTACTTCTGCCCAGTTCTTGGAGAAACTGGAAAAGAATTTCGACGTACAAAGGATGGGCAAAGAGATATATCATCCCACAGGGTTGCACAATTTCTCGCTCTATCTCGATGGCGAATGGTATAGCCTTACGGCCAAGAAGGGCACTTACAACGATGCCGACCCCATCGGCGTGCTTGACGTTGACATATCTAGCCGACTCATTCTCGACGAGATTTTGGGTATTAAAGACCTTCGCACCGATAAGCGTATCGACTTCGTGGGTGGCATTCGTGGCCTAAACGAACTGAAAGAACGTGTAGATAGCGGCGAAATGAAGATGGCTTTGGCCCTCTATCCCGTGTCGATGCAACAGATTATGGACATCGCCGACAGCGGAAAGATTATGCCACCGAAGGCCACTTGGTTCGAACCAAAACTGCGTTCGGGGCTTGTAATTCACAAGTTGAGCGATTAACATACCCCCATATCAAGGCCGTCGGGCATGCTTTTAGAGTGCGCTATTGTGCGCAGAAAGCAGCCCGCGGCTTTTTTTATTGCCATTTTGGGGCTTGGTTCTTGGTAAGCCAAGCCTCGTTTGTCCATCATAAGGCCACTGGGCTTGCTAGTTAGCAAGTTCTCCTGTTTTATAAGTGCCACAAGTTTCACTTGTTAACCAGCTATCCTGTACCAACAAAACTTACCTTTTGCAGCCAAGTTCGTTTCCTTAACCACTTACGCCCAGCCTTAACCAACCAAAGGTTAAGCCAAATGAACCATGTTGAGCTTGCTCGAACATTGTCATGGTGAGAAAACGTACTTCTTGCGGAACGAGAAACTAACCGTTTCTTTCGCCTTATCGTTCTTTTTGTGTTAACTTTGCAATAAACCCCAGCTTTCAGCATGGGGCACACCTATTATATATATAGAAAGGATGAACGACGAATACAAAACCATTGACGGCATAGGGCAGGGCGTTTACACCGAGAAACGAAGTAAGTTTCTGGCGTATGCCCACCCTGTTGAATCGATTGAGCAAATAAAAGACTTGTTAGCCACCTATCGCAAGCAACATTATGATGCGCGGCACGTCTGTTATGCCTATATGTTAGGACCCGAACGGCAAGATTTTAGGGCTAACGATGACGGCGAGCCCAGCAGCACGGCAGGAAAGCCCATACTTGGGCAGATAAACAGCCACGAACTAACCAACATCCTCGTGGTGGTGGTTCGCTATTATGGCGGTGTAAACCTTGGTACGGGCGGACTAATTGTGGCCTACCGCACTGCCGCAGCCTTGGCAATCGACAACGCCCCAAGGGTAAGCCGGCTAGTAGAAGAAACTGTTTCGTTTGCCTTTCCCTACGTAATGATGAATGGCGTGATGCGTGTGGTGAAAGAATCGGAGGCACGAATCCTTGCCACCAACTTTGAAAATACCTGCGAGATAAAGCTAAGCATCGTACGTTCGAAAGCCGAAGAACTGCGAAACAAACTTAACAAACTTTCATTCGGCTAAGAGCCTTCCGCCGTCACACCGCAGCTTTTGCCGTTATTTCGTAACGCCAGTGAGTTTTCCACTCCCGAACTCTTCCAAGGTTACAAGCTTGTAAGCGTTTGCCAGTTGGTAGCATACAATAATGTTCTAAAACTCGCGAACTCATAAACTTGCCAACTCAATAACTCTCCAACTTAAATATTATTATATTTCAAACGGCGGTTATTACATGTGTTTTGACTAATTTTGCAGGAAAACAATAACAGGAAATGAAAAGACTAATGATGATAGCCACACTTTTGGCTACCATGTTGTTTGCAGGCGCACCCCAACTTAGTGCCGCTTCGCTCCACAGCAAACGAGAATTTAGGGGAGCATGGATACAAACGGTAAACGGACAGTTCGCAGGAATGAGCACCGCCGCCATGCAACAGACGCTTAGGCAGCAACTCGACGAACTGCAACGCGATGGAGTTAACGCCATCATCTTTCAGGTTCGGCCAGAGTGCGACGCCCTCTACGAAAGCAAAATCGAGCCGTGGAGCCGTTTCCTAACGGGTGTTCAAGGGAAAGCTCCCATGCCTTACTGGGACCCACTCAGATGGATGATTACCCAATGTCATCGTCGTGGCATGGAACTTCACGCCTGGATTAACCCCTATCGCGCAAAGACGGCTGGCACAACAGCCTTAGCGCGCAACCACGTTGCATCGCTATATCCCAATAGGGTGTTCCCCTACAACGGTCAGTTGATACTTAACCCCGGTTTGCCTGAAAACCGCGAGTACATCTGTCGCGTGGTAGACGACATCGTTACGCGCTATGATGTAGACGGAATACACATCGACGACTACTTTTACCCTTACCCTGCCGCTGGCCAAACCATAGCCGACGACAAGGAATTTATGCGCTATAACGGCGGAATAACCAACAAGAACGATTGGCGCAGAAACAATGTGAACGCCTTTGTACAACGCTTGGGCCAAACCATCAAGGACCGCAAGCCGTGGGTGAAGTTCGGTGTGTCGCCCTTCGGCATCTATCGCAACAGGAAATCAGACCCTGTTAACGGCAGTGCAACATCCGGGTTGCAAAACTACGACGACCTCTACGCAGACGTTCTGCTATGGGTTAACAACGGATGGGTGGACTATTGCGTGCCGCAGTTGTATTGGAAGATTGGTCATCCCACGGCCGATTACCAAACGCTTGCCATGTGGTGGAACAAGTATGCAGGCAACCGACCGCTCTATATCGGCGAAAGCGTAGAGCGAACGGTTAAGGCTGCCGACCTAACCAACCCTAAAACCAACCAGATGGAGGCCAAGTTTAAGCTGCGCCGAAACCTACCCAACGTGCAAGGGGCTGTGCTATGGTATGCCAAAGCCGTGGCCGACAACATGGGTAACTATGGTTCGACATTGCGAACATATTATTGGAAGACCCCAGCCCTGCAACCCCTCATGCCCTTTATCGACCATAAACGCCCCAAAAAGCCCAAACATCTTCAAGCGGTTTGGACTAGCGACGGCCTTGTTCTTTTCTGGGAAGAGCCCAAAGGCAAGCGATGGGGCGACTTTGCACAAAAGTATGTGGTGTACAGATTTGCCCAAGGAGAAGACATAGACATTGACAACCCTGCCAAAATTGTGGCCATCACGCACGATAAGTGGATAAAACTGCCTTATGATAAGGGGCAAGTGAAATACAGATATGTGGTTACCGCACTCGACCGAATGAGCAACGAGAGCCGAAAGGCCAAGAAAAAAGTGTGGCTGTAAGGCCCGCGTGGCTGGCAAAAGGTCGCCGTCTATGCCCTGTATCGTGATTGTGAGTAGCCCAATTAGGCTAGGCCAGATAGCGAAAAGCCTAGAATTTAGCTGGGAATAATTCCGTAAACATGTTGTAAAAGGCCTAGTATTTACTTGGGATTGACTAAAAATCAAGTAGAGAATGCCCTAAAATTTGGTTCGAATCAGCTTAGACAAGTCTGCCCGTCCCGTTTTAGTTTGTGATTTAACCCAAATCGGTTCATTAAAGGAAATATTGAAAGACGTCCTTTGATGAACCGATTTGGGTTATTTTTTTGCAATAGGTAGTTTAGTTTTGTTTACGTATATCGGTCGTTGAGATACCTCACTACCACGCCGTACTTAGAAATCTTAATGGCCGATTTGGAACAAATGTGTTGACCTAAGCGCATGTGCGCAAGGGCATCCGTAAGAAATTGCTTAGCTAGTGCATTCCTGAAAGCTTAAATTTATTGTTTATATTTTACAAAACACGTTCTGATCGCCACCCCATTCTAGCGAAAAAATAGGCCGCTAAGCAAGCAATTAGCTGCATTTTTCAGCCTTGCATGTTTCATTTTTAGTCCATTTTTAAGAACACAACCTGCGTTTTGCACCATTTAGCCTTTCTAGTTTGGTTGCCAACTCGTAATTTTTCAAGCCCAATTACTCGCTTTTGTCTATAAAAACTCTACTATTTGATGGATATTTTGTTCCTTTTGGGCTGTATTTTAATAGTTCGAAACGGTTTTATCTATACCATTACAGCGTATATTTATGCTTATCGTCTTGCATTTTGCAGCGTTTTGCCTTGTAACTAATCACTGAAAATGAAGAAATATCGAAGCTGATGTAAACTAACTGATAATGAGTATGAGACGGGGTGATTT
>ERZ773043.2062-NODE-2062-length-10800-cov-15.734202_pt1 | contig 10800 bp, 2 predicted proteins | sample MGYA00580636_ERZ773043 | MGnify/ENA primary metagenome ERZ773043 (study PRJEB29015, sample SAMEA2737992) | human oral metagenome | biome: human oral; feature: human-associated habitat; material: dental | place: China | collected 2065 ... | reverse complement strand
TGGCCAGGCCGGTCTGGATGTCGTCCTGGACGTAGCGGGCCATGCCGGCCAGCTCGCGGGTGGCGGAGAAATAGCCGACGAGTGTCATGTAGGGGTCGGCGGCATCGCCGACGCGGTCCAGGAGGAGTTGGGCGCCGGCCATGAGTACCTGGGTGGTCTGGATCTCGGCGGCGGTCAGACGCACCCCGGTGGTGGACAGGCCCACGTAGAGGCGTCCCGGGTGCGTTGCGTCTATGGGAACGGCTCGGGAGAAGAAGGTGTCCGAGGCGTCAAGGACCTGGGGCGGGAAGATGGTGACGTCGCGCCCGTAGAGGAGCCGGACCTGGTCGGCCGCCTTGCGGACCGTGGCGGAGGAGGCGACGAGCAGCGGGGCAGCGGGGCGTCCATCGGGGGCGGTCCAGGCGCACATGGTGTCGACGGCGGTCTCGAAGAGGCCGACGGTGGTGCCCAGCGCCCCGGTGATGAGGTGGAGCTCGTCCTGGATGATGAGGTCCGGTGGGCGGAGCCTCGTGGCGGGACGAACCGTGGCGGCGGGCAGACCCGTTTTGGCATGGTGGCGCCCGTTGTCCGCCAGGGTGCAGCCCGTATAGTCCGAGCTGTTGCGGTGGTCGAGGAGAGGGACGTAGCCATGGCGCCCGCAGCGGCGGGCGACGTGCCCGAAAAGGGTGGCGGCGTGCCCCTCGCGGGCGAGGCGGGCGAGCTTGTCGACGGTGGCGATGACGAAGGCCGGGGCAAGCCGGTAGATCTCCTCATCGGTGGTCAGGACCGGCAGCCCGTCGGGCACGTTGCCGTCGCCCTCGGAGAAGGGGCACTGGCCGAGCTCGTCGGAGCAGCGCAGGATGACGCGGTCGGCGCTCCCGGCAACGGAGCCGATCGTGACGTCCCCCGGGGTGAGGGGAAGGCCGCACCAGGGGCAGTGGCCGAGCTGGAGAGCGGAGAAGCGGTACCCGGCCCCGCTGCCTCCCCGGTCGTTCAGTCGTTCAAGCTCCTTCGCGGCCTCGCTCACCCGCTTGGGGGACACGGCGGTGCCGACCCACAGGCCGATGCGGAAGGGTTCCTCGCCCCAGGTGGCGGGGTCCTCGCGGCGGGCGAGCTCGGCGGCGCACACGAGGGTGGTGGCGCGCTGGAACTGCTGGGAGGTGAGCAGGCGCAAGGTGTAGCGCATGAGGACGGTGACGCCGGCACGCCCGTCGATGGGCCCGTCCGGGGTCTCGAGGAGGCCCTGCCGGCGGCGGATGGCGAAGGCATAGGCGGCCAGCCCCAGGTAGGCCTCGGTTTTGCCGCCACCGGTGGGGAAAAACAGGAGCTCGACGGTGGCGAGGGCTCCAGAGCGCCGCTCGGCCGCCGGATCGGTGAGGGCGGGCAGCTGCATGAGGATGAAAGCGAGCTGGAAAACGCGCCAGTGGTGGGGGTGGCTGCCCTTCAGGACGTGGGCCTCGGCCTCTTCAACGCTGAGGTTCGCGCCGGCGGCGCGAACGGCGGCGATCTGGGAGTGGACGCGCTGGTCGGCCATGACCTGGTTCATGAAGGCGAAGCAGCGGCGTGCCTCCGCCCCGTCCGGGGTGTCGGCGGTGAGGTGTGCCAAGCCCTCGGCGAGCTGTGCCCGGACCTGGCAGGCCTCGAAGAGGGCCTCCTCGGCGGTGTTCCGCAGGTGGTCGGGCAAGCTTGCGGCGGCTTTGGCCTGCTCGCCGAGCCAGGTGCTGTAGGTGCTGACGATAGGCTCCAGGGCGTCGCGGAGAGCATCGGAGCCGTTCGGAGCGGCGGCCGCGGCGGCGAGGGCGCGCATGTCGAGGAGGGCGTCGGGGACGTCCGCCGCAGCAGTTTGGGGTGTCTCGACGGTGGGGATCCAAGTGGTGCGGACCTGGACGGCGCGGCGGGGCACTTCGTCCCCTGCGGGGGCGGGCGGCAGGCTCCAGTCGGCGGAGCAGGTGCGGCCGACGGCGAACTCGAGCCGGTCGCGGTACTGGAGGTCCAGGCGGGCCTCCTCGCTGCCGGGGTCTGGCTGTGGCCCAGAGCCCGGGGGAGGAGGGAGCGTGGGGTCGTGGACGGGAAGGAAGACGGCGCGCCCACCGGCGTCGACATCGATGCGGGTCTGGAACATCCAGGCCTCGGTGGGGATGCGCCTGGGGGTGGTTCGGTCGTTGCACAGGGCGAGCTCGATGAGGTAGCGGCCAGCGGGCTCATCGAGGTGAGAGTCGATGCGGAGGGTGATGTCCCCATCGAGGATGTGGTCCTCGGTGTGGCCCGGGGTGAGGGCGGCGGGTGTGAGGCGGAGGCTGTGCGTGTGGGGAACGCGCTGGTAGCGGGTGCCTGTGTCGGTGGAGGCCTGGCCGGTTTCGGTCCCCGCCCCGGTGGGTTCGTAGGTGCCCCAGCTGACGTGGACGTTGAGGGCGTCGAGGTCGGCGGGGACCTGGAATCGCAGGCCCATGGAGGCGGGGATCATGAGTCCCCGGCGGACGGGCTCATCGTCGGTGTCCTCGCCCGGGTCCTCGTCCACGGTGGCGCTGAGTGTGTCCTCCTCGGAGCCGGTGACGGGGACACCGGTGGAGGCTGCGGCGTCCAGTGGGTCAATGCCTTCCCCGTCCTCCGAGGTCTCGGCGACCGGAGTTTCCGCGGCGTTCTGCAGGCGGGTGGGGGCGATGCGTCCGAGGAGGTAGCGCTGGCTGGGCTGGGTGGTGAGGACCTCCGTGTCGCCCTCGGCGGGGCCGAGGAGTTCGCGGCGCAGGATCTCCAGGAGGCCGGCGCGGGCGGAGACGGAGGTGGGGGAGGGTTCCTCCTCGAAGACGTAGGTGGTGCCGTCGTGGGGCGTGGTCTCAGACATCGAGGGTCTCCTCCTGACTGTGCTGGGTACGGCGCTTCCCACGGGTCTTCTTCGCCGGCAACGATGCTGCCTCGGCTGCGGCGCGGCGGTGGTTCTCCTCCAGGAGCCGGTCGAGGATTTCCACGCGGGTTGCCGGGGAAAGGGTCCATCGGGTCATCTTCCGGTAGGTGTGGAAGCCGTGGGTGAGGTCGAGGTCATCCCAGCCGTAAGCGGCGGCGACGGCGGCATCGAGCTCCACGTGGATGGCGCGCATGCGATCCACGTCCGGGTCGGTGCCGGCCTCCAGGCCGGGATCATTGACGAGGTTGTAGAGCTTGGTCAGCCCGAGGTCGCGGCGCAGCATGATCTCGCGCCGCTCGGTATCCAGCGTGCGACCGATCGTTTCCAGCTCCGGCGTGGGCTCAGGCCGCGGGAAGGTCTCAAAGACATCCGACGGCGAGTAGTTCAAATCCGTCCTCATGGTCGATGAATAGCGCATGACCCACATCAGGTGCAGCGAGGACGACAAAACCGCTTGGTCAGTGAACCTATTTGTCGCGAACACGGCCAGCTTATGACTGAACACCTGTCCTGTGGGTACGCGAACAGGTATCGCAGTCTTGCTTACCAGAGCAATAACCAGCACCTCATTGAGCCCAGCAATCGCCTTCCGCAGCGTGGGGCGCTTCTCCCCATACTGCCACCAGCGTTCAGGCAGAGGCCTTCGAAGCACGTAGGAACCGTCCGGCTTCACGCGCTGACGCTCGGGCTTCACGCTCCTCAACAGATGGTCATAAGGAGCTTCACGCTCTGCTGCGCGCTTCTCCGACCAGTCATTGAAGTCAATAACCCAGCGTGAAGCCGAGCAGTCCGGGCGAGAATTAAGATCCTCTCCATTGATGTAAGGGAAGAGCACCTCGGCATTGCGAGGATCCTCTGTGATCCACTCCCGAGCTTTCTCTGGCTCCAGAACAAAACCTTTCCCTAGAACAATGCACCCCTGGAAGGAAATTCCGGCATTCTCGGCGAGGCGCTCTGGTTTCCCCTCAGCGCGGCCGGCAGGTTCCAGAAAGCTGCTGATCCGAGGCGCTGGCACATCATTGCAGACCATTGCTGCCCGCGAGGAGATGGAGCCACGGGTCCCCCACACAGCAGAAAATTCAAGGTTGGCGCTCTGAGAAGGCCAGGGGTGCGATTGGATGGCACGGGTGATGGTGAACCCGGAGTCCACCATCTGGTCCAGTCCGACCTCGCGGGTGTCCCCTTGGGCAACGGTGTTGGTCGCAATGAGTCCCAACGTCCCACGACCATTCAACAGGGAGAAGGCGCGCAGGAAGAAGTAGGCGACGAGATCGGCGCTGCCCCGTCGTCCTTCGGCCAGAACATTCACGAACCAGTCGCGAATGTTCTGGCCCATGGAGCCGGTGAGCTTCTGCCCACCCAAGAAGGGCGGATTTCCCACAATGGCGTCGAAGCCGCCGCGTTCCATGACCTCAGGGACGGCCAAGGGCCATTGGAGGCAGCGCCAGCGCTCATAGTCGGTCTCCACCGTGGGGGTGAGACCGCGTTTCAGAATGGCCTCCAGCATGGCCTCATCGCCCTCCCCCTCGGGCGGGAAGGCGCGGCCGAGTGCTACCGCCAGGTCCCCGTAGGCCTCGTTGAGCTTCGTGCCGGGTTTCGCGCCGACCGTCGGGGCCAGGCCGGTGGCCACTATGGCGTCGGCCACGCGTTCCAGGAGTTTCAGGTCCTCCTCGTTTTCCCGCTGGAGCCGTTGCTTCGTCGTCGTTGAGCGGGCCGGATCCCCGTCATCCACCTCGGAGGCGAGGGCGTGGCGCCGGTTCCGCACCCGTTCCAGGACGGAATCCACATCCAGGGATTCCGTGTAATTTCCTGCGCGGTCGAACTCAAAAGGCCTGATTCCGCTGGCCGCAGCGGGGTAGATGTGCTGGGCCCGCAGCTGACGCAGATCCGTGATCCCCAGTAGCGAGTTGCCCACGAAAACCTTGTCATCCACGAAACTGAAGGGCTTGTCCTTGTCCAGGGACACGAGCCACAGGGAGAGCTTGCACATCTCCACGGCCATCTCGTTGATATCCACCCCGTACAGGCAACGGGCCACGACCTGCCGCAGGGCGTGGCTGCGCGCCCCGCCGGGCCGATCCGCGTAGTCCCCGAGCACCTCCTCGCGGGTCCAGGCTTCGACGAGGTGGTCGGCGAGGAAACGGGCCGCGGCCACGAGGAAGGCGCCCGAGCCGCAGGCGATGTCAGCCACGTGCAGGCCGAGGATCTGATCCGAGGTCAGCGGCCGCCAGGCCGAGCGGTCCTCCGTTTCGCGCGGGCCCGGGTTGAAGACCAGTGGCTCCAAGGCGTGGCACACCACGTCCTCGGCGAGCGACCGGGGTGTGTAATGGGCACCGGCGTTGCGCCGCGACGGGGTCTCGGTCACCACCAGGCCGCCAGGAAGGATGACTACCGGCCTGCCGCGTAGGTCCCGGCGGATGGCGCCGATCCACGGGCGCAGCCCTTTGCGCAGGTCCGCATCCCGCGTCACGGTCAGCAGGGCCCGCTCGGCCTCCGCCTCATCCATCGCGTCCCCTGTACGGAAAGCCTTCGCCAAGGCGTTCTTCGTAGGAGGTTTCGCCGATGGTTGGTGCTCCTTGAGCCAGGTGATGACGGCCTCGGCGAGGTCGGAATTCTTGGCGTGCTGCTCGGCGAGTTCGTTCAGCACCGATAGCGGAACCTCGGGTTCCTCGCCCTCCTTGCCGAGCATGCCGAGGGTCGTCTCCTCGGCCCGGATGCAGGTGTAGCCGAGCAGACCCTCGTAGATGTAGCCGATCTGCTCCACACCAATGTCCCGGAAGGACAGGCGCCGGGCCTCCTGGCCCTTGAGGCGGGCGGTCTGGAGGGAACGCAGCACGTGGAGCATGACCCGGTCGGAGACGGTGAGCAAGAGGGTGCCGCTGGCATCCGTGGCTGTCAGGAAGGGGAATCGTGCCGGATCGAACAGCGAACCGCCGTAGGCAGGGATCCGCATGTCCTCGGCGTTGACGCCGCCGTGCAGGGCACGGGAGGTCGCCAGCAGCCGGTGCCAGGTCAGGCTCGTGCCGTCCATGGATTCCTCGCCCTCATTCCGGGCGCGTTTCTCCAGCTCATCCAGGACGCCCGCCAATCCGTAGCCGCCGGTGTACAGGGACTGCGTCGGCAGGAGCCCGCGTTCCTCGGCGAAGAGGAGGAAGACGGCGCGCATCATGATGGTGACGACCGCCTCGTAGACCTCGTGGGCATTTTCAGGCAGCGGGTCCACCTGGGTCGGGCCCGCCTCAGAGGTGAGGGCCGCCTCGGACAGGGCCGTCACCACCAGCTCGACCGCCCGGCGTACCTGCGTGCCCAGGGCCTCCGTCACCTCCTCCGCCGCCAGAACGGAGCGCTCGAAGAGGGCAGGTAGCCGGTCCTCGCTCGTCCCGCCCAGGAGGCGGCGCACGCCGAGCAGCTCGCAGAAGGCGTCACGGGTGGCCGGTTCTTCTGCCCATGTCTGGCAGTCCACGACACCCGAGGCCGCTGCCCCGCCCTGAGGGGCGCTCACGAGCGCCCACCAGCGCCCGTCGGTCACCACGCCGATCGTGCAGGTCGAGTTCCGGCTGCGCAGCATGGCGGCCATCCGGTCGAGAGGGCTCGCCGCCCAACCGTCGTTACCCTCATCGCGCAGCGAAGCCACCGGGTCGGTCACGAGCACGAGGGCGCCGACCTTCTCTCCACGGGTCAGGGCACCGCTCGGTGTCACCGTCACCGCTGGAAAGCCGTCGGAGACCACCCGGTAGACCTCACTCAAGGCGGGACGGGCTTTTGCGCTGGCGTAGTTCTCGCCCCAACCGATGACATCGGTCAGGACCGTGGCCACCCAGGCGTCGCGCGCCCGACGATAGTCGGCCAGGACCTGCTGCGAGTCCCGCTCACGGTCCCAGGCGTCCCAGGCGCGGTCAAAGACAGGCTGTGCCGCGCGCAGGGCCTCCCGGCGGGCCCCGCCCAGCGACGGCATGCCCTGGGGGTGCAGCGCCGTCATGACGGGGACGGACAGGAAGGGACCGTCGGTGTCCACCAGCTCGAGCCACTCGCGGTGCTGCTGGGCCGCCGTACGGGCCATCCCGCCCCTTGCCGTCCTCGGACCCGCTCCTCGCCTTGGGCTCATGACTGGCTCCCCCATTCCTGTGCGTCCTCCTCGGTGACGGCCAGGACCAGGGCCACGGGCGACACGTAGGGTCGCACGTCCTGGTAGCGCAGCGCCATCGCCTCTGCCTCGCGCTTCTCCTCACCGGCCAGGCTCACCAGACGGTCTTCCATGGCGCGGATGTCCTGGGCGCGCTGGTGCTGTTGCTCATCGGCCCACAGCATGGCCTCCTGCTCGCGTTCCTCGGCGCGCAGGCGTTTCAGGGAGTCGGTGAGATTGGCGCGGAAGACGTCGAAGATGCCGTGAACGCGCTTCGTATCCGCCTGTTGGCGCTCTTCAAGACTGGCAGCGACCCTGTTCTGGAGGTTGGCAGCCCGACGCTCCGTTTCCTCGACGAGGCGGGCGCGCAAGTGTCCGTCATCGTTCCACAGGTCCGTCAGGTGACGGCGGACCGGCTTCCCCGCCAGCTGGTAGCCGCCCGGGTCGAGGGCGCGGTCCAGCACGCGGGAAAGTTTGTCCTCAGCGACCCGGTGTCCGCGCAACCGCACCCCGGTGACGAAAACCTCCTCGTGCAGGCGCAGGCCTCCGCGCCCCACGAGCACCAACCGGGACAGGGAGGCGGCGCAGGAGTGCTCCAGATCCGGCAGCACCACCGCCGTCACCCGGCTCACCTGGGAGCGCGGGCTGAAGAGGTTCGCCCGCAGGGTGCGGGTGGCCTTGCGCATGAGCGAGTGCCCCAGGTGGACGTGGACGATTCCAGGCACGCGCCCGGCCTCCTCGTCGAAGGTGACTGGCCTCAGCCGCCCCGGCGCCAGGCGGGTGTCAAGGCCCGTCAGGGCATCCTGCCAGGAGCGTCCCAGCTCCGGTACGGCGAAGACCGCCGCGTCAGTCTCCTGGCTGCCGACCTCTGCCAGAACCGGCTGATTCGTCAGGCGCAGCGCCTCGTCCACGACCCGCCGACCCGCCACAGGCGTCAGGTGCATCCGCTCCTTGTGATCCTCGTAGCCCGCCGCTAGCGTCGTCAGCTGCTGATTGAGTTTGGCCGAGCCGGCCAGGGTTTGCGTAATGGCCTGCTCGTCCCGCCCCGGTGCAGGGGCTTTGCGGAGGCGGCGGCCAAGGAATTTCCCGGTGATCTGCTCGTCGATGAGCGGGTTGACCGCGCCCAGATCCCGGGTCTCGGTGGCGATCTTCTCCGCCAGGCGCCCCAGGAAGTGCTGGTGCCCTGCGTAGAGCCCATCGCCAGTGGCCGCGGGAGCGAGGTAGTAGATCTTCGGGACCTCGCGCTGACCGTAGCGGTCGATGCGTCCCACCCGCTGCTCCAGGCGGGAGGGATTGAAGGGGACGTCGAAGTTCACCAGGCGGTGGCAGTAAGCCTGCAGGTCGATGCCCTCTCCGGCGGCGTCGGTGGCCACGAGGACGCGCACGTCCTCCACGGCGGGGTCGGCGTTGAAGCGGGCCCGGATGTCCTCACGCTCCTCGACCGACGTCGAGCCGCGGATCACCGCCAGGCGTTCGCCGTAGCCCTGCTGGTGCAGCACAGAGACGATCCAATTGAGGGTGTCCGCGTACTCGGTGAAGACGACGACCCGCTCATTGCTCCACGTGCGCCCGTCTGGTCGGCAGACGGCATCGAGCATGGACATGAGGGCCTCGAGGCGGGAGTCGGGGCGGGACTGGTATCCCCGGGCCCAGCCGGCCAGTTCCTCAAGCTGCTCCCGGGTGGCGGCGGAGAGCGGGTCCGAGGCACGGGTGGCCAGCAGCGTGTCCAGCTCCGGCTGGGCGACCAGGCCCTCCTCCTCGTCGGATTGCCCTGAGCCCATGACCTCTGTGTAGTAGTCGTCGTACTCGTCGTCGAGTGCGCCGCCGTGCAGGGACTGGTCGAGGTAGTTCTCCAAGGTCTGGGCGAAGGCCCAAGGACTGGACAGGAAACGTTTCTTGAGCAGCAGGGCCGCGATGTCGAGGTTGCGCCGCCCCTGGGCGCGCCCGGAGCGGCGCAGCAGCGAGTCCAGCTCGGCGTAGGCGCGCTCCTCGTCGCCGGAGGACTCGTACGGGAGCACCTCGACCCGGCGACGGCGGAAGTCCTTGTCGGCGATCTGCGACTTCAAGCGACGCACCGTCACCTCGTCCAGAGCGGTGGGATCGATGCTGGCGCCACGGGCGAAGCGACGCGGATCGATCATCTCCAGCAGGGCGGTGAAGGACTCGGTGTAGCCGTTGTGGGGTGTGGCGGACAGGAACAGGCGGTGCTCGCACTTGTCCGCCAGGCGCCGCAGCGCCCGGGTACGTTGGGAGTCAACTGCATACCCGCGTCCGCCACCCACAGCCGGGGGCGCCGCTGGGGCCACGTGGTGCGCCTCGTCGACGACCAGCACATCGAAGGCGTAGGAACGGGCCGTGTCCGAGCGTGCAGCGTCGGCCAGGACCTCCCGCAGCAGCCGCTGGGCGCGCACACATGGTAGCCAGGCCATGGAGACGATGACGCGTGGGTGGAGGCGCAGCGGGTTGGCGGCCAGTCCATAGGTGCGCCGGTCGGCGGCCATGCGTGCAGAGTCGACGATGACGAAGTCGAGGCCGAACTTCTCTCGCATCTCGTCGCGCCACTTCAGGGCGAGACTAGGCGGGCACACGATGATGACCGAGCGCGCCCGGTGACGCAGCAGCAGCTCTTCGATGACCAGTCCCGCCTCGATGGTCTTGCCCAGGCCGACGTCATCGGCAAGCAGGAGGTTGGTACGTGGGGCCGCGAGTGCTCGGCGCAGGGGCTCGAGCTGGTAGGGCTCCAGGGTGGCGCCGGAGCGGAAGGGCGCCTGAAAGGCCTTGGGGTCGGCGGAGGTGACGGCGCCCCAGCGCACGGCGTCGACGAAGGCGCCGAGAGTCTCTGGGTCGTCGAAGGCGTCCGCGGCGATGGTCTCGGGTAGGCCGCGGTCCGGCACCACGGCGTTGCCGACCTCCAGCTCCCAGATCACGGTGAGCTCCTCGCCCATGCGGTCCTCGTCGAGGGATTGCAGGTCGACGACGTGCTCGAGGCGGGGCACGCCGTCATCGGCGGAGCTGCGGGGTAGTCCCTGAACGGCGACGTTCGTGACCGCCCAGACCGCGCCACGAACCTGGACAACCTGGCCGGGCTCCGGGGGTGCTGGAATGCTGCGGGCGTTGGTGGGCGCGGGAGATGTCTGAGGTGTCATGGTGTGTGATTCGTGGGCTGTGGGAGTGGGACTGTGCTGCATTTCTAAACGGATGGAAGCATTGGTGGTTGGATGATCCGATGTTCCTCTCTTCGACTTAGTGGGCAGCGCCGGGAAGGTCAAGGGTGACACCGGTGCTACGTAGCATTTCAAAGGTGTTGACCCATTGGACTTCAAGTCCTTGGCGGGCGTCAGGAATCTTGACCCGGCTGAATACCGTGCCTTGAGCGTGCGCTTGGTTGAGCCATTTCCAGAAGCCGGGAGCGATGTCAAAGGCGTAGTAGCGGTTCTTTGCCTCGATGAGGACATTGAGGCTTATTCATAGGGGTGTTTTGGTTTTCCTCAGCTAGTGCTTTGTCCTGAGGGGGACATGAGGGCGGCTTGCCCGATCTGAGACAATCAAAGTGTCCTACCACAAAGACTCTCAGATGAAAGACAAGCCGCTGCCATGAATGTTACCACGATCCTTGAGCGTGATCAGATCCTTGACCTGTGCGAACTGATCCACACATCCCGTTCCGGAAACCTTCCCTCAGCAGGGTCCCGTGTCCTGGGGTTGTTCCGCTGTATCCAAGTCACTGTGTTGACGCTCAGACACAATCTCACCCAGGAATTGCTGGCCGACATCCACACAGTTTCCCAAGCCACCA
>ERZ773043.2060-NODE-2060-length-10803-cov-4.997302_pt1 | contig 10803 bp, 5 predicted proteins | sample MGYA00580636_ERZ773043 | MGnify/ENA primary metagenome ERZ773043 (study PRJEB29015, sample SAMEA2737992) | human oral metagenome | biome: human oral; feature: human-associated habitat; material: dental | place: China | collected 2065 ... | reverse complement strand
TTTATGTAAAGTAAAGGGGGACAACAAATGTCGAAAAAATTAGTTTCAAAAGATTTTGTTAATATTTATGATAAAATAGATAAATTAACCGAAATAACAAAAGAGTATTTATTTGAAGATTTAGTGCAAGCAATTTATTGTATTAATATTTGTATAAATAATAGATCAGTGATAGAATCATGTATTGCTTTAAATGCTTGTCTTTTTGAACATAGTAATAAAGGAAAAAAAACAATAAAAAATTATACAGAATTTAAATGTTTTTTCTCGAAAATTCAAGATATCTGTAAACCAACTATAATGGATGATTATATAGTTGAAGATTTTGGTGAGGTTAGAATAAATTATAATAATTCATTTTATAGAGTTCTTTTAGGAATTGGATATAATAATGTATTTTCATGTTTAAATTTCTTACCTTCAATTTCACAAATATTAAAAAAAGAAAATGATCTAATATTAGTTTTAGAATACTCTTCAAATATAATAGAGTATTTTTTGAACGATAATAAATCTGATAATGATGGACATACGAGATTTGTATTACCTTCGACTGAACTTTTTGATAGAACAAGAAGTTTTTTTAAGGATGAGATTAGTTCAGATATAAATAAATATCTTTCAAATATATTTGATGTAAATGATGAAATAGAAAAAAAACATTTTATAACAAGAAATTCACATGTATATCCATTATTTAATACTTCTTTACTAGTGGACTTATACGATATTTGGGAAAGAAATCTCTCTAATAGTGACAAAATAAATTTAGTTAATAATGGTATTATTACAAAGTTATTTAATCTTTTTGAACTAGACAGAAGTAATAACTGCAGTATGTTTGCACCTGTGAAATTATTTTCAGAAGATAGATTACTTGAGAAGCAACCTATATATACGTTCGCAGCTAAAGGAGAAAAAGGGCTTATTATAGCTTTTAATACTGATGAATATTCAAACGATTCTTTGGTAAAGGAAATTGAAAAGATTAGAGATTTACATAAGCTAGGAAAACTAGAATTAGGAGAAGTATATGATAGATTTAAATTGAAAAAATTAAGAAAAATACACATAAAAACTCATTTTCCAATAACATTTTTGTTATATAATAGTTTTTCAAATCCTAATGAAATGAATATTATTTTTGAAGAAGATGGAAGTAATATAATCGTTACAGCGTTAGATATATTATATTATTTGAATTTTATGGAAAATATTGATGAACTGTTTGATTATCTTGTATTTAGAGAAAATTTTAAAAAAAATTTAATTTTTGGATTTGGTAGTGATGCATCATTATTTCTGACATGGAAAAAAAATCAACGCTATATTTCTAAAGGGGCAAAAGAATTTGATATTATTAATGTTGGGTATGACATAGAGAATGAATATGTTGTAGAATATTTTAAAAATGAATTAAAAGTATATCCATTTATTTCAGGAGATTTTTATTTTCATGAACCATTTGCTTGGAAAATAGATGAATTTGAACCTGGAAGTTTTAATTTATATTCAAAATTTGGTGTAGGATATGGAGGGAGGTTTATCCCTTTGAGTGAAGTAAATTATATATTTCGAGTGGATAATACAATGTTTTATGAAAGTAGAAAAAGTATAGAAGAACATAGCGATATTATTAATTTATTAGATGAGATAATAGTGGAAGGAGTAAAATCTTTAAAGGATATATTTTTAGGTGATAAAGATAATCAAAAGGATAGAATAATATTAATGTATATGCCAGAAAAATATGCAAGAAATGTAAAGTTTAATTTCTGCTCTGAAAAGTATAGAGAATATTGCTATAGTGATTATATATATTATGAAGGGAAATATATTATAAGATTTGTTGTCAAGGATTTAGAAAAGATATATTTTAATTTAGAAAGAGCACATAATAGAGGTGTAGAATTGAAAATTCTGGAAGAAATACTTTCACCATTTTTAGAATCTAAACAGCAATTATATTCACAATTTAAAGATAAGATATTATCCTTATCAGAAGCCCCTAAAAGAGTAGGTGTACTTAGCAAAGAAATCTATTACAAATGGAATCCATATTTTAAAACATATACACCTGAAAAATATCATTTTCATAGAGTAAGAAAGAATATAGCAATATTATGTAATTCTAACAATATATCTCCTGGGATTTATAAGGGAAGAAGCGCTACAAAGATAATACGAAGTATACAAAAAAAACTTATAGAAGACTTTGAAAGTGAAATTTTAAAGTTCGCTGGTCTTGATCTACATTGTAAATTGATGGATTATTATTCAGTGTTACAACATAGTATATATATTGATAGAGAACGTTATGGATCATATCAAAATCTGGATTTAGAAAAAGAAGAAGAAGTTCGAAATAAAATAATAACTCATAGAGAAAAAGCCAAACAAGAAGTCAGATCAATTTTATATTTAATAGAAACAAATTTATTTTTAAATAAAGAAAGCAATAAAAAAGAGAAGAATGATGATTTTTTATATCTAATTTCTTATGCAGATTGGTTAATTACATTAAATGATACAGCAGATATATGCTTTTTTACTAAGGATGAAGCTTGTATTGAAGTAACTGAAGATTTTGTAGTTAATACAATAGCTTTTAAAAGCGAGGAAGAAAATAAGGAATTATTGGAAAGAATTTATAACACAGATGGTTTGATAAGAGATCCAGAAATTGACAAATTTCATTTTAAAAAAATAAAAGAATCATTTGAGGAAGACACAGATTTAAATTTTGATTTATTCTTAACTTTCTTATCATATTTAAGTAAAGAATTCGATGAAAATAAAATTAGTAAAATAGGAGATAATATCTATAGCTCATCAAGAGAAGTTATTTTAAATGATTTTATTGACAAACTTAATTCTCCAAATGAAGTAATTGATTTTCGTAGATACTTAGATTATCTAATAATAGATAAAAGTAAATTAAAAACACTTAACGATAGAAATGATTATTATTTACCTATAGGAGACAAGAGTAATCGCATAGATAGATTTGAAGTGAAACCAATTGTTAGTTATGGTGAAAAGATTATATTTTCTCCAATAACTATAGATAGTCTTAGAAGAGAATGGATTCATGGATTGTTAGACTTCATGTTGCCTTATAAGAATAAGTTGGAAAAAACTTTTAAAGCAGTACTTGATTGGAAAAAAGAATATGAAAATAAGATTGTGTATGACTTGAAAAAAATATTTGATGAAAATAAGTTTGATTTAGTAAAAACAAACTTTGATTTAGTGAAAATTAATAAAATGCATCCTAAAGAACTAGGAGATTATGATGTTTTTGTTATTGATAAGACAAATAAGAATGTTTGGATAATAGAATGTAAAGTAATACTTAAAGTGACTACATTTTTTGATATGTATAAACAGCAAAAAAGATTCTTTTTAGAAGAAAAAGAAGATGAAAAATTTCAAAGAAGGATAGATTATATGAATAAGCATGTATCAACTATTGTCGAGCAATTAGGTTTTACAAATTCTGAAGAATATAAAATTAAACCTTATATGTGTGTTAATAAGGTTTTTGTTTCAAGATATAAAGAAATATCATTTCCTATTGTTTCTTATTCAGAAATGGAGGGGATAATTAGAGCTTCAAATGGTGAAACTAATGATATAAAATAAACTTGTGTTTACTATTATATTTAATAGTGGATTATAGATAAAAATTTCTAATAAATTAAGTACTTTACTAGGCTGGAAAAAATAATTTATTTAATCTAAAAATTGGTAACACTAACTCTATATCTAAAATTTATGGTATAATAAACACATTATAATTAGAAATAATGTGTTTATTTTTATAAGGAAATGTGTGAAAATCAAGGAGAAATAGAATGTCGTTTGAAAAATTAGTCGAGCAGATTAATAATAATGCAGATAATCAGAGAGATAGAGGTACGTATTTTGAGCATTTAACTAAATCTTATTTAAAAAACGAGCCAACATATCAAAATGAGTTTAAAAATGTGTGGTTAATAAATGAAGTTCCAGAAAAATATGGAATTCCTAAGTATGATATTGGAGTTGATTTAGTCGCTGAAAAAGTGACAGGTGGATTAGTAGCAGTTCAAGCTAAATTTTATAAGAATGAAATTAGAAAAAAAGATATTGATTCTTTTTTAGGAGAATTAGGAAAAGATTATTACGATTCAGGTATAATTGTATCTTCGACTGATAAGTGGGGAAAAAATGCAGAAAACGCCTTAGATTCGAGAAGTGATGTTGTTAGAATTGGACTATCAGATTTGAAAAATTCTCGAATAGAGTGGGAAAAATATTCATTTGATAAACCTGAAGAAGTAGTAATTAAAGCTAAAAAGAAAACCAGATCTTATCAAGAACAGGCAATACAAGCAGCAGTTACTCACTTTAAAAAATATGATCGTGGTCAATTGATTATGGCACCCGGAACAGGAAAAACTTTTACAAGTTTAAAATTGACAGAACGAATGGCTGAAATTGCCAATAAAGAACAATATGTCGTATTATATCTAGTCCCGAGTATTCAGTTATTAACACAGACTCTAAGAGCATGGAACAATGATACATATATGAGTATTTCTTCGATGGCAGTTACTAGTGATAGAAATGCTAGTAGAGGAAAAGTAAAAGATGATGAATCAAATATAAAATTTAAAGCAAGTGATATCGGATTCCCAGCTACTACTTCAGTAGATCAAGTAGTTAAGAATTATAATGATTTAGTTGGACAACCTAAAAAAGATTTGTTAGTAGTATTTAGTACTTATCAATCAATAGAAGTTCTAGGCGCTGCTCAAAAAGAAGGATTTCCTGAATTTGATATTATCATAGCTGACGAAGCACACCGTACAACTGGAGCAAAATCGTTAAATGAAGAAGCCTCAGTATTTACTAAAGTACACAGTGATGACAATGTCAAAGGGAAGAAAAGATTATATCAAACGGCAACACCAAAATTATATGGCCCTGAAGCAAAGAAAAAAGCAGAAACAAATTCTATTGTTATCTCTAGTATGGATGATGAGAGTTTATATGGTAAAGAATTCTTCCGTTTAGGATTTGGAGATGCCATAGTTAATGGAATACTTACGGATTATAAATTAATGGTTCTTGCTGTAGATGAATCAGTAGTTCAAAAAGATATGCAAAAATCATTATCAGATCCAGAAAATGGTCTTAATATTGATGATGTAGGTCGTATTATTGGTGTTTGGAATGGTATGATTAAAAGAGAAGGTTTTACCAATAAAGTAAGTGGAGAACCAATGAAGAGAGCCATTGCTTTTTCAAGAACTATCAAAGACAGTAAACGTCTTTCTGAACAATTTGAAAATGTTGTGAATGATTATTTAGATAATGAAAATGGTTATTATGTTGATGTTATACATGTAGATGGAAATATGAATGCTTTGGAAAAGAATGAAGCATTGGATTGGTTAGCTAGTGATGATATTCCTGAGGATTCTGCTCGTATATTATCAAATGTAAGATTCTTAACAGAAGGTGTTGATGTACCTAACTTAGATGCTATAGTATTTTTATCACCACGTAAATCACAAGTTGATATAGTTCAAGCAGTCGGACGTATTATTCGTAAGTTTGAAAGTAAAGAATATGGTTATATTATCTTACCGATAGTTGTTCCATCAGGAGTAGAACCTGAAGCTATTTTAGATAATAATAAATCTTATGATGTAGTATGGCAAGTATTAAATGCGCTACGTTCAGTAGATGAGCGTTTCGAAGCAACTATCAACAAGTTAGAGTTAAATAAGAAAAAACCTAAAAATATACAAGTAATAGGTGTAGGATCTGCGCCAGATACTACAGATGAAAACAACAATAATGATAAGGAAAGAGATAAAGATAATCACCAAGGTGGTTATATTAAACCACAATTAGAACTTGAGTGGGAAGCGGTAGAAGGAGCTATTTATGGTAAAGTAGTTCAAAAACTTGGAGATCGTAGATATTTAGAAGATTGGTCTAAAGATGTTGCAGAAATTGCTAGACGTCATATTCAAGGGATAAATATAGTTCTTGAGAATAATAAAGAAAGCAATAAAGCATTTAATAAGTTTGTAAAAAGTTTACAGCATAATATCAATGAATCAATTAATAAAAATCAAGCCATAGAAATGTTAGCGCAACATTTAATTACTTTACCTATTTTTGATACTCTATTTGGCGAATATAGTTTTGTTAAAAATAATCCAGTTAGTTCAGCTATGGAGAAAATAGTAGATGAATTATCACAATATGGATTTGAAAAAGAACAAAGAGAATTACAACCCTTTTATGAGTCTGTTAGATTACGAGCAGAAGGATTAGATAATGCCCAAGCAAAGCAAAAAATGATTATTACACTATATGATAAATTCTTTTCTACTGGATTCAAAGATACTACTGAAAGATTAGGAATAGTCTTTACTCCTGTAGAAGTGGTTGATTTTATTGTTAAATCGGTTGATGTAGTTTTGAGAAAACATTTCAATAAAACTCTTGCTAGTGAAAATGTCCATATTTTAGATCCATTTACGGGGACAGGAACATTTATCACACGTACACTCTATTATTTAAAACAACTTATGGATAATGGGGAAATAACATATGCAGATATTATTAGAAAGTACACTAGAGAATTACATGCTAATGAGATAGTATTACTAAGTTACTACATAGCAGCTATTAATATTGAAGCTGTTTTTGATGAGATAAATGGAGATGATCCATATGTCCCATTTGAAGGTATAGTATTGACGGATACATTTGAATCAACAGAGCATCAAGAAACATTAGATGATACATTCTTTGGAACAAACGATAAACGTTTGAAGAGACAACAGGAAAAGCCTATTACTGCGATAATAGGAAATCCGCCATATTCAATTGGTCAAACTAGTCAAAATGATAATAATCAAAATACTTCATACCCAAAATTAGATAAGCGTTTGGCGGAGACATATGTAGCTAAATCTAATGCAGGGTTAACAAAAGGTTTATATGATTCCTATGTAAAGGCATTTCGTTGGGCGTCAGATAGGCTTACTGATCAAGGAGTAATTGGATTTGTGACTAATGGTAACTATCTTAATACTAATTCGGCAGATGGATTACGAGCGGGATTATATGAAGAATTTAATCATCTTTATATCTTTAATCTCCGAGGTGATCAGAGAACACTAGGTGAACAATCGCGAAGAGAAGGTGGAAAGATATTTGGTTCTGGAAGTAGAACACCAGTAGCAATTTCTATTTTAGTAAAAGATGGTTCGGATAATCATGAATTACATTATTATGATATTGGTGATTATTTATCTCAAAAAGAAAAGTTAAATATTATAGAGAAATTTGGAGATATTTCATCAATTAGCTGGAATAATATTACACCTGATGATAATAATGATTGGTTGAATCAAAGAGATCCAAAATATAAAATTTATTCAGAAATATCTGGAGATATAAATAGTCCATTTAAAAATAATTCGCTTGGGGTTGTTACTAATAGAGATACATGGATTATTGGTTTTAACAAACAAAAGACTTCTTTTAATGCCATTAAACTTATTGAAAATTATAATTGTGAGTTAACAAGATTATCTAGTGTAATACCAAAAGAACGTAAAAACCAACTAAATCGTGATGAGAGATTTTTAAAATGGTCATTTAGGTTAGAAGAACTAATAAGACGTAATATAAGGTTAGAATATAATGAAAAATTCATGACACCTGTTTTATATAGACCATTTACAAAAAAATGGATGTATTATGAGGAATCTGTTGTGGAAAGAGTTAGGTTGTATTATTCAAAATTTGGAGAGAATAATCTTACAATCATTACTAGTGGGCGAGGAGCAACAAAAGATTTTTCGGTTCTAGTAAGTGATATTGTTCCGGATATGAATTCCATGTCTGGAGGATCTCAAGGGTTTATGAGGTATGATAATGAAGAAAACTATTCTCTTTTAGAAGTCTCTAAGGATAATATGAATCAAGAATTTGCAGATAAATTAGGTTTATCGTTTGATGATACTTTTTCATATGTATATGGATTACTTAATTCACGTGAATATCAAAATAAATACGCTAATGATTTGAAAAAAGATTTAGCAAGAATTCCAATTGTTAAAAATATAGAGAAATATGTTGAAATTGGTAAAGAATTAATAGATCTTCATCTTAACTATGAAGAAGTTCCACTTTATGAGGAAGTTGATGTAAATATTCTTAAAAATCCATCATATAAGGTTATAAAGATGAAGTTTGCTAAGAAACGAGATGAAAATGGAAAATTAGTAAATGATTTATCTACAATAATTTTCAATAATGATATTACAAATTAGCAATATTCCAGAAAATGCATACGAATATATTGTAAATGGTCGATCAGCAATTGAATGGATCATAGATCAATATCAAATAAAAACTGATAGTAAATCGGGTATAACAGATGATCCAAATGATTATAGTGATGATGAGAAATATATTTTTAATCTACTATTACGAATTATTAATGTTTCACTTCAGACAGTAGATTTAGTGAATAGTTTACCTAAATTCGAAGTTGTTGAATAGTTTATAATGAGGAGATGAATACACTGCTTAATGTGTATTTGTCTTCTTTGTATTTAAATTAAATTTTCGATAAACTGATTAATTTATTTTATGATATAATGAGAACAAGTAGATTATATTAATTATCAAAGTAAAGGAATTGTTAAATGGGAAATTATAATGAGTTACTTACTCTTAGGAATAAAATAGAAAGCACACTGAATTATCAACTATCACTAAGTAATTTGGAATTATATCACAGCAATCTGTTTGCTGTTATTCTGGAAAAGTCTGAATTTATTAATCATAAGTTTTTTAGTAATATTATTGATATTAATAAAAAATATACGGGTTTGAAGGTATATAGAGAAAAAAATAAAATTGATTTAACTATTGAGGTAATTGATGAGGATGGTCAGACTCATATTATTTTCATAGAAAATAAAGTTAAATCTTTACCTAACCAAAATCAATTAATTCATTATTCTGAAAAAAATTCTAATGCTAAAGGAATACTTCTTAGCTTAGTTAAACCTGGATTTGAACTCCCTGATAATTGGTTTAGAAGAAGTTATGGTGAGCTAATTAAGTATTATAGTGATTTACTTGATAAAGTAGATGATACTTTTAGATTATTCTTAATAGATTATATTGAATATATGAAGAATGTGGAAGAGTTTATTGAAAAGATAAGTTATGGTGAATCATACTTTTTAGAAGAGTCTGATAATAAAGTACTAGAGGGTATGAGGTTAAAGTCAGTTATCGAGAAAATTCATTATGCGAATTTAGAAAATGAGATTACTGATTTAGGCTATAAAACATATTCTGGAAAAATAAGAGGAGGCCATCATTTTGGAATAGTACTTTCTATTGATGGCACTAATTCAACATTTGATATTCAAATAGAAGGAAATCAGTACAGGCATAAGGTTAATTTTTCTATTGAAGATAAAGAGCGATTAGGTGATTTGGAAAGAATATGTGATATTATAAAAGAAAAAACATGTCTATTTAATTTTAACTTAGAAACCAATCCAATTCTAAAAAAATCATCTTCATGGAAAAAATGGAAGGCATATTATAAAAAAGATTTTTATGATTATGCACATATAAGAGAACATGTATCTTGTAAAAAATTAATTGATTACATAAAAGAAGATGTGAAGAAAATTGAAGAGAATTTAAAAATTGTTAAAGATATTATATTGAACCATTAGGGAATAAAAGGAAAATTAAATGAGCATAGTATTATTAAAATCAACTGAATCTGATATAAAAGAAATATGGAAAATGTAAGTTGATGCATTTAAAGATTTATTAGAAAAATATAAAGATTATGATATGAGCCCAGCAACAGAAAGTTATGAAAATATATTGAAAAAATATAATCAACCATGAACAAAGTATTTCTTTATTGTAAAAGATGGAAATAAGGTTGGAGTTGTAAGAGTTGTTAATAGAGGAGATGGAAGTAGGAAAAGAATCGCTCCTTTATGGATTATGCCCTCATATAGAAATAAAGGATTGGCTCAGTTAGCTATAAAAGAATTGGAAAAATTATATGGTTCTAGTCATTGGCAATTAGATACTATTCTACAAGAGAAAGGTAATATCTATTTATATGAGAAATTAGGTTATCGAAGAATAGACAAGATAGAGCATATTAAAGATGGAATGGATATCGTATTCTTTCAAAAAGATTAGTGGAATTATATAAAGTAAATACTATTTCCCTTTTCAACCTCATATTTTCGCGTTATAATTTAACTATCAACACAACAAATAATTCATTTAACCATGGAGGTAAAGTATGAACAAAGTAATAGAAACAATGATGCAACACCGTACAAGAAGAAGTTTTGTAAAAGGGAATGAACTTCCAATAGAACATCTTGAGCAAATCATAGCTTGTTCTAAACAAGGGTCAAGCTGGATGAATGGACAACACTACAGCATTATAGTAGCAACAGGGGATACAAAACAAAAGATTGCTGATTTAATTAAAGATAAAGCACCAGGTAATGCGGCTCATATCGAAAGTTCTGCAGCATTTTTGGTATATTGTATTGACTTTAGCAATATTAAGTTGTCATTTGATATTGAGGGTGGAGATTTTGATATTTCTAATCAATACGAACCATTATTAATTGGTTCTATGGATGTTGGTATTGCGATGCAAAATGCTACTTTGGCTGCTGAGTCTTTAGGATATGGTATAGTTTACTGTGGTGGAGTACGAGG
>ERZ773043.2058-NODE-2058-length-10806-cov-16.696307_pt1 | contig 10806 bp, 6 predicted proteins | sample MGYA00580636_ERZ773043 | MGnify/ENA primary metagenome ERZ773043 (study PRJEB29015, sample SAMEA2737992) | human oral metagenome | biome: human oral; feature: human-associated habitat; material: dental | place: China | collected 2065 ... | reverse complement strand
TGGCAAGCTTGGCACCAGATGTCTTCTGTGTCAGCATGAATGGTCTGTCAAAATCGCATCGTATCGCTGGTTTTCGTGTGGGCTGGATGGTCTTGTCTGGTCCTAAGACACATGTTAAAGGCTATATCGAAGGTCTCAATATGCTGTCCAATATGCGCCTTTGCTCTAACGTTTTGGCCCAGCAAGTCGTACAAACATCACTAGGTGGGCACCAGTCAGTGGACGAATTACTCCTTCCTGGTGGTCGCATCTATGAGCAAAGAAACTTTATCTATAATGCCATTCAAGATATCCCAGGTTTATCTGCGGTCAAGCCGAAGGCGGGTCTTTATATCTTCCCTAAAATTGACCGCAATATGTACCGCATCGATGATGATGAACAGTTCGTTCTTGATTTCTTGAAACAAGAAAAGGTTCTCTTGGTTCATGGTCGCGGCTTTAATTGGCAAGAACCAGACCATTTCCGTATCGTTTACCTCCCACGAGTGGACGAATTAGCACAAATCCAAGAAAAGATGACTCGTTTCTTAAAACAGTATCGTAGATAAGGGCTTTCATAGGAAAAGCTAGAAAACATTTGCCTAGAGCTATTGACAAAAGTGGCAGAATCAGATAGAATAGTAAAGTATGTTTAGTAACTGATCACTTTATAGCCGGCTAAACGAATACAAAATCTATGAGGAGGTATTCATCGTGAAACGTACTTATCAACCAAGTAAACTTCGTCGTGCGCGCAAACACGGATTCCGTAACCGTATGTCAACTAAAAACGGTCGTCGCGTATTGGCAGCTCGTCGTCGTAAAGGACGCAAAGTTTTGGCTGCATAATCCAAACGAATTCAACAAAGAAGTCAGTAGGAACTCGAGTCTACTGGCTTTTCTTTTTCCTATAATATCAGTCTGTAAATGCTTTATATTTTTTCTGAAATAATGTATAATGTTTCATATACTATAAAAATGGAGAACAGTTATGAAGAAATCAAAAGCCCTCCTACTAGGGGCTGGAATTTTGAGCGCAAGCTTCTTGATGGTGGCTTGTAGTTCGGCACAATCAAATACAGATAAAACCTACTCGTATGTATTTGCTAGCAATCCAGATACATTAGACTATATCACTTCGACACGTGGTTCAACCTCTAGCATTACGACAAACTTGATTGATGGTTTGTTGGAAAATGATAAGTACGGCAACCTCGTTCCTTCTATGGCGCAGTCATGGAAGGTATCAAAGGATGGCTTGACCTATACCTACAAAATCCGCCAAGGGGCTAAGTGGTATACCTCTGAAGGAGAAGAATACGCTGAAGTGACAGCTCATGACTTTGTGACAGGTCTTAAGTATGCAGCGGATAAAAAGGCTGAGAACTTGTACTTGGTACGGGATTCAATCAAAGGTTTGGCAGATTATGTCGAAGGGAAAACATCTGACTTTGAGACGGTTGGAGTCAAGGCAGTGGACGACTATACTCTCCAATACACCTTGAACAAGCCGGAGTCTTATTGGAATTCAAAGACAACAGGGGGAATTTTGAGCCCTGTCAATGAAGCCTTTTTGAAATCTAAGGGAGATGACTTTGGAAGTGTTACCCCATCTAGTATCCTGTCAAATGGGCCATACTTGTTCAAGTCTTTCACATCAAAATCTTTAATTGAGTTTGAAAAGAACCCTAATTACTGGGATAAGGACAATGTGAAAATTGAGAAGGTAAAACTTTCCTTCTATGATGGTTCAGACCAAGATAGTTTGGCTCGAGGATTCTTAGAAGGCAACTACACAGATGGCCGTATCTTCCCGACAAGTTCTGTCTTTGACCAGTTGAAAAAAGGGAATGAAGATAAGATTACCTATACTCCTCAGGATGCTGTGACTTTCTACTATCTCTTCAATGTCAACCGTCAAAGTTACAATCAAACCATGAAACAGACGGATAAAGAAAAAACCGATTCGCGTGCAGCTATGCAAAACAAGGACTTCCGTCAGGCGATTAACTTTGCCTTTGACCGTCATGCCTACGCCGCACAGACAAATGGAGAAGATGGAGCTGACCGTATCCTTCGAAACACAGTCACACCAAGCAATTTTGTTCAAATTGGTGGGAAAAACTTCGGAGATGCTGTCAATGAAAAGATGGTCAACTATGGCACAGAGTGGGCTAATGTCAATCTAAACGACGCTCAGCCTGCCTTCTTGAATGCTGATAAAGCCAAGGCAGAATTTGCCAAAGCCAAAGAAAGCTTACAGGCAGAAGGTGTGACTTTCCCAATCCATCTAGACATGCCAGTGGACCAGACTGCTAAGTTGGACGTACAACAAGCCAGTTCTTTCAAGCAGACGGTTGAGGAGACACTTGGATCAGATAATATTGTTATCGATGTGATTCAACTTTCTCCAGACGAGAAAGACAATGCAACCTTCTTTGCTGACACAGCTGAACAAAAGGACTATGACATCGACATCTCAGGTTGGAGTGGAGATTATTCAGATCCGAAAACCTATCTTGACCTCTTGGATCCAGACTCTGGTTCTCAGTTAAAAAATCTTGGCTTAACTCCAGGAAAAGACAATGATGTCAAGGAAAAAATCGGTCTCTCTACCTACAAGAAGTTGTTGGATGAGGCAGATAAAGAAGTTGAAAACACTCAGGTTCGCTATGAGAAATTTGCCGAAGTTCAAGCATGGCTAACAGATAGTGCTCTCTTTCTGCCGGTTCAAAGTGGAGGAGCTAATCCAATCTTCCGTAAGACTGTACCGTTCACAGGAGCCTTCTCATTTGTCGGACACAAAGGGGATGCGGACAACTACAAATACCTTGAGTTGCAAAAAGATCCCGTGACTGCGAAACAGTACCAAGAGCTTTATGAAAAATGGCAAAAAGAAAAAGTTGAGTCCAACAAAAAAGCCCAAGAAGATTTAGCTAACCACATTCAATAATATTCCTAGTCATGCTTTTTAGTTAAGCATAGTGGCTGGATTCAGAAAAAGGCCCCACCAGACGCTTTTTAGTTCTGGTAGGGCCTTTTCTTTATTCTTTTAAGTGATAGGAGTAGCTAGCGACAACGACGTCTTCGTGCCATCTGAGAGCGTATTTTAGTTTGAGGCTCATTTGATTGTGCAGGATATTTTGCCAAGGCTTGTTAGGGATGAACTGTGGGACAAGGACTGTAACGGTATAGTTTTTTTGCTTAGCTTCTTGGGCGATTCGTTTGACATACTTAACGCTAGGGGTGATGATGTCGCGGTAGCTGGTATTGATATTCTTCAGAGTGATATTGGGGAAGTAATCGGCAAATTCCTGAAGAATTTCTTGGTCTTTTTCCACCGTTTCTTTAGTAGAAATGTGCATGGCCAACACTTCGTCACCGATACTTTGAGCGTAGTTGATGGCTCCGACACTTACTCGAGTGACATTTCCTACTAGGACAAGGACAAGGTTACCGTCATAAGTGCGTTTTTCAATTCCTTCGTAGAGTCGCAGTTGTTTTGCCACTTTTAGGTAATGGCTGTGAATGGACAAAAAGAGGAAGGTTAAAACTAGGATAATTGGGAAGAATGGCCAGATATCACCCAGTCTGAAGAGGAGTAAAATGAGGACAATGGCATAACAAATGATGGCCCCAAGGATATTAGCGAAGGCAGATTTTAAGAAGTTTGCTCCTTTTTCCTTTTTCCAATGGCGAATCATCCCAGTCTGAGAAAGGGCAAAGGGAACGAAGACTCCGATAGTATAAAGAGGAATCAAGCGCTCAGTATTCCCGTTAAAAATGAGAAGAAGGATCATAGCTCCAAAAGCCAGAGTTAAGATACCGTTGGAGTAGCCAAGGCGATCCCCTTTTTCCATAAAGAGATGGGGCATGTACTTGTTTTTGGCCATATTGTAGGACAGCATAGGGAAGGCTGAAAAGCCAGTATTTGCAGCTACGGCTAGAATCAAGGCTGTCGAGAACTGGAAGAGATAGTAGCTAGCATGACCAAAGAATGAATCACCAAGAATGCCCTTGGCCATTTGCGAGAGGATGGTTTCTCCGTGTTGAGGCGTGATACCCATCCAGTAGTTTAGGAAGGTAATGCCTGCAAAAAGAAATCCTAAAATCAGCGACATGATGGTCAAAGTCTGAGCAGCATTCTTTTCTTTCGGAGTTTTAAAAAATGGTACCGCATTTGAAATAGCTTCAACCCCTGTCAGAGAGGCAGAGCCACTGGTAAAGGCTCTTAGTAGGAGAACGATGGAAAGGCTCGGAACAGTTTGTCCAATGGTTGAAGTCGCCTGATAGTTTAGGGACCCTGTAAATAGTTGAAAGAATCCATAAAGCAAGAGAAAGACGGTACTGAAGATAAAGAGGTAGACGGGAATCATCAGAGAGCTGGCAGATTCTTTCAAGCCTCTTAAATTCAAGAGCATGAGCAGGCAGACTAGGAAAATAGAGATATGAAGATTATAGGGATGGAGGGCAGGGATGGCTGCTGTAATTGCATCAGCTCCAGAAGCAACGGATACGGCTACTGTCAGCATATAGTCAACAAGGAGGCTGCCCCCTGCAATCAAGCCTAGTTCAGGGGAGAGATTTTCCCGAGTGACCATATAAGCCCCACCACCTTGAGGATAGGCGTGAATAATTTGACGATAGGAAATGGTCAAACTAGCGAGGAGTAAGAGGACAAAAATACCGATAGGGAGGCTCCACCAAATAGCGAGAGGAGAGAGGCTAACTAAAACGAGAATGACTTGTTCGGGTCCATAGGCAATAGAAGACAGGGCATCACTGGATAACATTGCAAGTGCCTGCATTTTCCCTAATAATCCCCCTTCGCCGTCTGTGAGAGACTTGAGTGGCCGACCGATAAAGGTATATTTTAATTTTCTAAACATTTTCTTTTCCTTTGCTGAAAATTTCAATAAGTGTTATTATACTGCTTTGAAAAAAGGTAGTCAAGGGAGAATGATTGGTATTTGGATATTTTTCCAAGCCGAGGGATGCTATTTTTGGTATAATAGATGGAAGAAAATGAGGTTAGAAGAGATGATTTTTGATACACACACACATTTAAATGTAGAGGAATTTGCAGGACGTGAGGCAGAAGAAATTGCCTTGGCTGCTGAGATGGGTGTGACACAGATGAATATTGTTGGTTTTGACAAGCCAACTATTGAACGGGCCCTAGAGTTGGCAGATGAGTATGAGCAACTCTACGCAACGATTGGCTGGCATCCGACTGAAGCAGGGACATACACTGACGAGGTCGAAGCTTACCTGCTTGAAAAGTTTAAGCATCCCAAGGTTGTTGCCTTGGGTGAGATTGGATTGGACTATCACTGGATGACAGCATCTAAGGAAGTGCAGGAGCAGGTTTTTCGTCGTCAGATTCAGCTGTCTAAGGACTTGGATTTGCCTTTTGTGGTCCATACCCGCGATGCGCTGGAAGATACCTATGAGATCATCAAGAGCGAGGGCGTTGGTCCTCGTGGTGGGATTATGCATTCATTTTCAGGCTCTCTCGAGTGGGCTGAGAAGTTTGTTGAGCTTGGCATGACCATTTCTTTCTCAGGAGTGGTGACCTTTAAGAAAGCGACGGATATCCAAGAAGTTGCTAGAGAACTTCCTTTGGATAAAATACTCGTTGAGACAGATGCCCCTTACTTGGCACCTGTTCCCAAGCGCGGTCGTGAAAACAAGACAGCCTACACCCGCTATGTGGTGGACTTTATCGCCGACTTGCGTGGGATGACGACAGAAGAATTAGCTGCTGTGACAAGTGCTAATGCAGAGCGTATTTTTGGATTGGACAGCAAGTGATGAAAGAAAAAATTTCCCAGGTCATCGTGGTCGAAGGTCGCGATGATACGGCCAATCTCAAACGTTACTTTGATGTAGAGACCTATGAGACACGAGGATCGGCCATTAATGACCAGGATATAGAACGCATTCAGCGCCTGCATGAACTGCATGGGGTCATTGTCTTTACAGATCCTGACTTTAATGGTGAGCGCATTCGTCGCATGATTATGACGGCCATTCCAACGGTACAACATGCCTTTCTCAAGCGAGATGAGGCTGTTCCCAAGTCCAAGACCAAGGGGCGTTCTCTGGGGATCGAACATGCTAGCTATGAGGACCTGAAAACAGCACTGGCTCAGGTGACAGAGCAATTTGAAAACGAGAACGAGTTTGATATTAGCCGTAGTGACTTGATTCGTCTTGGTTTCCTAGCGGGAGCAGACAGTCGTAAGCGCCGCGAATATCTGGGGGAAACCCTCCGCATCGGCTATTCCAACGGCAAGCAGTTGCTCAAGCGCTTAGAGTTGTTTGGAGTAACCTTGGCAGAAGTGGAAGAAGTGATGACTAAGTATTCAGACTAGTGGAGTCAGAAATGAAAAAAGTAATTATTACGGGTGGTAACAGTGGTATTGGCTACCAGGCTGCTAAACAGTTAGCTGAAAAGGGCTGGTCGGTAACTCTCTTTTGTAGACGGAAAGAAGCTGCCGAGCAAGCCTGTGAGAAAATTTGCCAACAAACAGGAAATCTACATGTAGATTATATATTGGTTGATCTATCTGATATGAAGAGTGTCAGGAAAGCAGTGGAACAGTATATTCAAAGAGAAGACTTTCTAGATGTTCTAATTAACAATGCAGCTGACTTTGATTTGTCAGTCAAAAAGCCCATCCTGACTAAGGATGGTTTAGAAAAGCAATTTGCGACCAATGTTGTTGCACCCTTCCTACTTTCTTTCCTATTGAAAGGTTTGTTGGAAAAGTCAGAGAGTGGACGGATTATTAATATTTCTTCTCAAGGGCTGATACTCTATCCTTTCATGAAACTTGATTTTGAAAATTTATCTGGTCAAAAATGTTACAGTCCTGCCAAGACCTATTATCAAAATAAACTGGCCTTGTTGATGCTGTCACTTTATATGCGAGAACATTGGGAAGGTATCAAAATTCACGCAATTCGTGTGACCAATGTCAAAGTAGATATGAGCCGCTACAATCACCTCAACACTTTTATGAAAAATCTGTATAAAATTAAGTCAAAATTTTCGATTAGCCCTGAAGAAATGGCCAAAGTTTACACGGTCTTATCTACAGAAGATGGCCATTATGGTTTTCTGTATGACGAGAAATGCAGGGAAGTAAAAGCAAATAGATCTGCTTACGAAGAAGAGGAGCAAGAAAAACTCTACACCTTGCTTGAGCAAATGACCTTTTTCAAAAATAACGAATAACGAATTAGAAAAGAGAAAAAATGAGAATTGCAGATTATAGTGTGACCCGTGCCATTCTGGAGCGTCACGGTTTCACTTTTAAAAAATCCTTCGGTCAGAATTTCCTGACGGATACCAACATCCTCCAGAAGATTGTGGATACAGCTGAGATTGACAAAAATGTCAATGTTATCGAGATTGGTCCTGGTATTGGGGCTTTAACGGAGTTTTTGGCAGAAAGTGCTGCAGAAGTTATGGCCTTTGAGATTGATGATCGACTGGTGCCGATTTTGGCGGATACTCTGCGCGATTTTGACAATGTGACTGTGGTCAATCAGGATATTCTCAAGGTTGATCTGGCTCAGTACATAGCAGAGTTTAAGAATCCAGACCTGCCTATCAAGGTAGTAGCTAATCTGCCCTACTACATCACGACACCGATTCTCATGCATTTGATTGAGAGCGGGATTCCTTTTAGTGAGTTTGTCGTTATGATGCAGAGGGAAGTGGCAGATCGTATTTCGGCTCAGCCTAATACCAAGGCCTATGGAAGTTTGTCAATCGCGGTCCAGTATTACATGACGGCCAAGGTTGCCTTTATCGTGCCGCGGACAGTCTTTGTGCCAGCGCCAAATGTGGATTCGGCCATTCTCAAGATGGTGCGCAGAGACCAGCCAGCAGTGGAAGTCCAAGACGAGAAATTCTTTTTTAAGGTTTCTAAGGCTAGCTTTGTCCATCGTCGGAAGACTCTCTGGAATAATCTGACTAGTCATTTTGGGAAGTCAGAGGAGACTAAAGTTAAGTTAACAGCTGCCTTAGAGCAAGCTGAGTTGTCTCCAAGTGTTCGGGGGGAAGCCTTGACTTTGGCAGATTTTGCCCGTCTGGCAGATGCCTTGAAGGAACAAGGATTATAAGATTTGAAAACCAGCTCTTTTTGAAAAGGGCTGGTTTTTCTGAAAGAAATTTCAAGAAGATTTTATAATTTTCCAAAAGAAAAACTCTTGTCAACTTGGACAAGAGTTCCTGTTAGATGCGGAGGAAGGGATTTGAACCCTCACACCCGTACGGGCACATGCGCCTGAAGCATGCGTGTCTGCCGTTCCACCACCTCCGCTTGAGATTCTATTATAACTTATTTTTGTGAAAATGCCAATAGAGAATGTGAAATTTTTTCATACTACGAAAAAGCTTCTATTTTTTCTTTACTAAAATAGTTCTATAATATTGCCATTATAGTAAGTATTTGTTACAATTAGATTAATTACTTATTTAGGTAACGAAATAAAAAAGGAGAATGTTATGAAACTGAAAAAATGGCTGCTATTTTTGATGCTGCCCCTTCTGTTTTTGCTGGATTTGAAGCTGTTTACAGCAACTGCTCAAGCGGATGCTTTGAAGAATGCAATCACAGATATTAAAATCTGGGACCACTCTAATGGCCGCGAAGCAACCAAGGTTAACGGTGCTTATAATTTGGTTCAAGGGGGAAATTATCGTTATGAGCTAGTTTTTGATTTGTCAGCTTACGATAGCCAGCTCAAGGATGGGGACACCTTTACCTTTACAGTACCAAACGGTGCAACCATTGCTAATGGTACAACCTTTACCCTGACAGATAATGAAACGCAGGTCCAGCTTGGATCAGCCAAGATGACTTCAAATGGATCAGCCAAGGGTGGCCTTATTACAGTCACTATTCAAAATTTAGCAGATTACAAGGCTAAAACAACTGCTACTGGCGTAAGAGGAAGCTTCTTTTTCGACTTTCAGGCGACAACAGTAGGCGCTGAACAGGATTGGAATTACAAGCCTGAGGAAACTCAAGGGGCGATGAGCCATAAGGTAACCATTAACGAGCGCAAACAAAGCAGTTTTTCAACAGCCGGTGAAAACTACGCTAAGATTGGAGGGGTCATTGCTAAGAAGCCATATAATTCGGCTATTCTAGGCAAGAGCGGTGACTACTCACATAACTGGACTGTTCGTATCAATACTCAGCAAAAGACCTATAACTCTCCGATTGTTATCAAGGATGTCATTCCAGATAGCAGTGCACCTATGCAATTCGTTCCGGAGCAATTTGTCCTTCGTCAAGGGGAGTACACACAGAGTTTATCAAGTATTGCGAATTCTGTTATCTTGAAAGAAGGTCAAGATTATACGGTTGCCTATAATGACACTTATACAGAATTTACTCTAACCATCAATAACCCAGGCAACCACGCCTTTATGTTGAACTATATGACAACTTCACCGGCTGATGGTTCTTTGGTGTCGAATACGGCTGAGATGGAAGTTGATAATGAAAAACTGCCATTCAGAGATGATCGACCTGGTCAGACGAGTTCTACAATAGAGCGTAGTAGCCGGATTACAGAAGGCGGTGTCATTACAGCGGATATCAGCAACAGTCTGGTTCTCTACAAGCAAGATTCTAAGACTGGCAAAATGCTGGAAGGTGCTGTCTTTAAGGTGACAACTCCTAGCGGTGAAGAGATTACTCTGCCGCCGACAGATGCTAACGGTCGGGTTTCTACACAGCCTTTCTCAAGTGAAGAAATCAAGAAAGGCCAATTCACAGTAGAAGAAGTAACAGCTCCGGAAGGCTATGTACTGGACAGCAATCCGATGAAAGTGACTATCAAGGCTGATGGAGCGGTTAAGACAGTCAAGAATACGGTGGATCCAAATGCCAGCAAAAAGCTGACAGTCAGGAAAGTTTGGAAAGATGAAAACAATCAGGATGGCAAGCGTCCGGCTTCTATTGCTGTAGATGTCTACGCTAACGGTCAAAAGTTAGCTGATAAGACAGTGACCGTAACTGGTGGAAGTACAGATGCAGAGTGGACAGCTCAGACAACTGATTTACCAATCTTTGATGCAAGCGGTCAAAAAATCACCTATACAATCGGTGAAGATCAGCTTGATGGCTACGATGCTCCAGAAGTAGATCAGGAAAATCTCACTGTTACCAATAGTCGTACGCCAGAGAAAATCGCTATCAAAGCTAGCAAGAAATGGGATGACGCTGAAAATCAAGACGGCAAACGTCCTGCCAATGTTGTTGTAAAACTTTATAAAGAAGTTGGTGGTCAGAAATCAGAAGTTGCGAACAGAACTCTGACCGAAGCTGACCAGTGGGCAACCGAGTTCACCAACTTGAACAAATATGAAAAGGGACAAGAAGTTGTTTATTCTCTGGAAGAAGACGCGGTCCCTCACTATCAATCTCAGGTAACTGGCAATGCTGCTGACGGCTTTGTGGTGACCAACACTTACAAGCCAGAAACCATCAAGATTTCCGGTCAAAAGAAGTGGGATGATGCGGAAAACCAAGATGGCAAGCGTCCAAATGCTGTTAGAGTCAAGATCTTGAAAGGCCAAGATATTGTCGATGTACAGGAAGTGACTGCTGCTAACGGTTGGAAATATGAATCTAATCCTCTTCCTAAATATGCAGCTGGCCAAGAAATTGCCTACACTGTAAGCGAAGAAGCTGTCTCAGGATACACGAGCAAGGTGGACGGCTACAACATCACCAACTCTTACACCCCAGAAACGGTCAAGGTTTCTGGTCAGAAGAAATGGGATGATGCGGAAAACCA
>ERZ773043.2048-NODE-2048-length-10853-cov-11.646046_pt1 | contig 10853 bp, 11 predicted proteins | sample MGYA00580636_ERZ773043 | MGnify/ENA primary metagenome ERZ773043 (study PRJEB29015, sample SAMEA2737992) | human oral metagenome | biome: human oral; feature: human-associated habitat; material: dental | place: China | collected 2065 ... | reverse complement strand
GCTGGATAACTAATTCCTGAATCTGTCTAAAATTATAGGCATGAAGTTTTCGATTGTTTCCAAGCTTAACCAAAAAGTCTATAAATAAACGCATACCAAAGAAGAGGAGGATAGTTCCCAGAGTCCCCAAGAAAACAGTGATGCCCATGGTTATGACACTTTTCCAAGCTCGTCCACTCATACCCATGTAATAGGCTGTTCCTAGAAGCAAAATTCCGAGGACTGAAGCAAGAAGGTACACACCCTTGGGGAGTAGTTTCTTCATTCCAGAAGGAGAATAGGATAGCAGATTTCCAATTTCCTTATTGGCCGTCTTTGCACTTAAAAGAACAAAAACAGCTAATTTTACGGCTAGGAAGCCAATGACTGTATAGAGTAGAGCTGTGGTAGATAGAGAAAATTGATGTTCAATAATCCCTAGTCCTACAATTTTAGCGGTTATTAGGCTAATCAGTTCTGAAATCAAGATGGAGATAGGAAGGCCTATTCCAAGAGCAAGGACACTGTTTCTCAAATCCTCGAGCAGGAGTAGCAAGAACAGTTTACTTCTTCGCATTCCCAGTGTGAGATAGACACCAAATTCATGTTTTCTCCTTTCCATCTGCATACTGCTTGCGAAGTAGACTAGAAAAAAGAGAATAAAGAGCGTTGCTACGTAAAGAATGGGAATCATGCTAAAGAGTTTATCTACAGCATGACTCTCTATTTGTTTTAGAAATACCATCACATCTTGATGGGACAAAGAAAGGATGATGTAAAAGGAGATAATAGAAAGAACCATAGAACTGAAGTACAAGCCATTATTCTTTCGATCTCTCTTGCTATTTCTTGAGATTAATTTAGAAAACATTGCCATCACCTCCAGCTAGCGCTGCCATGACCTTTAGTATTCTGTGGTAAAAATCTTCTTGACTTTCTCTTGGATAATCGCGTCGGATTTCATGGAATAGTTTTCCGTCTTGGATAAACAAGATGCGGTTGCAAAAGCTGGCAGCGACAGAATCGTGGGTCACCATGAGAATGGTGGTTTCTTCCACTTGATTCATTTCAGCTAATTTTTGCATCAAAATGGTCGCATTTTTTGAATCCAAAGCCCCTGTGGGCTCATCCGCAAATACAATCTTAGGGTCTAAAATCAAGGCACGCGCAGCAGCTACCCTTTGCCGTTGACCACCTGATAATTGAGAGGGGAACTTATCCAGAAGTTCAGAAATATCCAGATATTGGGAAAGCAATTCTAACCGAACTTTGCTTTCGTTAGCATCGACCTTGTGCAAAGACAAGGGAAGTAAAATATTTTCTTTGGCTGTCAGATTGTCCAAAAGCTCAAAATTCTGAAAGAGGTAGCCAATTTCCTTGCCACGATAATCAGCTAACTGACTACCTTTTAACTGACCTAAATCCTTTTCTTGCATTTGAATAGAGCCGTCAGTTGGCTTGATGATTGTGGCGAGACAGTTAAGAAGGGTTGTTTTCCCAGAACCGCTACTCCCCATAATTCCTAAGAACTCGCCTTTGACAACTTTAAAAGATATGCCGTCCAAGGCTTTTGTGATATTGGGCTCTTTCCCATAATTCTTTTTTAATGATTCTACTCGTAAAATTGTTTCCATGTGAGACACCTCCATCTTTTGTTACTTTCATTATAATATGAATCAGAGTAGAATAACACTTACGGATGATGTAAGAAATCTTTATCGCTGACTTTTATAGTCAGGTTATTGGAGCTATACTTATTATATTATAGCATGGTTTTAGGGATTTAAAAAGAGGAGTCTCAGAAGATACTCCAATTTAAAAGCAAATGCTATGAGAGAAGAAGTAACCAGAATGGCTGGAAAAGTAGTGGTGAGTGATAATAATATCAGAAAGAGTAAATTTAATGGGAATCAGCATAGAATTAAATTGCGTTAAATAGATAAGTGAATCTTATTTCTCTAACTAATAATATAACAGTAAATGAATTGATTTTACTGTTATATTAATTTATAATTATAATAGGTCAAACTTTCAGTTTTTGTTTAGAAGTATATCTAATACAAAACATAAAACTATGTAATATTATATTAAGTTATTGGAGGATGCATTGATGCCAAGAAAAGGAGTGACTGTTTACGATTTATTGATTTCTTGCCCCGGAGATGTTAATGATTATCTTGAGTTAATTAAAGAAGCTGTTGATAACTTTAATAAACTTTATGGTAGTTTGAATAATATACAAGTATCAGTCAAGCATTGGTCAACGGATAGTTTTCCTGAGTCGGGTGATAAAACACAGGAATTATTAAATAAGCAAATTGTTAGGGACTGTGATGCAGCTGTTGCTATATTTTGGACAAGATTTGGCACTGCAACAGATAGGTATGGTTCTGGAACGGAAGAAGAAATTGAGGAGATGTTATTAGCAAAAAAACAAGTTTTTATGTACTTTTTAGAAGCTCCGATAATTCCGTCTAATATAGACATTAAGCAATATGAAAAAGTGAAAGAATTTAAAGAAAGATATAAAGATAGAGGGATATTTTTTATAGTTAATGACGAGAGTGATTTTCAAAGGCTTTTTACAAATCATCTATCACTTTATTTTTTAAAATTAATTTCAGAAAAAGAAACTTATCAAAACGAAAATATAAAACCGTTTGTGACAATAAGGGATAAAAATACATTATCTGACGAAAATGTTTTACCTAAACAATTTAGTTTACTGGAGTCAAAATTTATCAATGAAAAGCAAAGTAGGATTAATGAATATATAGATGAACTAAACAGTACCGTAATTTCTGAAGAATCAGGTATATTAGAAGATAAAACTAAAAAGTTGATCATGCATTCAAAAGAAGATGCGAATGTTGATTTTCTTTATAAAATGGCTGATCCTGTGGTTATTAGTGATGAATTCAAAGATACTATAAATGATTTCGCTAAAGAAAACCAAATCAAACTACAGGAAAATTTTTGGTACTTAGGAAATTTAAGGAAAGATAAATTTCAGGTAAAAATTCCTTTCGGTAACAGTAGTCCTTCGTATATAGGGTCTGACAAGGAAAAGAAACGCTTTTCTAAATTAAACAAATTATATTGGGAAATAATATCTTACAAAGAGTACATTGAATATTTCACATACATAGATAACATTAAATTTGTCGAATTAATCGTTTCTAACTTAGGTAAAACATATGATGAAGATATCGATATAAAACTGATGGTACCAAAAGGTTGTCTGCTAAAACATAATAACTTACTTTATCCAGGAGAGAACATAATTAAGGAGATACAGAAAATTGAATTAGATGAATTTCTATTTAAAATTAAAGAAAGTGACTCAGTTGATGCTTACTCTTATTTTCAAATAATCCCATCAAATATAGAAAGAATTAATATTAATCCGCTTATCGCATATACTACAAACCCCAGTTATGAAGATCAAAAATACAACTATAAAAACTCTTTAGAACACATATTTATATATAAAAATTTTACAAATTCAGAATTTGATATTTTAAGATTTGGCATTGAGTATTTGAAACATAACTCCTCAATGGCATTTCCATCGATACTAATGTTTGAGAATGTTCCTCAAACGATCGAATATGAGATTACTTCAAAATATATGCCGGATGTAGTGAAGGGTAAGATACATTTAAAAATTGATTAATAGGTGTTTAATTGGTTAATAGAGTTCAGGAAGTATTCAGAAAATTTAGGTAGTAAGGAAATCATAAATAAAGAAATAGATTTGATTAGTGAGTTTGAATATAATAATGATTTTTACCGTGTTTATGAATTGCGCGAGGATAATGGAGATTATTCTAGAATTGTTAGCGAGTCTAAGAAAGGTATGTATATAGAAAGTACCAAAAAGGTTAAAAAGATATTAGGTTTAAATACTGAAAAATAGTTTTTGTTGTTAAAATATTGTTAATGCAAAATAAAAAGCCTTAGAAATATTGATTTCTAGGGCTTTTTAACTTATTAACTCTATTCCCACTCAACGACTAAATGAGCGCTTGTAATCGTTGATATAATAGTATTTTTAGCTTGTTGCTATGATTTTGGAGACAGTTTTGGAGACTCTCTCAGTAATGCTTGATTTCCATTGAAATTGATTTTAGTATTTTCCGCATATCGTATATTGATTAATCCAGTCATTTCATTTGCAAGTTCCTTATCAACACCTGACCACATATGAGCATAATGTTTTAAAGTAATTTCTGGGCTAGAGTGTCCAAGTCGTTTAGAGACAATCAGAACAGAAGCATTAAGTTCATTGATGAGATAAGAAGCATGAGAATGTCGAAGTCCTTTTGCTTGAATCAAAGGTACATTTGCCAATTTGGCATAACGTTTGATGATACGTGAAATGGTTGACTTGAGCATTGGGTTGCCATCATAGCTTAAAACAAAATTTACCTTTCCTAGTTTTGACTGACGTTCTTTCCATGCTTTTAAAATTTGAATTGTATCATCATCTAATGAAATGATACGGAGTCCGGAATCTGTTTTAGTATGATTTTGCCTTTGCCAATTATTTTTATTTATCATAATCAGCATATGAGATACTCTAAGCTCCTTTTTGTCAAAATCAATGTCATTCCACCAGATAGCCGTTCCTTCGTTTACACGTACACCAGTGCAAAAATAGAGCCATAGCATAACGAAGCATAGGTGCTCGTAGAAATCAGAGATACAGATATTACTGATAACTTCTTCAAAGTCATTTTTCGTCCAATATTCAGCGACAGTTTTTCCTTTTGGAATAGCTTTTACTTTCAATGAAACATTTTTCTGTAGATACTGCATATCCACAGCGAAATCCAATGACTTTCTAAAGGTACCGAATGTAAGACCAGCATATGCTTGCGAATAGTTAGCACCTTTTTTAGATAATAACCAGGTTCTGAAATTTTGAATTTCGCGAACAGTTATATCTTTAAGCTTTTTGTTTCTAAATCGATTGATAATGAGCTTAAGGACTGGCTTGCGAGTAGCATAAGTATGCTCACTTACTTCTGACTGATAGTAAGGTAAATAAACTGTATTCATATACTGCTCATATGTCATATCATAATTATAGTAGCCTTCTGATTGAAGATAATCACTCTTTATCCTAATAGCTTCTGTATAGGCTTCTTTTGCAGTAGTAAACTTTTTCCCATTCGAGTTTCTTCGACCTTTTTTCTTAATACGTTTACCAGTGATTTTATCGTTTCCTAGACTTACTTCATAGTAGAATTGCCCTTTGTTATCAATATACACATCTTGGAAGCTTGTTTTGGCCATAAATTACCTACTTTCTATTCATTCAGCAGTAACTTAAAGCCAAGAACCTTTTCAACAGCAGAAATAGGTACCGTTCCGAGTCGCCTATTGCTATATAAAGTATACCCCTGTTTTACCATATTTAGTTTTGTTTGTCGAATAATTTGTTGTGCGGTTGCTTTTGGATAACCGAGATTAACTAAATCATTGTAAGTAATAGTATGATTATTCATATTGTTGTACCTCTTGAAATTATTAAAAACTTATGAGATAATAGCAACAACAAAGGTGGTTGTTGACTATTTTTGTTTTGAGTGGTGGTTATCATTGTTAGTTTGGTCGCTGGCATTGATAACCTTTTTTGGTTTATTCCATTGCATGTTTTGAATTACTTGTTTTACAAGTTTATTGGTTGCTTCGTTTCTGTCATATTGTCCAATTTCTGAGAACTTGAAAGAATAGTATCTGGGTTCATACCAAGAAACATTGACTTTTGGAGTTGGAGGAGTATGTTTTAAAGGAATTGACAGACGAAACACATCTTCTATTTGAACCAGATAATCAATCCGCCGTACAAATTGCCCAAGGTCTTCTCCAATACTTCCTTTCGCATGTTCAAAAAATCTAATTGGTTCATTCGTATTAGTGATAATGATGACTTTAGCTGCCCCCATCTTATTGTGATATCTTGCTGAAATTGGGCTAATCATGTAAGGGTCTAATAATTTTAGCCAATCCGATACGGTTAAGCTGTCTCCTTTTATATCATCAAGGAACAAAATTTCTTGACCGTTATACTCATCAAAAGCATTAGTGGAAGCTGTTACACAGTAATCCCAAGTTTGACCGTATTTAAGAGCGATATCCTGCAATAATGTTATCAGTTTTTTGCTGTACAGTGTTTTTCCTGCTCCACTTTCAGCATTGATAAAAAGGATTGTTTTTTTGAATTTTCCTGATTCAAGCTCAGCAATTGTCCGATAACATTTTCGTTCCCCAGCTGTATCTAAAGCTTCGTTTATTTTTCGTTTATGTTGCCCATAAATAGCGTAATACTCATCCGTAAGCATGATATTACTTTTAGTCACTTCGCCAGCTAATATTTGTTCAATTAGCCAATCAATACTAAGATTCGTTTCCTTAGCTTTTTTTGTTGCTCGACCTTTAACCCACGTTTTCATGCTTCGATGGTAAATACTGGTATAATCTTCACCTTTAACTGTCACAACTTCGTCAGGTTGGTATTGGTATTTGGTTTCATCTTTTGCATGAACTAAGTAAGCTAAACAGTTATCGTATCCATAGCGCCCTGATTTAAGTTTTTCAAGATATTGTGGTTCGACTCCAATAGCGAGAGCAATCTTTGATAATGAAGCACCAGTCTCAAATTTGAAGAGAAAGTGAATATGTTCAGTTTTCTTTTCGTTCACATTCCTCATCAATTCTTGCTTCCAAATACTTATTTCATCTTTATCATGTTTAATACCATATGCTTCTTTAACAGGAATATCAGCTTTATTTAACTTGTCAGTCACTGCTTCAAGTAAGGGACGTATATTATCTTCTCTAGCTAACTTTACAGGTGTTTTGTTATCCCAAGTTTGCCAATATTCATCTTCTAATTGTTGAACTAGCATAATGGCAGTGAGATTAGCTTCTTTTTTTGTCATTATTAAGATAGTCCTTTTTAATTATTCTTTCAATTATTCCCTAAATAAAATAGGATTTATACATTGCTCGAGACCTCACAAATTCCTAATTTATCTAGCTTTTTGCTATGCACGGCACTTGACAAGCCCAGTGCCGTGCAGGCGTTGGAATAGTTAGAGTTAGTTTTGTTTCATCTCTTCGAGATGACCGACCTCGTGACTCGTCGGCTTCGTCAAGAATCATTTAATTTAACTGACAGATGTTTCTAGTCAGTTAAATTATATGATTTTAATTATCATCAAAAAATGGGGTTTCAAAAAAATGTGGAACTTCCCATTTTTTACCAGAGCCTAAAATACGAGCTAGTCCTTGACCTTTTCCATAACTTTTCTTAGGCATATCAGCGAATCCGCTCATAAGATATTTTCGTTCATCGGCAGAATCGGCAGCACCACCTAGCATGATAACGGCGTCAGAGCAGTTTACACGAGCCAACGATGGAAGAAAGCCCTCCTTAGTAGCAAACTGACTAATGGCGATAATATGAATCCCAGCAGAGCCACCAGTAGCTGAAAGTCGGTTAATGGCAGTAGTCCAGCGCAAAGTGATTTTAATGCTTCTATTGACCTTATCTAATGATTCTAGTGAAGCGTTTAGATTGCCTAATTCATCGAAGAATAGCCCAATATCAGGCATATTGTCCATTTCGGTATATTTTTCTTTTCCTGCCTCGTTAATTTTAGCAAGTCGATTATCCATAACTGAACACCAGTATTCGGCACGCTCTACAATCTGGATAGGGTCTGATTCTCCATTAAATTCTTTAACGTAGCGGTCATATTTTGCTGAATTGTACTCAACAAACCAACCTTGTAATAGCATCAACCTTGCCATGTACCTACCAGCGAGTACCGACTTACCTGCACGTGTACGTGCAATAATACTCAACATAGGAGTGATATCGGAATGCCACATTAGGTCTTTGGATAATTGTATTGTATGGCTATCATCACTGAGAAAAAGTTGTAATGAATCTAGATTATCCTTAACTAGTAGACGCTTTGAAGTTAGTGTATCTTCAAAGTAGAAGAGAATGAAACTATCTCCAGCAGTGAGTTCAGAGTTAATAACGGCAAACCGTTGATACTTACCAGCTAATATACCAGATACACGTTGTTCAAACTTTTCACGATCAGCACGTTCCCAATTTGCAATGTTTTCAATAGCTATATATCCCTCCAATAAGCCATTATCTAACCAGACTTCGATTTCTGGCATTTCATCGCCATACCGAGTTGTGTTTGATAGTTTTAGTACATCAGTAATCTGTTTGTCATTGAACAATCGCTTTAGTTTTTTAGCTAATCTACCTGCATCGTTTGACATAACAGGTATGGAAAAAGTTGAAACTTCTTCACGTCGTGATAATGTATAAAGTAGTGTAAGAAAAGTAATGACATTTGCAGAAACACTGTAAACTAGTAATGATGATGCTTCTGTTACTGTTTTACTTATGAAGAATATCAATACAGTCACCCATATTGTAACTGCAAAGACTATCACAAAGAGTTGATAGTCTTGTAGTTTACAATTTTTTGTTCGTTTGATTCTTCTATACTTATGCTTAAGCATTTCGTGGAACCACTGCTACTGAGTCAGCAGCATACCAACCGTGGCCGTTAGAGGTTACACCGCCTCTCACATTTGTGAATTGAAGAATTGTGCCGAATTTAATATCAAGCTTGTCAGGTGCTTTGATAGAGTATTCTAGATCATTGTTGATATCAACAATGGAATATTTGAATTTTCCGTTAATTTCTTCAACAGAACCAGTCGAAAGTACTTTTAGAGCAGGAATAACATCAGCTGTATATTCATTGCCATTTTTTTGGCTAATCATGATTTTAGGTTGTGTCTCTTGTTTTAAAACCTCATCAAGGCTTCTAGTCCAATATGGTATTGTCATAGGTAGCACCTACTTTCTATTTATTTTCAATGCTAGAGAAAATATTCTCTAAACGAGCGATAAGACGACGTTCATTATAAATCCAGATTTCTAAGTCATTATGCGACATACTGTCAATATCTGAATCGTAGTCAATTGACAATGTTATAAATGACAAATCATCTTGACTGTACCAGTGTTTTCTCAATTTCATTGGTACATTTTCAAAATGCCAATCCTTGCTAATCTGTTGATAAGCTATCTCACTATAGTTAGTCAATCGATTAGCACGTAATTCACGAAGTGTCTGCTTAAGTTCAGTTGTATTAATCATGCAGTTACCTCAAATCTTTAAAACATTCTAGCTGACAGCACTACGTCAGCAGTAGTATCATATTGACATACAAAAAAACAACACAAAATAGATTTGCATTGCTTCTTTACATTTAGTGTTTTACATTTAGTATTTTACATTTAGTGTTTTACGTTTAGTGCTTTACGTTTAGTGTTTTACGTTTAGTGTTTTACATTGTGTGTTTTACATTTATCTACGCAATGTCAATATAATTATTTACATCTTTATTCTATCACATGAATTTTGCATAGTCAAGTGTGTAAATGCCTCTTGTAAAAATAATTATTCATTTAGATACTAAAGATTTCCTTATTAAATTCCCAATTCATACATCAAACAGTTACAAATAAAGATTATTAACATTTGCGAGCTCTTGCATGCTGACTTGAAAATCATAGTCTTCTAAATAATCGCTTGTTAGCTTTTTATCTTGTGTTCCATGTTCAAAGTTATCAAGAAATTTAATTGTTAGTTCCTTAATTGAATTTTCATCTTTTAAAATTTTAATGAATAGTTTTGTCAGTTTTCGAACTAATTTTACATATTCTTCTTGCGATAAGGTATTGTCGTTTAGTATCTCATTAAGCTTTGATTTAAACTGTCCATAACTGAGTGAAGAACTAATACTCTCTATCTCTCGTTCTAGTTTATTGTAATTTGATTTTTGATTTGACATAATGTTTCTCCTTGCCAAAAGTAAAATATATAGTCAGTATATCAAAAAAATAAAAAATATTCAACAGTGTAAACAACTTTGTTGTATTAGGAGGATAAGAAACACAAATAAAAAAACCCCTATTCATTTTGAACAGGGATCCTTGGAGACACTTTGGAGACAATCCAAATATATTTATCTCATTCAAATACTTTATACAGTTGTTAAAATGCTGTTAAATCAAGGATTCTTAGCCTAAGTTACTCTTATACATTATTCCCACTCAACGGTTGCAGGTGGCTTACTTGTAATGTCGTAGACGATGCGGTTAACGTGGTCTACTTCGTTTACGATACGTACAGAGATTTTTTGAAGGACTTCCCAAGGGATCTTGGCAAAATCAGCTGTCATACCATCGATAGAAGTGATGGCACGAATGGCGATTGTGTAGTCGTAAGTACGACCGTCACCCATAACACCAACTGAACGAACACCTGTATTAACTGTGAAGTATTGCCAGATATCACGGTCAAGACCAGCTTTAGCGATTTCTTCACGAAGGATGGCATCCGACTCACGAACAGTTTCTAGTTTTTCTTCAGTGATTTCACCCATGACACGGATCGCAAGACCTGGTCCTGGGAATGGTTGGCGCCATACGATGTGGTCTGGCATACCAAGCTCTGTACCGAGGGCACGGACTTCGTCTTTATAAAGAGTGTTCAATGGTTCAATCAATTCAAACTGCATGTCTTCTGGAAGACCACCAACATTGTGGTGTGATTTGATGGTTTGAGCAGTATCTGTACCAGACTCAATCACGTCAGTGTAAAGCGTTCCCTGAGCAAGGAATTTTACATCTTTTAGCTTACTTGCTTCGTCATCAAAGACATAAACAAACTCATTACCGATAATTTTGCGCTTTTGCTCAGGATCAGAAACGCCAGCAAGTTTGTCAAGGAAGCGTTTTGCAGCGTCTGCTTTGACGA
>ERZ773043.2046-NODE-2046-length-10856-cov-15.035275_pt1 | contig 10856 bp, 7 predicted proteins | sample MGYA00580636_ERZ773043 | MGnify/ENA primary metagenome ERZ773043 (study PRJEB29015, sample SAMEA2737992) | human oral metagenome | biome: human oral; feature: human-associated habitat; material: dental | place: China | collected 2065 ... | reverse complement strand
ACCGTTCAGCAAATGTGCGTGTTCCAGCGTAATATCGCTGGCGTGCAGGCTGCCATCGGTCAAAACTCTTGATTTTGCCAACCGGGGAATGTCTGTGTTGCTGATTTTCAGGCGGTTGTTTACCCGTACGCCACTCGAACAAGGATTGGCGGCGTTGGAGACGTGAAGGCCGTCTGAAAAGCGGGATGGGGGTGATGGGGCAAAGGCAGCATCGCAGGCACGCTCATCGGTTGGCTGAATCAAAAAATCAGACCGACGGCAGCCTGCACTGTTTCAGGCAGCCTAAAACAGGCTACCTGAAAACTGGAAACTGCGTGCGTATCGCATACACACTACCTAAGCGGGCTACGCTTGCTGCCAATCTGTGTTAGCCCCTTTTAATTTTATAGGTAACTGTCAAGCACCACAGAAAGCTGAGATAGGAAAAATGGCTTAAAGTTGGTATTATTTTAATAAAATAGGATGACGAGGAGGTGTTTTATGTCGACAATTAAAATTGAAAACCTCAGTTTCTCATATCATGGATATGTAAAACCTATATTTGAAAATGTATCGTTTTCCTTTGAGACAAACTGGAAAATAGGGTTGATAGGAAGAAATGGAATTGGCAAATCAACGCTATTTAAGTTGCTTTTAAATGAAGAAACTTATCAAGGTAAAATAATCAAGGATGTTGAATTTATTAAATTTCCACCAAATATAATTGATACTTCAAAATTAGGGATTGAGTTGTATAAAGAACTAATATTAGATGAGGAAGAATGGAAATTATTTAGAGAACTTAATTTGCTAAATGTAGATGAGAATATTGTTTACAGAGAATTTGAAACGCTTTCTAAAGGAGAACAAACAAAAATCCTTTTAGCTATTTTGTTTACAAGAGAAGATGGTTTTTTACTTATTGATGAACCAACAAACCATTTAGATATGGATGGAAGAAAAATTGTAAGTGAATATCTGAAAAGTAAAAAAGGTTTTTTGCTCATATCTCATGATAGAGATTTTCTAGATGGCTGTATCAATCATGTGATTTCTATTAACAGGAATTCTATTGATGTTCAATCAGGAAATTTTATATCATGGTATGAAAACAAATTGATGAAAGACCAATTTGAAATTAGTGAAAACGAGAAATTAAGAAAAGATATTAAACGATTAAAAGAAGCTGCAAGACAGAGTAAAATTTGGTCTGATAAAATTGAGAATACTAAAAATGGTGTGAAAGTGTCAGGTGTAAAACCAGACAAAGGACATATAGGTCATCAGTCAGCCAAGATGATGAAAAAATCTAAGAATTTGGAGAATAGACAAAATAAGGCAATAGAAGAAAAACAAAATTTACTAAAAGATATTGAAATAAAGGAAAGTCTATTATTGCATTCATTACATCATCACAAAAATCCTCTAATATCAGTTTGCGATTTATCATTATACTATGGAGAAAGACAGATATTAAGTAATGTAAGCTTTGAGATAAAACAAGGTGATATAGTAGCCATATATGGATGTAATGGTAGTGGAAAATCAACTTTGATTAAAATTTTATTAGGTCTAAATCATGAGTATACAGGTGATGTAAAATTAGCAAGTGATTTAAAAATATCGTATATCCCTCAAGACACATCCAATTTAACAGGAAGCCTAAATGAGTATATTCATAAGCAAGGTGTTGATGAAACATTATGCAAAACAATTCTTAGGAAATTAGATTTTGCAAGAGAATTATTTGAAATGAATATGAAGAACTATAGCGATGGACAAAAAAAGAAAGTTTTAATTGCTGCAAGTTTGTCAAAACCAGCTCATTTATTTGTTTGGGACGAACCGTTGAATTATATAGATGTAATATCGAGAATACAGATTGAGGAAATTATAAAAGAAGCAAAGTCTACACTAATATTTGTGGAGCATGATAAGAGGTTTGTAGAAGATATAGCGAATAAAATAATACGATTATAAACTGAATAACAACTTCAGGTTTGTCGAGCTAATACCTTTTAACGATAACCTTATGCTATGTTAAAAGGTATGTGGATATGTTCCCACATACGAACTCAACTACTTGACATACTTGATGTTCGCTCATTTCATACGGAATGCATAACACTACTCATAAGGATTATACCCAGTAAGTAAATAGAGTATAGAAAATAAGGGCCTATTCATAAGCTATTATAAGAAGGTGTAGGCAACCTAGAGTGAGCCTTGAGTTTTGCGATGGAAATAGACTAAATTGGAACATATCCCTAATTTATAGCTAATACTAGGAAACAGAAGATATCAAAAAATACGCTTTTCCGTACTACCTCAAGTATATGGATTACCTTTAGAAAGAGAATATCGCTTTATCATATTATGAAGTCAATCAAGAGAAACTCTTTAAAAAATGTGAAAAAGAAATCAACGAATGTAGAATGGAAAGCTTGATTAGTGTTGTACATTGAACGTTTATAATTATTAGTGTTTTGCCTTTTTAAGATTAAAAGTAGATGCAACGGTTAGTAAGAAAACAAAAAACTATTAGTCCAATTTTATATAAAAGGAGGATAGAAGAGATAATGGATTTTTTAGAAAGAATCTTAAGAAAAGGGGGCCAGTTGGAGGAGAGCATGGAAAGCAATAATAATCAGGGAATGGAGCTGCTTGATTTAGTATTCTCGTTGTACGAATACAGGATGAAAAGAGAACATTTAATAAAACCTAAACTTTTAAAAAATATTACGGTTAAAGGAAAAAACATTGAATCCAAAATAGATATCTACGTTGAATTTGTTCAGATGAATAATTTAGAAAGAACTGTTATAAAAACAATAGATAGAAAAATGGTAACCGCTGAAGATGTATGGCAGTTCGATAATGTTTTGAAAAATTTAAACTACTTTTCTAAAGGAGTTTTATATTATAACGATAAAATAGATGAAAAAGCTTTGGAAATTGCAAATAATAGACATATTCAAGTTATCTATTTTGACGTTATGGAAGAAACAAGAAAAAATGTTATACATTCCCTAAATCGAGTTTTACCTAATAAAGATGTTATTGGAGACCCTTTTTGGACTTTAATGCAGGTTGATGAAAGAACAAAAAATAATACAGGTATTTATTATATTATAGAGGGTTCTTTACCGCTTTTTACATCAAAAAAACTTGCCGATGCATGCTGCAAACAACAAAATGGGTATGCTGTTTTTGGTGTTTCACAAAGTCATTTGACATTTTTGCTTTCTCTTGCGAAAAATGGCATGTTTCCACATAAATTCGGCATTATTCAGCCAAGTAAACAAATCTCTTCCACAATAGACTATAAAGTAGAAATGTATAGTGTAGATTATGACGTTATTAGGGAAGTATATGTGAGGTTAATATATGGGAAAAGGTGATGATTTTGAAAAAGTAGTTGAAAATATTTATTCACTACTTTCTTATAAAGAAAGAATAAATGCAAAAATCCAAACGAAAGTCAAAATGGTGGGTGATGATGGCGCGACGCATGAAATAGACGTTCTTTATTCATTTGAACATTTTGGTGTATATTATCAAGTTGCTATAGAGTGTAAAAATTGGAAAAATCCAATAAATATAGGTGAATTAAGAAATTTCGACTATAAACTGAACCATATAGGTGGAATCAATGGAATATTCATTTCTGCAGAAAGTGAATTTCAAGAAGGAGCTCGTAAAGTAGCAGAATACAACGGCATTAAATTAGTAAAATATGAAAATTTTTATGATTTTGCTAAATCAGAATATACTGAGTATTTAAAACCTGATTTCGAGACAGTAGGTGATCCTTTTTGGACGCTAATGAATACAGATGGAAAAACTTCTATAGAACAAAATAGTATAATCCCAAATACAATTTTATTATTTTCAAGTAAGAAATTAGCTGAAGACTATAAGAAAGAAAACTGTAAGAAGAAATGCAATATTATTGTTGTTGGTGTTTCACAAGAGCATTTAAAAGAAATACAACAATTTAATGCACATAATAATATTCATGTATTTTTAACAGATTTTACTAAACAAAGTGTTGAATTAAACCAATGGGATATTGATTTATATATACGAGAGGATTAGGGACATTGAAGCTTATGACGAAGAAAGACGAATTGCTCATGGCAAATCAGTTTAATGTCTTTTTATAAAGGCAGATGTCACAAAAGCATGACTACCGAATGGGGATTTGAGGAAAATTCAAAAATATTAAAGTGGAGATTTAAGGTATATTACGCTTTACATAAACGAAGATTTTGGAAAAAATCACACATATTGCTTGATTTTTCCCGTACCGGTAAAGATATCAATAACTTATTATAGGGTCTGTATAGCCTAGATTTTTTCTTGGCTCTATAATATATATGGGGGTGGAAAAAGAAATAAAAAAATAGCATAAATAACAAATTCATAGTATTATGTTTTTGCCAAAATAACATAAGAAAGGAATTTGTATTTATGCAAAATAATTTTACCACATTCAGACCTGAAATAAAAGATGTAAAAATAAAAAAAGTTGAACTTATCTCTGACACCTACCATGTGTATGGAATAAGAGCTGATATAAGGCAGAACTGCTGTGGCAGAAAGATGAATATACATGACTATAGGACTGTTACAATAAGAAGCCTCTGTTACGGAAACAGGAAAGTTATACTTCATATAGAAAAACAGAGGTATGTCTGTCCTGTATGCAATAAAAGAGAAACTTCCTCAATAGATATTGTGGACAGGAACTGCAGCATCTCAAACGAAGTCAAGGATGAAATAAGAAGAAAACTTTCTGAGATGAAGTCATTCACTCAGATAGGAAGGGAAGAAAATACAAGTATATCAACTGTCATGAGGATATTTCATGACATTGAAGTTCCTCATAAGGAGCTGGACTATGAAACTGTATACCTTGATGAATTTAGATTAACTAATTCTTCTGATTGACATAAGAATTAGAAAAGTGATATGATGAACGAATAAGAAAAAGATAAATTATGAATTTGAGGGGGTGTTTTTGTGTCAACAATTAAAATTGAAAACCTCACTTTCTCATATTATGGCTATGTAAAACCTATATTTGATAATGTATCATTTTCATTTGATACGAACTGGAAAACAGGGTTAATAGGAAGAAACGGAATTGGAAAATCAACACTGTTTAAGCTACTTTTAAACAAAGAAGTTTATAAAGGGAAAATCAGCAAAAGCATTGACTTTATTAAATTCCCACCCAATATAAGTGATGCTTCAAAATTAGGAATTGAGTTATATAAAGAACTAATATCAGATGAGGAAGAATGGAAACTATTTAGAGAACTTAACTTGCTAAATATAGATGAAAATCTTATTTATAGAGAGTTTGAAATGCTCTCTAAAGGAGAGCAAACAAAAATTCTTTTGGCGATTTTATTTACAAAGGAAGATGGATTTTTACTTATTGATGAACCAACAAACCATTTAGATATGGACGGAAGAAAAGTTGTAAGTGAATATCTGAAAAATAAAAAAGGTTTTTTGCTTATATCTCATGATAGAGATTTTTTAGATGGGTGTATCAATCATGTAATTTCTATTAACAGGAACTCTATTGATGTCCAATCAGGAAATTTTACATCATGGTATGAAAATAAATTGATGAAAGACCAATTTGAAATCAGTAAAAACGAGAAATTAAAAAAAGATATTAAACGATTAAAAGAAGCTGCAAGACAAAGTCAAATTTGGTCTGATAAAATTGAAAATACTAAAAATGGTGTAAAAGTATCAGGTGTAAAATCAGACAAAGGACGTATAGGTCATCAGTCAGCCAAGATGATGAAAAAATCTAAGAATTTGGAGAATAGACAAAATAAGGCAATAGAAGAAAAACAAAATTTACTAAAAGATATTGAAATAAAGGAAAGTCTATTATTGCATTCATTACATCATCACAAAAATCCTCTAATATCAGTTTGCGATTTATCATTATACTATGGAGAAAGACAGATATTAAGTAATGTAAGCTTTGAGATAAAACAAGGTGATATAGTAGCCATATATGGATGTAATGGTAGTGGAAAATCAACTTTGATTAAAATTTTATTAGGTCTAAATCATGAGTATACAGGTGATGTAAAATTAGCAAGTGATTTAAAAATATCGTATATCCCTCAAGACACATCCAATTTAACAGGAAGCCTAAATGAGTATATTCATAAGCAAGGTGTTGATGAAACATTATGCAAAACAATTCTTAGGAAATTAGATTTTGCAAGAGAATTATTTGAAATGAATATGAAGAACTATAGCGATGGACAAAAAAAGAAAGTTTTAATTGCTGCAAGTTTGTCAAAACCAGCTCATTTATTTGTTTGGGACGAACCGTTGAATTATATAGATGTAATATCGAGAATACAGATTGAGGAAATTATAAAAGAAGCAAAGTCTACACTAATATTTGTGGAGCATGATAAGAGGTTTGTAGAAGATATAGCGAATAAAATAATACGATTATAAACTGAATAACAACTTCAGGTTTGTCGAGCTAATACCTTTTAACGATAACCTTATGCTATGTTAAAAGGTATGTGGATATGTTCCCACATACGAACTCAACTACTTGACATACTTGATGTTCGCTCATTTCATACGGAATGCATAACACTACTCATAAGGATTATACCCAGTAAGTAAATAGAGTATAGAAAATAAGGGCCTATTCATAAGCTATTATAAGAAGGTGTAGGCAACCTAGAGTGAGCCTTGAGTTTTGCGATGGAAATAGACTAAATTGGAACATATCCCTAATTTATAGCTAATACTAGGAAACAGAAGATATCAAAAAATACGCTTTTCCGTACTACCTCAAGTATATGGATTACCTTTAGAAAGAGAATATCGCTTTATCATATTATGAAGTCAATCAAGAGAAACTCTTTAAAAAATGTGAAAAAGAAATCAACGAATGTAGAATGGAAAGCTTGATTAGTGTTGTACATTGAACGTTTATAATTATTAGTGTTTTGCCTTTTTAAGATTAAAAGTAGATGCAACGGTTAGTAAGAAAACAAAAAACTATTAGTCCAATTTTATATAAAAGGAGGATAGAAGAGATAATGGATTTTTTAGAAAGAATCTTAAGAAAAGGGGGCCAGTTGGAGGAGAGCATGGAAAGCAATAATAATCAGGGAATGGAGCTGCTTGATTTAGTATTCTCGTTGTACGAATACAGGATGAAAAGAGAACATTTAATAAAACCTAAACTTTTAAAAAATATTACGGTTAAAGGAAAAAACATTGAATCCAAAATAGATATCTACGTTGAATTTGTTCAGATGAATAATTTAGAAAGAACTGTTATAAAAACAATAGATAGAAAAATGGTAACCGCTGAAGATGTATGGCAGTTCGATAATGTTTTGAAAAATTTAAACTACTTTTCTAAAGGAGTTTTATATTATAACGATAAAATAGATGAAAAAGCTTTGGAAATTGCAAATAATAGACATATTCAAGTTATCTATTTTGACGTTATGGAAGAAACAAGAAAAAATGTTATACATTCCCTAAATCGAGTTTTACCTAATAAAGATGTTATTGGAGACCCTTTTTGGACTTTAATGCAGGTTGATGAAAGAACAAAAAATAATACAGGTATTTATTATATTATAGAGGGTTCTTTACCGCTTTTTACATCAAAAAAACTTGCCGATGCATGCTGCAAACAACAAAATGGGTATGCTGTTTTTGGTGTTTCACAAAGTCATTTGACATTTTTGCTTTCTCTTGCGAAAAATGGCATGTTTCCACATAAATTCGGCATTATTCAGCCAAGTAAACAAATCTCTTCCACAATAGACTATAAAGTAGAAATGTATAGTGTAGATTATGACGTTATTAGGGAAGTATATGTGAGGTTAATATATGGGAAAAGGTGATGATTTTGAAAAAGTAGTTGAAAATATTTATTCACTACTTTCTTATAAAGAAAGAATAAATGCAAAAATCCAAACGAAAGTCAAAATGGTGGGTGATGATGGCGCGACGCATGAAATAGACGTTCTTTATTCATTTGAACATTTTGGTGTATATTATCAAGTTGCTATAGAGTGTAAAAATTGGAAAAATCCAATAAATATAGGTGAATTAAGAAATTTCGACTATAAACTGAACCATATAGGTGGAATCAATGGAATATTCATTTCTGCAGAAAGTGAATTTCAAGAAGGAGCTCGTAAAGTAGCAGAATACAACGGCATTAAATTAGTAAAATATGAAAATTTTTATGATTTTGCTAAATCAGAATATACTGAGTATTTAAAACCTGATTTCGAGACAGTAGGTGATCCTTTTTGGACGCTAATGAATACAGATGGAAAAACTTCTATAGAACAAAATAGTATAATCCCAAATACAATTTTATTATTTTCAAGTAAGAAATTAGCTGAAGACTATAAGAAAGAAAACTGTAAGAAGAAATGCAATATTATTGTTGTTGGTGTTTCACAAGAGCATTTAAAAGAAATACAACAATTTAATGCACATAATAATATTCATGTATTTTTAACAGATTTTACTAAACAAAGTGTTGAATTAAACCAATGGGATATTGATTTATATATACGAGAGGATTAGGGACATTGAAGCTTATGACGAAGAAAGACGAATTGCTCATGGCAAATCAGTTTAATGTCTTTTTATAAAGGCAGATGTCACAAAAGCATGACTACCGAATGGGGATTTGAGGAAAATTCAAAAATATTAAAGTGGAGATTTAAGGTATATTACGCTTTACATAAACGAAGATTTTGGAAAAAATCACACATATTGCTTGATTTTTCCCGTACCGGTAAAGATATCAATAACTTATTATAGGGTCTGTATAGCCTAGATTTTTTCTTGGCTCTATAATATATATGGGGGTGGAAAAAGAAATAAAAAAATAGCATAAATAACAAATTCATAGTATTATGTTTTTGCCAAAATAACATAAGAAAGGAATTTGTATTTATGCAAAATAATTTTACCACATTCAGACCTGAAATAAAAGATGTAAAAATAAAAAAAGTTGAACTTATCTCTGACACCTACCATGTGTATGGAATAAGAGCTGATATAAGGCAGAACTGCTGTGGCAGAAAGATGAATATACATGACTATAGGACTGTTACAATAAGAAGCCTCTGTTACGGAAACAGGAAAGTTATACTTCATATAGAAAAACAGAGGTATGTCTGTCCTGTATGCAATAAAAGAGAAACTTCCTCAATAGATATTGTGGACAGGAACTGCAGCATCTCAAACGAAGTCAAGGATGAAATAAGAAGAAAACTTTCTGAGATGAAGTCATTCACTCAGATAGGAAGGGAAGAAAATACAAGTATATCAACTGTCATGAGGATATTTCATGACATTGAAGTTCCTCATAAGGAGCTGGACTATGAAACTGTATACCTTGATGAATTTAAGGGGAATGCAGATAAAGAAAAATACCAGCTGGCAATATATGATACAAACCATATCCTGATAGATATTTTAAAGGACAGGAAGTCATCAACCATAAGGGAATTCCTTCTCTGTCATAAAGACAGTATAAAAAAGGTTGGAATGGACATGTTCATGCAGTTCAGGAATACAGTGTACTCCTGTCTTCCACATGTTGATATTGTAGCAGACAAATATCATGTCATAAAGCAGGCAAATTGGATGATAAGGGATGTGAGGATAAGATTATTCAATTCAGATGCAAAGTACAGGGAATACAAAAAATACTGGAAGCTGATAGCAAAGAATCCAAACAGTGCATTCAGTCCTTCACAGAAGAAGAGGCTAAAGAAACTGAAGAACCTTTCAGAGATATTCTCAAGGGCTTATGATCTTAGGACAAAATTTTTCAGTATATTTGAAATAAAGGATGTCACTATATTCAGTTATGAACTGAAGAACCTGATAGGAGAGTTGAAGGAATCAGGAATAAAGGAATGTATTAAGTTAGGGGAAACATTATCAAACTGGGAAGAAGAAATAAATAATATACAAAAATATAATATAAATAATGGATTTGTTGAAGGGAAAAATAACAAGACAAAAGTAATAAAAAGGCTATCTTATGGGATAAAAAAATTCGACAACCTTAAAAAGCTTATTCAGTTTAGAATCTCTTAAGGTTACCGAACTTTTTCCACCCCCACACTTGACAAAGAGCCTTAAAAGTTGAAAAAAGGATACACCTATGATACAATTTTTATATAAAATATCGAAGAGAAATAATTAAAAATAATATTCAAAATCAAAAGGAGGTGTAATTTATGAAATATAATTTAGCATTTAAATACAGAATTTATCCAAATAACGAACAAGAATTATTGATAAATAAGACTTTTGGATGTGTTCGTTTTGTTTATAATACGATTTTATATATCGCTAATAAAATTTATGAAGAAACTGGAAAAAATAAAATAGTTACACCTGCCAGTTTGAAAAGTGAAAATCAATTTTTAAAAGAAGTAGATAGTCTGGCACTTTCAAATGCTCAATTGAATGTAAAACGATCGTTTGCGAACTTTTTTCAGAAGAGAGCAAAGTTTCCAAGGTTCAAATCTAAAAAGAATAATGTTAAAAGTTATACAACAAATTGTGTGAATAATTCGATACGAATTATAAATATTTGGTCTTGCCAAAATTGAAAAGAATAAAATTAAAATATCATAGAGAAATACCAAAGAATTATAGAATAAAGTCGGTAACACTAACAAACAGTAATGGAAATTACTATGTTTCTGTTTTGACAGAATTTGAAAAAGGAATTCAAAAAATGTCAAGTAATGATAAAGTAATTGGACTTGATTTTTCAATGTCTGAATTATTTGTCAGTTCTGAAAACCAAAGGG
>ERZ773043.2035-NODE-2035-length-10915-cov-18.713904_pt1 | contig 10915 bp, 6 predicted proteins | sample MGYA00580636_ERZ773043 | MGnify/ENA primary metagenome ERZ773043 (study PRJEB29015, sample SAMEA2737992) | human oral metagenome | biome: human oral; feature: human-associated habitat; material: dental | place: China | collected 2065 ... | reverse complement strand
GCCATGGCGGCCAGGATGGCAGGACGGGCGCCAGGCGCCACAACGAGGCTGCGGTCGGAGCGCGAGCGGAAGGAGGCGGCGCGAACGGTGCGCGCGATATCGGCGTCGGCGAGCAGCGGGGGCAGGAGCGCAGTCAGGAGCACGGCCGTGAGTCTAGTGATTCCCCGCCCCGGTACCACCGGCGCAGTGGGTGGCAGAGCGGGCCGGCCGACCAGCGAGGGCCCCGTGGGAGCGGTCGCGACTGCGGAGCCGGTTCCAGGGGTTATCGCGTCCGGCGACGACGCCCACACCCCCACCAGCGGTGTTGTTGCGACTCTCCAGCAGGACGGAGAGCTGTGCCGAGGCCGCCATGCCGGCGATGAGCCACACGACGGCACCGATCTGGGTGATGAAGGCGACCGTGCCGTAGGCCGGGATGAGGCTGAGCAGGGCGATCTGGGCGGGGTTGGAGCGTTGGCCGAGGGCCCGGGCCAGGTAGACCAGCATCCCCAGCATGACGAGCACCACAGGAATCCAGCCGAAGCGTAACGCAGTCAGAAGCAGGTGGTTGTCGATGGAGCTGTAGCCGCTCCAGGCGACCGAGTCCCCTGACCTCTGGTAGGCCGAGGACAGTCCCAGCGGCTTGAGCTGACGCACGAGGACGAGGATGTCACCACGGTAGACGGCCGAGTCCTCCTGCTCGCGGCCGGCCTCGTCGAAGACGCCCAGGATGTGGGGCAGCAGGACGCTGCCCACAGCGACCAGGGCCGTGAGGAAGCCCATCCGCCACAGGGCGGGGATATTGGTGTGCACCTGCATGAGGCTGAGAACGACCGCGATGACGGCACAGGCGATCGCTGTGCGGGAGAAGGTCGGGATGGTCGCCCCCAGGACGAGGACGCCGGCCGCGATCCGGTAGCCCGGCCTCCACCTCGTGGCCAGGATGAGCGGGATCCCCGCCGCCAGACAGACTCCCAGGGCGATGGGGTGGCCGAAGGCCCCCTCGACACGGGTAAAGCTCCCCCGGGCCAGGGACGGCGCCCATTCCTCGTAGAGGTTGTTGTGGACGGTGATGTAGTTGAAGGGGTTGACGGTGGTGACGGCCTCGAACAGCGCCAGCACCGACACCACGATCCAGACGATCGCCAGGACCTCGGCCAGGCGCCGCAGCCCGATCCGCTCCACAAGCAGCCGCCCGGCCAGGTAGGCGGGCAGGGCCCCGAAGACGACCTCGGACAGGAGGTAGTTGAGCGGTGAGCCCATGGCGACGGCCAGGCCCGCCAGCCCCCATGCGGTAACCACCATGAGGTCCCCACTGGTCAGACGCCACGAGAAGCCGGGAAGAAGGCCGACGATCACCAGGAAGCAGGCCAGGCTGGCCGGAGGCACGTTGGGGTCGGCAGGAATCATCACCCACACCGGCACGAACCCGATGACGCACATGACCAGTCCCGCCCCGACGATAGGACGACGGTGGATGCGGTCGGCCACGAGGAGCAGCACCGCCAGGGCCACCGCCGCCATGGGGAGGATGATGAACAGCGTCCTGGCCAAGGACATCGTTCCTCCTTTGAACTGCTGACCGGTCGGCGACCGGCAGACGGGCTTGCCGGAGCACTCCGGCGGCACGCCCGTGGTCTGCTGGGTGCCGTGGGAACTGTCGGAGAAGACGCTGGGAACCTCTCCGATACCCTGACGGAGGTCAGGAGGTCGGAAGAAGTCCGCCGGCCTCAACCGCATCAGGCCGGCTCCGGCACCTTCTCCACTGCGTTGACGGAGGTCCCGAAGGTCCTCGCCCGCCGCACGGCCCCGGTGAAAGACTCACCACATCATGGGAACCCGCGCAAACGGAGACTCCCGGCGTGACCGGGGGCGCAGCGAAGGCTACTACAGTCACTGAGACCCGAGCGTGATCTTACGGTTAAGGTTGGCCCGTAGCCTTTTGGCGTCCTGACGGATCCTCGGATCCGTCAGGACGCCGAAGACGCCGGAACCGACCAGATCCAGACCGACCCCAGACCAGATGAGGAGCAGCGTGCAGCCTTCGCAGATCCTCCACGCCATCCGCAGGAATCTTGTGGCCTGCCTCGTCATCCTGCTCGTATGCACCCTGGCCGGGCTGGGAATCGCCCTGTCGACGAAACCGGTGGCGGTGGCAACCACCACCTTGGGCATCCAGCCCCAGTCCAAGGACTCCCCCTCCTTCTCAACCCAGGCCAAGGAGCTCATGCCCACCGTGGTGGAGCTCTCCACGAGCCCGAAGGTACTGGAGCCGGCAGCGAGCTCCCTGAAGATGAAGGCCTCTGACCTGTCGGACGCCCTGACAGTCACCAACCCGCCCGAGACTCTGGTCCTGACCATCACCGCCAAAGCGGACAGCAAGCAGAAGGCCACGAACATGGCCCAGGCGACGGCGGCCTCCCTCAACAAGGAGATCTCCTCCGGCGACCTGCTGGGCAAGGAGGCCCTGGGGATGACGACGAGCACGACGTCGCCGGCCACCACGGACAACACCACCCTTGAGCGCCCCGGTGCCCGTGCCGCAGCAGTCTCTGGGCTACTGCTGGGCCTGCTGGCCTCGATCTCCTACGCCATGCTCCGTCACCGCCGCAGCGCAGAGCCCGGCGCCGAGCATGGTGAGCAGGACGGATCGGGGCGCGTGATGGACGTCCTGCGTGCCCTGAGACAGAAGGCCTTGACCCTGCTACGGCCAAGTCCGCCTCCAGCCCAGCAGCAAGCACCGGACTCCGACCAGCAGCTCCAGGCTCACACTCAGCCTCAGCCACCGGTCACGCCCTCCCCCGAGGCCTCTTTCTCACAGGCCGCCGGGCACGCTCAGCCCCCCGGGGCCATTGTCTCCCAGTCCGCATCCACTCCGGTGCCTACTCTGACCTCGTCGCCCCAGCAGCCGTCCACCTCGTCTCTGCCCTCACCTGCCTCGGCGGCCACGGTGTCGGGATCATCGTCGGTCTCGGCTCCGGCTCCGGCCTTTGCTGCGCAGCAGGCGCCCGAACAGACGACCGCGATGCCGGCAGTGTCCGCGCCGCTGCGCTCCGCCGTCTCCGCAGGAACCGGCTCCCCCGTGCAACCCCAGTCCTACACGCACGCTCCTCTGCCACCACCGCTCCCTGTCCCTGAGGACCTGACGGTGCCGGCATCGCCCTCGGTCACGGTCCAGCAGTACACGTCGACACCTGTTTCCGGAAGCCACCGTTCCCCAGGCGCACCCGACGCTCCCGCTCGACGCAGCACCGCTCTTCCCACTGGACAGACGGTCCCGGCATCCTCCGCGTCTCCGGCCGGAGCCCCTTCCTTCCAGCACCCGCCCACTTCGGCGGCATCCGCCGCTCCGGTTCCCGGCCGGCGGCGCGTCTCAGCACCAACATCGACCTCGGCCCCGGGCATTCCCACCCGCCGTCGTATCGTCTCGCCGTCAACGGGCCGGCAACCATCGCCGACCGAGTGGCAGGACGCCGCCTCGCTTCCGACGACGACGAGCCGTCGTCGGACCAGGACCCCACTACCGCCATCTGAGACTGACACAGCAGCCCACCCCCCTCAGGCCTCGCCCCGCGGCCAGGAACCCGGCCCGGATTCGGGCTCCGGCCCCCGCCCGCCGTCGGCGCGTCAGCAAACGCCCTCGCGTCGACAGCTCCAGGCCCGACGTCGGCGAATGTCCAAGCCGCGACTGACCCTCGTGGCACCGCTGACGGAGGAGCCCGCTGCTGAGACCCGTCACCTCACGCCGGTTCAGGTCTCGGTCAGTGGCCGTCACCGCAGCCCCGACCCGCCGGCTGCCCCACCACCCCCTCCTCCGCCGCCGTCGATCCACCCCGGCCGGCAGGCGGCCTCCGCCGTCTCACCGGAGCCGTCGACCTCAGCGCTCTCCATGGCCTCGGTCCAGCGTGGTGCACAACCGCCCCGCCGCTCCTGGTAGTCAGGATTGTTTTCAGCCGGATCCTGGCCCTATCCCTGACCGCCCCTGACGCCACCGGCCTGATCCGCATTCCTGTCGAAGGCCTTGGAGACCGTGACACTGGGGGTCTGGTCGGTGATCGTGTTACCGCTGGGGTCGGAGGCCACGAGGCGATAGGTGTGCTCACCGCTCGGGCTGCCGATGTCCTTCAGGGTGTGTGACCCCAGTGCCCAGCGGGTGTCGTTGATCTTCTCGGTGGCCACTGGCGTGGTCTCGTCGTCGCGGTAGAGGCTGTAGGTCAGGGTCGGGTCGTCGCGGTCCCAGGTGGCGGTGAAGCTGACGTCGACCGAGCCCGACGCAGTCGCCTGGGCCTTGGCCGCCAGGGTCTCAGCCTTGCCCTCGGGCGGCAGCGTGGGCTGACCGGCCCGCTTGGGGTAGCGCACGATCCCCTGCTGGATCTTGCCATCGGCCTCGATGAACTCACCCACCATGAGGACGTACTCATCGGTGACGTCAACCTTATAGGCCGCCTGGGACATGCCCGTCTTGGTGCCCGCCTGCAGGTCCGGGTACCAGCCGACGATCGTGGGGCTCTTGTAGCCCGAGGTCGACCAGTCCTGGTAGCCATCGACTACCCCCTGGTGGCGGATGGTGATGTCAGGGCTGTTGGTGAAGGCCATGGCCCGCACGTACAGGGGGTGGGGACCGTCCTTGCGAACCTCGGGCATGTTGGGGAACCCGTAGATGGTCTCGCAGGAGTGGGCATGCCCGACCGTGTAGACCATCTCCTGGGTGGGGGCGATCCCGTAGGTGTCACCGTGGCAGGGCTCGAGCCAGACGAGCTCACCGTTCCAGTCGGCCTTGAAGGCACCCTCCAGGTTGGCCTCGTCGAGGCGCCCGACGGCGGAGTAGGCGGTGGCGTAGAACCCGGCATCGTCGACGGCGATGTCGAAGACGGCGGCCTTCTGCCCGGCCACGCGCACGGCGTCATTGACGGGCATGGGCAGCAGCTCAGCGGTGGCGGCATCCAGGAGCGCCATCCCGTAGCCGGGCTTGCTCGAGCCGTTGATCGAGGAGAAGGAACCGCCGACGACGACCTTGGAGTGGTCCGGCGAGACCTCGATCGCGTAGACCTGGGCATTGGGCCCCTCAGCGGAGGCGGTCCAGTCCATGAGCTCGCCGGTGGAGGCCTTGAGGGCGGCCAGCCGGACCCGCTGCTGTCCGTTCACCTTGGTGAAGTAGCCCCCGGCATAGAGAGTGTCTCCGGCGACCGCGATGTCCTTGACGGTCGTGCTGAACACGGGACTGAAGGAGGAGATGAGGGTTCCGTGGTCCTGGGAGACGTCAAAGGCAGCCAGGCGGCTGTGCCACTCTCCATTGACCTGATCAAACTCCCCAGCGACGTAGAGGGTCTTGCCGTCCTCGGAGAGAGCCAGGCTCCGTCCCGCACCGTTGAGAGTGGGGGCGAAGTCCTCAATGAGCTCCCCGCTGTGGATGTCGTAGGCCAGGATGTTGGAACGAGGAACCTCCTGCTGCCCCTTGGGCGCTCCGGCCGGACGGGCGGCCTGGAAATCGCCGACAACGTAAACCACGTCTCCAACGACAAGCTGCCCCCAGGCGACGCCGTCGATCTGGGCAGTCGGCAAGGGAGCGGCCGTGTACGGAGGTTCCTGGGACGACTGGCCCGTCGGGTCGGAGTCCCGGCCGGCGGCACCCGAGTTGTCAACCGCTTCCTGAGAGCTCTCACCGTTGTCGCCGCCTGAGTCGGCACCGGCCCCCTCCCCGGCAACCGCTATTGGAGCAGCAGGAGCAAGGAGCATCACCGAGGCAACGAGGAGCGGAAGGAGGGACAGGATGATGAGGAATCGGGGGGCGTAGGAGCGGTGTCGCACAAGAACCTCCGGGACGTATGGCTGCGAGCATGCCTGCGGATCAGCGGCATGTCGGTGGCGTGCGAAATGGATGTATGCGACACACACCGCCATTCGACCACCTGCAACGATGACTGATTCGGCCGGTAGGGCGCATTATCACGGGGCCTTCCACCAGGAGAAATGGAATTTCCTCGGTGTCCCCGTCATGCAACCGCATGACGGAATCATGCTGCATTAATTACCGGTGAAATTACTGTATCCCCGGGAGGCTTCCCTCCGTCATGGCTAGCACTGCCCACGAGAAGGCCCTCGCCAGACCCGGGTCACGGGTCTGGCGAGGGCGACTCCCTGCTCGCCCAGGGCCATGGCGGCGAGCACGGCGGGACGGGCGCCGCGACGCCTGGCATCACAACGGCCGAGCTGGCGATCATCGCGAACAGGAGCGTCACCGCGAGGGTTCTGACGCGCCCGGAGGCGGGAGTCGTCATAGACAGATTCGTTCTTCATCGTGCTAGAGCGGGGGATTCGACGGCGAATATCGCCGTCCAGTCATTGTGCTGATGGCATTAATGGTGTTAACAACCAACCTTCAGGCACAGGTCAACAGATGTCTTGCGTGGGATGGGACGTTCCTTATGCCCCACTGAGGACGTACTCAGCCGACCTCTGACGCGGAACGCCCCTGACAGACGGCTGTCCCCGGGACCGCGAGATGCGGTCCCGGGGACAGTCACGTCAGGGGAGCGTCAGCTCCTCTGCGTCAGCCGTTGTAACGACGACGGGCAACGAGCACCGATCCACCACCGAGGGCGGCACCCGCAATGAGGAGCGGGACGAGGATCGAGGCACCGGTACTGGCCAGCGGCTCGTTCAGGTCGGTCGAGGGCGTGGCCGTAGGCGCGACCGACGGCTCGCCCGGCTCGGTCGAAGGCGCGGCCGTGGGCGCAGGCGTGGCCGGCGGCTCCGGACGCACGAAGCCGAAGTCCAGCGTCATGTCCGAGGCACCATCCGTGGTCAGGTCCACCGACTCAGCCTTACCGGCCCGAGCGGAGGAGTCCTTGTCACGCTCACCAGCGCCGTCCTTAGTGGCCTCAAAACCCTCAGGAGCCGTCGCGGTCACCACATAGTGGGTGTTGGCGGGCAGGACCTGGAGGTTGTCGAACACGTACTTGCCAGCAGCGTCAGTCTTCGTCGTCAGCTCAGCACGGGCCGAACCGTCAGCGTTGTTCACAGTCCCACCGTCAGAGCGCGAGATCGTCAGAGTCACACCCTCGATCGGCTTGTCAGCATCGTCCTGCAGACCGTCCTTGTTGACATCCTCCCAGACGTAGTCACCCACCGACACCGCCGGAGGCGCGACATAGGTCGCTGAGTTCGTGATCTGTACGTTCGTGACCTGCTGGTCGCCGATGACGAAACTGTTGTTGCTAATGGCGGGCTCGCCCCACTGGATGGTGCGAGGAGCGGCCGGCTGGGCAGCGCTCGGGTCCTCCGAGAGAGTCACCTTGGTGCCCGTGGGCAGCGTGACTTGGGGGTCGAAGTAGGTCGTCTTACCCGGGGCGATCATGATTGAGCCGTGGCCGCTGAGGCCGTCGGGGTCGATCGTGAAGCCGGCCGGCGGCTGCCACACGGGGTTGTAGGTGTTGTAGTGCGCGGGCAGCGTGAAGTCCACGCGGACCGGGAACTGCACGTCCTTGTCGAGCAGGGCGGCACCCGAGCCCTCGACGAGCTTGTTCACCTTGAAAGTGCCGTAGCCCGGCTCCATGGTCACGGTGATCTCGACGGTGTCGACGTAATAGGCGCTCACCGTGCTGCTGGACTCCAGGCCCTCGGCGGACACCGTGTTGCTGTACTTGACACCGGGCTTGGCGGGCTCGGCGAACTTCACCGGGAGGTAGGCGATCATGTTGGTCGCCGCCGGGAACGGGCCCGTGATCTTGATCGTGATGTCGTTGGCGGCGTTGTTGATGATCTCGACGTTCCAGTCGGGGTGCTTGACGGCGCCGTTCATGCTCCACAGGGTGTCGAAGAGCTCGTTGTTGGCGGCGCTGCGGTGGAAGCCGACGTAGGCCTCGCCCGGACGCGACCAGTCGAACTCCTGACCGGGGGCGAGGACCTCGTGGAAGACGAGGGTCGAGACGGAGCCGTCCGTCTTGATCGTCCCGGCGGGCTTGACGTTGTCGCGCATGTAGTCCGTGCCGAAAAAGACGGCCCAGGTGTTGGTGGTCTGACCGATCGAGACGGGGTTCTGAGTCCACTTGGTCAGCTGGGCGGGACCGTAGAGCTCGGCGGCGATACCAGCGGGCCCAGGCAGGTCGACGTCACGCTGCTGACCGTTGAGATTGAACTTGACCGTTCCCTGCGAGGTGGCCGCGGCCACGGTCAGCAGGAGGGAGAAGCCGCCCTTGAAGTTCTTGAACCCCGCACGCGAGAGGTTCGCAGCCTCCTCGTTGAAGGTGCAGGTCATCGCGGCGTTGGTCGTCGTGCACTCACCGACGGTCCGCTCGACACCGCCCTCGTCCCGCACCGTCATGGGGTCGGTGCGCGGGGGCTCGCGGAAGGTGAAGACCTCGGGAAACCCCACGGTGAAGGACGTTCCGGCCGTGATGGCGGGCAGGCTCGAGGCGTCCCAGGTCCCTCCGACCTTTACTGGCTGCCACTGTATGAGCTGGGTGTCGCTCTCGCCGTTACCCTCCTTGTCGGTGGCGACCAACTTGTTGACCTCGACCTTGATTCCCGGGTCGTCGGCCGCGTAGGCGGTGGCGGGGGCCACCAGGCCCGGGATCACGAGCCCGAGGATCGCGAGAAGGAGGAGGGGAAGGGCCCATCGCGCCCGCCTGGAGCGTTCCGGACACACCCCCGGAGGAACAGTCGATCTCATCGATTCTCCTAGTGTTGAGAAAAGGAATATTCAGCTCTGTCAGTGCGTCGGACACGACCGAGCGATGCGGGGAGTCTGGGTGAAACCTTAAGACTTCGCGAGAGTTATCCGAAATCCATGAGAAACACCCGCACGCGAGCGTACAGGTGACTCTCAGGAAGGACAAACAGTGGTGCATTGACTGCCCCGCACCCACAAGCGCGGCAATCATGAGGATTCCTGCCCACAGCACAACCCGAGGAGTGACCTGCGAAACACCCGATCGCGGTCACGATCTAGTATCATGCGCGCATTCCGGTGCCGTGCCGCACCGGTCCCGCCTGCGCACGAGGCCGTCACGCCCCTCTCGCACCCGCGTCAACGCGCGTGCCGGGACCCAGCGGGCCCCGGCACGTCGAGCTCATGCGTCGCCAGGTACGCTCACACCCCGGCGGACTCGAACAGGGAGGTCACGGAGCCGTCGTCGAAGACTGCCCGGATCGCCCGGGCGAGCAGGGGCGCGATGGGCAGGATCGTCAGCTGCCCGAAGCGCTTGCTGGCGGGGATCGGCAGGGTGTCTGTGACGACGACCTCACGCGCACCACAGGTCGACAGCCGCTCGACGGCGGGCCCCGACAGCACCCCGTGCGTAGCGGCGACGATGACGTCCTTGGCGCCCTGGTCCATGAGGACCTGGACCGCCTTGGCGATCGTGCCGCCGGTATCGATCATGTCGTCCACGAGGACGCAGGAACGCCCCTTGACGTCACCCACCACCCGGTTGGCCACCGACTCGTTGGGACGTGTGACGTCACGGGTCTTGTGCACGAAGGCCAGGGGGGTGTCACCCAGCGCGTGCGACCAGCGCTCGGCCACCCGGATGCGCCCGGCATCCGGGGAGACGACCGTCGTCGTGGAGGGGTCGACGCGGTTCTTGATGTAGTCCACGAGCACGGGCTGGGCCCACAAGTGGTCCCAGGGACCGTCGAAGAAGCCCTGCTCCTGGCTCGTGTGCAGGTCGACGCTCATGATGCGGTCCGCGCCCGCGGTCTTGTACAGGTCCGCAACCAGTCGCGCGGAGATCGGCTCGCGGCCCAGGTGCTTCTTGTCCTGACGGGCGTAGGGGAAGAACGGGGCCACCACGCTGATGCGCTTGGCGGAGGCGCGCTTGAGGGCGTCGACCATGATGAGCTGCTCCATGAGCCAGTCGTTGACTCGGTCGCCGTGGGACTGCACGACGAAAACGTCGCAGCCGCGCACGGACTCGTTGAAGCGCACGTAGGTCTCACCGTTGGCGAAGTCGTAGGCCGTGGAGGACAGGACCTCCGTACCGAGCTCGGAGGCGACCGTCGCCGCGAGCTCGGGGTGCGCGCGCCCCGAAACAATGACCAGCCGCTTCTCGCCGCTCGTGATGATGCCCGTCATGAACTGTGTCCCCTCTTGAGGCCCTGTGGCTCAGGTTGGTGGATGGTGGGTTCTGGTGGTCTGGTGATGGCCGCGCGGCTCACCGGTCCCGGCCGGAGCCGTCGTCGAGCTGGGAGAAGGGGGCGACGACGGCGCCCGCGGGGACCGACACGTCGGTCAGGACGCTGTAAGCACCCACGCGCGTGCCCTCGCCCAGGCGGGTGCGCCCGCGCAGCAGGACCCCCTGCTCGAGGACCACGTCGCGGGACAGCTCGACGTCGATGTCGACCCAGGTGGAGGAGGGGTCGACGACGCCGACGCCCTGCGCCATCCAGCCCGTGAGGACCCTGCGGTTGAGCTCGGCGCCGAGCGCCGCGAGCTGGGCTCGGTCGTTGCAGCCCTCGACGAGCCAGTGGTCGGTGACGACGAGGGCCGAGGTGGCCAGGCCCCGGCCGTGAGCGAGGGCGACGACGTCGGTGAGATAGACCTCGCCCTGGTCGTTGTCGGTCCCCAGCCGGGCGAGGGCGTCTCGCAGCATGGCAACGTCGAAGACGTAGACGCCGGCGTTGACCTCGCGGATGGCGCGCTGGGTCTCGGAGGCGTCACGCTGCTCGACGACGGCCGCGACGCTCAACGGATCCGCCTGAGGGTCCTGGGCGCAGGCGCGCAGCACGCGCCCGTAACCGGTGGGGTCCTCCAGCTCGGTGGTCAGCAGGGTGACGGCGTCACCGCGCTCGGCGTGCTGGCGGACCAGCGCCTCAAGGGTGGCGGTGTCCAGCAGGGGGACGTCACCGCTGGTGACGACGACGCTTCCGGTCAGGTCCTCGGGCAGTGCCGCCAGGCCGCAGGCGACGGCCCGGCCGGTGCCGGGGACCTCGTCCT
>ERZ773043.2033-NODE-2033-length-10920-cov-3.326001_pt1 | contig 10920 bp, 10 predicted proteins | sample MGYA00580636_ERZ773043 | MGnify/ENA primary metagenome ERZ773043 (study PRJEB29015, sample SAMEA2737992) | human oral metagenome | biome: human oral; feature: human-associated habitat; material: dental | place: China | collected 2065 ... | reverse complement strand
CGTCTAAATTGGCAAAGTTGGACATTCTTTTGAATGGTGAGCCAGTAGACGCACTTTCTACTTTGACGCACGAAAGCAATGCTGTAACGTTTGGCAGACGTATGTGCGAAAAGCTGAAAGAACTTATACCCAGACAGCAATTCGACATCGCCATACAAGCCGCCATCGGTGCGAAGATTGTTGCACGAGAAACGGTGAAGTGCCTTAGAAAAGACGTAACGGCCAAATGTTATGGTGGCGACGTTAGTAGAAAGCGTAAGCTACTTGAGAAACAGAAGAAAGGAAAGAAACGTATGAAGCAGATTGGAAACGTGGAAGTTCCGCAAAAGGCTTTCTTGGCCGTGCTGAAACTCGACTAAACCGCTGCAAGAGAGAAGAAAGGAGTGGAGACATGAAAGAACTCAACAACACAACACGCGACATTGCTCGCGAGTTGGCGAGAAAGTATAGCACCATGACTCACGACGAACTCGACATCTTAGAGAGCGTCTTGGTGCCGATGAAGTTTGCCAAGGGGGAAATCATTCTCAAAGAGGGCGACGTTTGCGAACATATTTATTATGTGGAACGTGGCCTTACTCGCCAATTCTACTTTAAGAATGGCAAGGAACTTACCGAACATATCGGGGTGGAACACACTATCGTGATGTGCATAGAAAGCCTCTTTAAGGAGAAACCCACTTACTTACAGCTGGAAGCACTCGAACCTACGCTCATCTATGCCATGTCTAAACATAGGTTGGAAGAGGTGGCCTTGCACAACGTTAACATTCAGATATTGTACAGAAAGATATTGGAGGAGAGTCTCATTATCTCGCAAGTGCATGCCGACATGTTGCGCTTTGAAACGGCTCAAGACCGTTATCTGAAACTTTGTAAGCAGTCGCCACAAGTTGTTTTACGTGCCCCATTGGTGTATGTGGCCAGCTATTTGCAGATGACCCCCGAAACCCTTTCGCGTGTTAGGGCGGCATCGTTGTATGCAGATAAGGATTAGGCCATCATCCTACTAGCCGCCTTTATGCCTTTTGCACATCAGCGTTAGGCCTTATTTCTTATGCCCTTTACGTCTTTGGCTAACATCAAAATGATGCAGATGTCCCCCGAATTTGTACAATTTTTAGTGCAAATTTTAACATTGTGAGTGCCCTTTCCATTCACCAATCGCCTACCTTGCCGCAAATAATCGATTCTCGCGAAGGTTTGTTTTGATGCAAAACGGGGGTAGCTTGTGCATAAGGCAAAATGAATATTTATTTCAAAGAACCGCCATTTGCACCAGATTTCGGGCTATTTGCTGCAAAATGTAGTGCGTTTTGCTGCTAAATGGTGTGCAATATGCCGCTAAACGCAGTGCGTTTTGGTGCTAAATGCAGCGCCTTTTGGTGCTAAATGCAGCGCCTTTTGGTGCTAAATGCAATGCGTTTTGATGCTAAATGCAAGGTGAAATGCTGCTAAATGCGAGCCGAAAAGCATAAATATCCATTGAAATGGTATAAACAAAACCCTTTCGAGGCATTAAAAATATGGCTAAAATGGGCATAATTGCCGTTGAAAAGTGGTCTTTTTGTGGCCGATTAATTGGGCTTGAAAAATTACGGGCTGGCAACCAAACTAGAAAGGCAAAGTGGTGCTAGATGCAACCTACATGCTTAATAATTGACTAATAAGGAAACGGATTTGGCGGAATTACCAACAGACTCGACAACACACAAAATCTAAGCGGCTCCAATGGCTGATTGGGATTAAAAAGTCCGCCAGCAGAAGTGCATGTTCACATTCCGCTGGCGGACAACTGTTGTCCTGCCTATATACCTAATTGAGATTTTAGTTTATCAGTTTCTTTATCCCTTCGATAAGTTTATCGAGCGGTATTCCAGAGCGTTCGCTCATCGTTTGCACGTTTGCTTTGCCCATCATAATTTTGCCTAGCGGTGTGTTGAGCATCTTAAACTTGGGGTCGAGCTCGGGTAAACGGTTTTTGAGGGTGGGATATTGTTTGAGAAGATCTTTCAGACGAGTTTGCGGTGTGATCTCTGTTACGGGTTCTGTTGCCTCTTCGTCTTCATCATTTTCTGCCGGCGTTGTCTGCGTGTCGTGGTTTTGTTCGGCCGTTGCAGATGTGTCGCCATTGCTCCATGTTAGCAACGTTTGCGAGCCTTCTAATGCGCGAATGTGGGTGCAATCTTGCATCATTTCAAGCACGCCACGGAACTTTCCATCTTTATCACGTACGGCTACGTATATAATATAGATGAACAAACCTGGCTTGTTAATCCAAAACTCGGCCTTATCCTGTTCGCCGCTCCTTAGCTTGTCTATCACTTCGCGAACGATGTGGGCACTTTTTCGGGGGTGGCAGTTCATTACTTCGCGCCCAATAACGTTTTTGCTGCGTGGGAAAATGCGGTGGTCGGTGTCCGAATAGAAACAAACCAGTTCGTTCTCGTCCACGAAGGAGATGTCGATGGGCAGGTGCTTGTAAATGAGGTTCACCTGTTCGAGCGTAAGTTTGCCCGTTGTAACATCCAACTTGTCGCCTCCGCCAGCTGAATACCCATATTTTGTGAGCAAGGCTTGCAAGTCGTTGGCAAAGTTGTTTTGTTCTTTCGGTTGGGTTTCGACTTTGTTTTCAGTGGTTCTGTGTTCCACTTCAAAGAAAGCAAAGCCAATCTCTTGGTCGCCACTCTTCATGTCTTCAAACTCTTCTTCGCTGATAAGGGCCATTGATGTGGGATAAAGGATAAATTCCTCTTTCTCCATTAAATCGCGTGCGTAGAGTAGGACGCGTTCTTGTTGTTTGATGAAGGCGTCTTCTTGGTCTTCGCGCAGCAGGCGTTCTGCCTCACGAATTTCATCACGCACCATGTCGTCGAAGGTCCACATTGTTGTTGTGGGGCGTGTAAATCCCTTGCGTTCGAGCATGGGGTAAAGTTGGTTTTGTTTGCGTTTGTAGTGTATGGGGTACTGACTAATCTTATCGTATAGCTCAAGCCATTGGTTCTTAATCATTGGGTATTGCACCAAGTCTTCCACCGCTAAGAGCAATCGCTTCATTTCCTCGTTCTCTTTAAGGTAGTGCATGATGGGGTGGTCGGCCGGAAGATTGGGCATCGTGTTATCTATTTGGTCGCCCAACATGTTAATCACGGCGTGTACATCTTCGCGAATGCACTCGTCGCTAGTTTCTTCGGTCATTGTTTGCTCTATGTAGGCCACGTGGTAGGCACTAACTTTGCCTACACGTTCTTTAATTTGCAGTCGGGCTTCGTCGGCAGATAACTGTCCGGCCTTAAATGCATTCTCTATTTCGAAAAGCGCTTTAAGCTTCTCAGGGTCCATCGGCGGGAGGTAACCTCTCATTTTATGTTCCATATTTGGTCTTATTTTAATTTCGATTACGTTGCAAATTTAGTTATAAAACGTTGTTTGTTTGGTAACAATTGTTACTTCGCGGGTTTAAAAAAGGTTAAGGATTGGGGCTACTGGTTGTGCTAGTTGGCGTTTCTTCGGTTTTATTCGTCTAGCTTTCCGTCAGCCTATTGGAGTGATGATGTGGGGCATTCAGATAGTTATCTTTAACAATCCGCCAAAGGGTGTTAGGTTTTTGAAGGCGTCTTCACGCTTAAATATTCCGGAGAATATGCCTGAACAAATGAGCACTCCACCATGAGCGAACACCACCACACGACGATGGGGTTGCGTTTTCAGCTGATTGAGAAAGTCGGAAACACGTGCATAGAGGTCTGGGAAACCCTCGCCATTGGTCGTGCGCACGTTCATATAGTCGGCATACCAACGTTGAAGGTTCTCGTCTACTATCTCATCGAAACGTTGCATCTCCCAATCGCCCATGTTCATTTCGCGTAATCGTGGGTCGATTATGGGGTTTTCGTAACCGCAGAAGGCCGCAAGGCGTGTGGCGCGACTAAGTGGTGAGCTGTATGCCGCATCGAAAGGGGCATGTTCTGATAAGGCCTTGCGGGTGAGAAGGGCCTCTTGTTCGAAGGTTTCGGACAGCTCAACATCTGTCCAACCATAGCATGTACCCTTTTCAAGGGCCACGCTGGTGTGTCTTACAAAGATGATTTCCATATCTAAAAAGGGGATTTTAAGGGGTGAGATTTGCGGTGAGTAACACAACGGCCGTTAGGTGAAAAGCCAACTCGCACAGCAAAAACACGGCTCCACAGCAATCGCCCGTATAGCCTTTTATGCGGCGCAGCATCAGCATGTATAGGAAAAACATGATGAGACAGGGTGCAGCTACAAGGAAATTCCAATCTAAAAGGCGGCTGCCCCAATGGGCATCGAAATAGAGAAGGCCGATGAATGGCGTAAGACCTTGTACCATGAGCGAGACGCCTGCCGTGAGATTGAACCGGCGATAGATGTTATGGGCCTTGGCTTGCTCTTCAGTTCGGGCGTAAGGAAGTATCTGGGTTATTTGTCCTGCCACCATTTTACAGAACGGATCGGCCGTAAATGCAACGAGTGCGGCGTATAATGGGCCGAGCGAAAGCATACATTCGAAGAACAGCGCGAAGTAAACGATGAGCGAAAGAACGCCGAACGTGCCGATATGCGAGTCTTTCATGATGGCGAGAATGCGACTGCGGTCTTTTCCTCCGCCGCCGAAACCATCGAAGAAGTCGGCTAATCCGTCTTCGTGCAGTGCGCCCGTAACCAACAATCGCGCAGCAATGGCCGCTAAAATGGCAATGGGGAAAGGCAAAACCTTTGAGCCAAACCAAATGATGGCGGCCATTAGCGCACCTGTTAGCCACCCAGCGAGGGGCCAGAACTCAACAACCGACTCGTAAGCGTCTTTCGGTGGCTGATGAATACGCCAGAAAGGAAGTCGGGTGAAGAAGATAAAGGCCGCCCAAGGACGGTCGTACCATCTAGAAGTATTTGTCGATATTCGCATCTTTGAAGTTGTTCATTTCGTTTATCATTCGCACGGAGCTCTCGATTATGGGGTAAGCGCACAGTGCACCGGTGCCTTCGCCCAAGCGCATGCCTAGATGTAGGATGGGATGTGCTTGCATTAGTGCCAGCAATTGGCGATGTCCGCTCTCGTCGCCACAGTGCCCGAAGACGGCATAATCAAGTACGGCAGGGTTTAGTTTGCTTGCAGCTAGCATGCAGGCAGACATAATGAAACCGTCAACCAGCACGATCATGCGCAGTTCGGCAGCGCGGAGCATCGCCCCGATGGCGGCTACCATCTCGAATCCGCCAAAGTATTGGATGATGGTTGCTGGGTCGTTGTGGGGCAATGGTTGGCGTTTAAAGTGGCTTACGGCCTGTTCGAGTACGGCTAGCTTATGCTTTTCGCCCTCAATATTTAGCCCTGAGCCACTACCAACGCAACTGCTAAGCGGCAAATTGCCCCAAAGGCTCATCCAAACACTTGATGGTGAGGTGTTGCCAATGCCCATTTCGCCCAGACAAAGCACGTTGCAGCCCTTGGCTTGGCAGCTTTCTGCCAGTTCGATGCCTGTGTTTAGGGCTTGTTGCATTTGCTGTTGGCTCATGGCTGGCTCGTGAAGAAAGTTGCATGTGCCGTTAGCTATCTTGCGATTGAGTATTGTTGGGTGGGCCGATAGGTCGTGGTCTACCCCCATATCCACAAGTGTTAGTTCGAAACCGTGTTGCTTGCAGAAGAGGTTTACGCCGCCTCCACCATGCGTGAAGTTTATCATCTGTTGCCAAGTTACTGCTCTTGGCGATACACTTACGCCTTCTTGCTCTATGCCGTGGTCGGCAGCGAAGAGCAGATGGCAAGGATGTGACAAGGTGGGAGATAGCGTATGCTGTATGCGGCATATCCTATAAGCCAGTGTTTCGAGCATCCCCAGCGACCCTTTTGGTTTGTTGAGGTTGTCTATTTTCTGCCAAACGATAGAGTTGTCTAGCGTTAAGGGGGGTATGTTGAAGTGCATCATTGAGAAAAAAGAAGGTGTTGAACGGATGAAAAGCGTGGTAAAATGCTGCGGTGGGGGCGACAAGAGCCTATTTTATCTTCACCGCAATGCCGCTAACCATCAGGTAAACCTCGTCGGCCTTAGCTGCAACATATTGGTTCATCCATCCTTGTAAATCGGTAAAGCGTCGTTGTAGGGCATTGTTGCTCACTCCGCCACTACCAATTTCGTTGGTAACGAAGATAAAAGTGGCCTCTTGCGCTGTAAGCTTGTCGAACTCGGCTTTCAGCTCTTCAAGTGTTTTGTCTACATCGGGAAGAGTTGAGGAGGCGTCGATGCTTGCATCGTAGAAGAAGTTGGTGCACCACAGGGTGATGCAATCTACCACCACCACCTTATTATATAATAGGTGTTTGCTCAGTGTTTTTTCTTCTTCGATGTTGGTCCAGCATGGTCCGCGGCGCTCTTGATGTCGCGCAATACGCTGCTTAAACTCGTCGTCCCAGGCGTGGGCCGTAGCCAAATACACCGGCGTTGGCGAGAGACTGAGTGCCATACGTTCGGCAGTAAGGCTTTTGCCAGAGCGTTGGCCGCCCGTAATTAAGATTACTTTCTTCATGATGCGAAGTTACAAAAAAGGCGAAAGAGTGCGTAGAAAAGTGCATGTTTTTTCGATTCAGAAGGCCTTTTATGTTCCATTCTCATCTTATTTTGGACTATTTAGAGGATAAAATGGTTATTTTTTGATAATTTGTTTGGTGCTTACAGCTTTTTTCTTTTCCTTTGCAAGCGTTTAGATTGAGATAACTTAATAAGTCAAATTTTAATTATTCAGGAATGAAAAAGTTGTTTACACTTTTCGCTGCCGCTTCTTTGGCAGCCACTGTTTCCGCGCAAACAGTAACCGAAAGCAAGACTTTCGACAATTTCTACATTGGTGTTAATGGTGGTGTTTCTACTGTTACAACTGGTCATAGCTGGTTGAACAACCTCAACCCTAACGCTGGCCTGCGCATTGGCCGTTACTTTACCCCTGTATTTGGTGTGGCTGTTGAAGGCAATGCTTACTTCTCTAACAAGCCAGGAGAGTCGCATGGCACGTTTGTTCGTTTCATTAACAGCTCTGCCTTGGCAACAATCAACTTCAGCAACTGGTTCGGTGGTTACAAAGGTGAGCCCCGCACGTTCGAAGTTATCGGTTTGTATGGTCTCGGTTGGTTGCATACTTTCAACAACCAAGATTGGAAAAACAAAAACATGCTGACTTCTAAAGCAGCTCTCGACCTTGCTTTGAATTTTGGTTCTAACAAGCAATTCCAATTCTACGTTGAGCCCGCTATCGTATATAGACTTAATGGAGAAGGCAAGGAAGGTTTGGAATACAACATCAACAAGTCTTTCGTTCAACTCAACGGAGGTTTGATTTATCGCTTTGGAAACTCGAACGGTTCGCACAACTTCACGGTTGCACAAGTTCGCGACCAAGCTGAAATTGATGGCCTGAACGCTCAAATCAACAGCCTTCGTGGTGACCTGAGCAACAAAGACAGCCGTTTGGCAGAAAAGGATCGCCAGATTTCTGACCTTCAAAAAGCTTTGGACGATTGCAACAACCAACCCAAGACCATCGTTAAGAACGTGAAGTCGGAAACGGTTACCAACCTGCAACCCACCGTTCTCTTCCGTCAAGGCAAGGCTGTTATCGACCCCGCACAGTACGCTCCGCTGGAACTTATCGCTTCGTACATGAGAAATCACCCCGAAGCTAAGGTTGAAATTCGTGGTTACGCTTCTCCCGAAGGTAGCGCCGAACTGAACCAAAAACTTTCTAACGCTCGTGCACAAGCCGTTAAGGATGCACTTGTTAAGAGGTACAAGATTGCTGCTAGCCGCCTTACCACTAAGGGTATGGGTGTAACAGACACGCTGTTCGAAGAAGTTTCGTTCAACCGTGTTGCTACTTTCAATGATAGCAGCAAAGGCGAATAATTTTCGTAGCTAAGTTATAAAAGCAGGTCCCGACATTCTTTTGAATGTCGGGACTTTCTTTTTCTGGATGTACGAGCATCACTCCTAGCGTTTCTTACCTATCCCGATTAGTATAGGCTATAAGGCATCTGCCGTTTGCCTGTTTGGTTGTTATCTTGGCTCTCTTTTCGTCTAATCAATTTCCTATAAATGTGTAAAGGCCTTATTTATTGTCAATAAACTTGGGCTGTAAGGCTTTTTCTAGCTAACTTTGTAGCCGTTAAAAGGGGCTGACACGTTGTAAGTAGCACTCGTTTGCCCTTATATAACGCATCATAACTCCTACTTCATATATGGATGAAGATATCTTGATGCTACTCTTTATAAGTTAAAATCGTTGAATAGTATGATGTTAGATAAGATAGGAAAGTACGATTTCTTAATAGAACCATTTCATTGCGACTTCACGCACCACCTATTTGTGGGGCATCTGGGTAATCATGTGCTAAATGCAGCCGACTTCCACTCGAACGATAGGGGCTTTGGCATGACCTATTTAAACACCATTCATAAGACATGGGTGCTGTCGAGACTTGCACTTGAACTCGAAGAACTGCCGAAGGAGTACTCCCGCATGAGCGTTGAGACATGGGTTGACGGTGTTATGCGCTTCTTTACCAACCGAAACTTTAAGATGACCGATGCTGAGACGGGTGCTGTTTATGGCTATGGACGTAGCATTTGGGCCATGATTGATACGCAAACGCGGCAACCTGCCGACATCTTGGCCATAAACGAAGGTAGTATTGTGAATTATGTTGATAAAGAAAAGCCATGTCCCATTGCTGCATCTTCGCGTGTTAAGTTGAGCGGACAGGCGATATTGGAGGGTTCTGTAGAAACTCATTACAGCGATGTAGACATTAATGGGCATATCAACAGCGTGAAGTACCTTGAACACCTTTTCAACTTAAAGCCAGAAACGTGGCATCGCGCCTATCGCGTAGGGCGAATAGATGTGGCATACGTGGCTGAAAGTCACTTTGGCGATGTACTGCATTATTATAAGGAGGAGATAACAGAGGGCGAAGAACTTTACCAGATTGTGAAGTGTACGCCAGATGGAGATACGGCCGAGGTGTGCCGCGTGGCTGTGAAATGGATAGAGCGTTAAGCCATGTTTGCCTTGTGAAGTGTTTTACGTACTTGGCTTCATTCGGTGTCAGTTCATCTTCTTTGTTACTTTCTTGCTAAGCGTTATTTTCAGCATTCTCACTATGTCACTCTTCAACAGCACCTCTTCTTTTTGCTAAAGCATCCACAAAATCCTTGGGAAGGTTGCACTTATAGCATGCTTTCATGCCAACTTTTACCTGTACCCCTTCATAATTCTCCTCGTATAGGGAATTACCGTTCTTGTCATTGAAACTCACTTTGATTTTCAAACCCTCGCTCTCGGTGCGTGGAAAGGTGTATATGGAAAATGTTGGTGGAGTGGTTTTCATCGCTTCAGTAACTTCGCGCGTTTCAGCCTGTCGTGAATTAACGCACCCTTCAAGGCTTTTGGCATCTAGCGTGCTACTTCCGCCCGTGTATCTGAACTCCACTTGTGCCACGTTTTGTGGCAACGAACTGGTAACAGATAGCTGGAACATGGCTGTTACGCGTTTCATAGGCAGTGTGAAGGTTGACTTACCTGATATGGTTATTTCTCCATTATAAACGTATGTATCTGTAATTTTGTTCTTATAAAAGCTTATTCGCTGTGCATTGGTGATGGTTGCATGCCCCATTCCGGCATGAGCCACTGCCACAACGGTGTATGTGCCATCGTCTAGTCGCAAGGATGGTTTCATAAACACATCGTTGTCTGCCGACAGGTGCACGCTCTTCACGCGTTTACCGCCTTTAAACACACTCACGCTTAACTGGGTTAAGGCCTCATTCTTAATGGCGTATACGGGGCTAGCTTCACCTAGTTCGCCGTAGGGCTGTGCTGTTGGAGCTTCAAAAATGAGCGTTACGCCATCAGGTTCTGCCACTTTTTCATGCTCGTCTTCAACCAGTGGTTTCTCGCACGCTACAAGAAACAAAGCCAAAATACAAGTAAGCATGTATGTCAATCGTTTGTTGTTTGTCATGATATGGAGGTTTTAGTTACTACAAAAGTAATAAAAAAATGGTAAACGCCATGTTTCTTTTTGAAATGTTTCGCTAAACAACACCATTTTTTATGCGGCTCGCGCTGACGATCGTAAGCGTACATGCGCTCCGTTCCGTTGACCATACACGTGTATGCTGCACACTTGTTTTGTCTGGTTTTCAGCAAGAAATTTAACATTATGAGTGCCCTTTCCGCTAACCAAGCGCGCACCTTGCCGCAAAAAATCGATTCTCGCGAAGGTTGTTTTGGTGCAAAAAGGGGTTTAGCATGTACATGCGGCAAAATGAATATTTATTTCAATAGGTCGTCATTTGCACCTCTTCCGGGGCTATTTACCGCTAAATGTAGTGCGTTTTGGTGCAAAATGTAGTGCATTTTGGTGCAAAACGCAAGGCATTTTGGTGCAAAACGCAAGGTAAAATGCTGCTAAATGCAAGTCAAAATGGTGCTAAATGGAAGCCGAAAAGCATAAAAATACGCTGAAATGGTATAAACAAAACCTCTTAGTATCATTAAAAACATGGCTCAGAGGGGCAAAATACCCATTAAAAAGTGGGGTTTTAGGGGGTAAAAGTGCGTTATTGGACATGAAAATTTTCGAGCCGGCAGACAAACTAGAAAGGCAAAATGGTGCAAAATGCAGGCTTTTTGCTTAACAACAGACAAAACGAATGGCGTGAAAGGCTAAAAATAGTGACCATTTACCTACTTTTGGGCCTATATTTTCGCTAGAACGACGCGAAAATTAGAGCGATATTGTAAAATAAAAGGCAACAATTTAAGTTTTTGAGTTTGTAAGTTGATGAGTTGATGAGTTTGTGAGTTGACGAGTTTCAGGGTTGATGAATCGGTGTATTC
>ERZ773043.2031-NODE-2031-length-10924-cov-4.985371_pt1 | contig 10924 bp, 13 predicted proteins | sample MGYA00580636_ERZ773043 | MGnify/ENA primary metagenome ERZ773043 (study PRJEB29015, sample SAMEA2737992) | human oral metagenome | biome: human oral; feature: human-associated habitat; material: dental | place: China | collected 2065 ... | reverse complement strand
CCATTTCGTTAACAATACACCCATTGTACCGCACCAAATTAGCACTCGTCAAGGGCGAGTGCTAATTTTAATTACTATAACTCTGCTATAATATCCCCATGCACTTATTCAAACATCTCTTAGAAAAAATCCTCGGTTCTTGCGTTAAGAAGTATCTTAAATCTCACCCCAACGTTAAGCTAATCGCTGTTGTCGGTAGTGTCGGTAAAACCAGTGTCAAATCGGCGACCGCCACTGTTTTGGCAGAAAAGTTCACTGTCCGCCATAGCCGCGGTAACCTGAACACCACCTTAAGCGCGCCCCTGGAGATCCTTGGCGTTGATGGACCGAAAAACGCCAAATCTCCCTTGGCTTGGCTAAAAGTTTTCGCTGCCGCCCGCGCTAGCATTCATACCCCAGACGCTCCCGACATTATTATTCAAGAATGCGGCATCGACCGCCCAGGCGAAATGTCAATATTCACCAAGTATATGCAGCCTGATATTGCCATTATCACCTCTGTTGCGCCGGAGCATATGGAGTTTTTCAAAACAATGGACACGGTAGCGCGCGAAGAGTTGTCCATCAGCCAGGCGGCTAAAAAAACCATATTCAACCTTCACGACATTGATAAAAAATATCATTCTCTCATCGCCGGAAATCGCATTAGCTATGGCGATCAAGCCGCCGACGTTTTCCTAAAAATCAAAAAGTTTACCGGTAGCGGCTATGCAGCGAATTTGCAATTTTCTGGAAAAACGTCCCGCACGACTACTATCTCCATGCTGGGCGAGCATAACATTCGTTCCATCACCGGCGCGGCAGCAGCGGGACTGGCCTGCGGCATGGATATTGAAGAAGTGGCAGCAGCCCTAGCAAAAATCCAACCTGTCTCTGGCAGAATGAACATCTTGTACGGCATACGGGGTTGTACATTGCTAGATGACACATATAACGCCAGCCCCATCGCCATGGAACATTCATTGAAAACCCTCTATTCCCTGGAAGCTAAGCATAAAATCGCGGTTTTAGGCGATATGAACGAGCTTGGCGACATATCCGAAGCAGAGCATAAGAAAATTGGCAAACTTTGCAACCCTAAACAATTAGACCTGATCATCACCGTCGGCAATCTGTCAAAAACCTACCTGGCGCCAGTCGCCGAAGCAAACGGCTGTAAAATCACATCTTTCCAATCAGCCCCAGAAGCTGGCGAATTCTTAAAAAACAGCGACACAAAAGACGCGACCATTCTTTTCAAAGGCTCACAGGGCGGTATCTACCTCGAGGAAGCCATCAAACCTCTCCTTAAAAACCCCGCCGACAGCCAAAAACTCGTCCGCCAATCAGACGTGTGGCTTGAAAAGAAACGACAATTTTTTGAAAGCGACCATAAATGATAGAGAAGGCTACGTCAAAAAAATCAATCGCCACCCGCGTTATGCGTTGGCTTGTTTACAGTCTAACGACCTTCTCTTTTATACTCGCCTACACCCATAATGAACACTTGCGTAAACTCAACTCCGACCAATTTGGTCCGCCTGACTATTATTATGACTATCATCTAAATGACTCCGCTTGGTTCATTATAGCTATGCTTATCACCCTACTGATGATTAAGCTAACGGACTGGTCAATCGCCGCCACCCGCCACCAGAACCTGCGCAATCGATGGCCGCTTGTCATAACAGGCATCCTGTTCTACCTCGCAATACTCATACTGCTTCTCGATGTGACAATCGGCGGGTGGGGTATTCCCGGGCGCTGCGGCAGCGGATTTTCTACAGGTAACTGCTTTTTGATTGATGGACTCGGAGAATTCGTATACCTGTTCTGTATGCCGCCACTTTTCATCTGCGGAACATCTCTTATGATTATCAATCGCTACACCAAATACCGCGAGAACCGTAAACATTATTGCGAGAGCTCGTAAAGAAGCACCAGCCAGAGCAATACTGTCACCGCGAAACTACTAAGCGCACAGAATTTATAGACACCTCTCAGCCACACCGCCATCCACACTCCCGCTGCCGACAACAGCATCGGCAGCGCCATTGTTGCCAACTTGATAACATGATATTCACGAATCCACCATACATCCCATCGCGCCATAACAAAGAGCAGCACACACAAAGCTATCGGCGTAACTACCAGCAAAATTACTACCGTATCGCTTAAATATGGCTTATCCGTCGTCGCTACATCATCTTTCATAACCTACCCCTTCATGATAAATCGGCTGTGTTAGTTAATCAACCTGTCACCACGACCAAATAGCTCCCAAATGTAATGAACTTTCCTGGTCGTGTCCTTGATACTTTGACGTACTTGTTGGCTCATCTTCACAACTTGCCCTACCAAACCCCGTTAATGATTTACTCTGAACAGCTGAATACTTGTCAATATTATAGCGATGATACCAACTACGAGTCCGGTTCTCGCCCAATTAAAAAGCCCCTCAAAACTACTCCCAAACAAAGATGTCTGCAGTAAAAACAAAAATGACACGGGGACAAATAGCCATAAAATGGCCGCCAGATGTGAAAGTGGAAAATTCTTTCTTCTATTCGCAGAAGTAAACAATAATAACAGACTAATCACGGCGGCAATACATTCTATAATCAGCCCTATTTGGTATGTATCACCCCGCACCACGAGTAGCGGCATGGTAGCCATAACGGCCGTCAATAATATATTCTGCGTTATCTTTTTATTCTTTTTCACAACCACCCCCCTTCGGTAGTGTATTTAGTTTTGTTAATCCTCGTAGCTTGTAGTCTTTTGCTCCAGGTTTGAGTGCTGGCGATAGGTAGTCTTCTGGTTTTAGGGCATGGTAGCCTACGATAACCTCAGTATTGTTAATCCCAGAGCTTAGAACTGAAATTCCCTCAGCCCAATAGCTATGATGTAAGCTAATACCGCAATAACCCCAACAAGTATCCCGGGAATACACCATAATTTTACCCTGCCTCGACAACAAACTAGGATAGATCCCCCGATAACAAATGCTCCAATTCCTATAAGTAGATAATTGAAATGAGCTTCAGAGTAATGTGGAAATATGAATTTTTCAGCTATTATTTGATAGATTACGAGCGTGGGGATGGGAATTATCCCTATAATTATAGTGATTATGTTTTGACACGTTTGTTTATTCTTTTTCACAATCAACCCCCTTCGGTAGCTTGTTTAGTTTTATTAATCTTCATGGTGTGATTAACCATGCGCTACTTCACCGTCCCCCTGCGAATGGCTGTGAAAACCAAAAATAATGAAAACATCCTTCTGCCAGTGCAAATGTGCATACGATGAGCAGCACTACGGCAACGGAGCGTAGACTTTTTATAAAAATTACCGTGAGCAGGTTTATAGCTATACCGATCACACTTGCCCACACAAGAATGATCCCTAACAGTGAGTTAACTTGCCTCGGATTCATGTCTAGATTCAGTATTCCTACGAATAAGCAAAATGCCATTACCGCCAATAGACATGTATAAGTTGTCGTGGCGTATTTTACAATCTTATTTTTCTTCACAGCCCACCTTGTTGAACATAACACATTTTACTTTCCAAGCTCACTAGAACCGTATCTCTTTTACAGCCTCGGACAAAAAATATCCAAAAACGAGTAATAAGCTGGCGACGATACTGGGCACACAACAAAATTTATAACCCCCAGAAGCTCTCACTAAAATGACAATGCCCGCTATCATAAATATAGCACTCAAAGCCAGCAACGAGCATTGTGCAACAAATATACTGACACCATCAGCCAATAGCGGACCGATTATGTAGTATTCTAGCAACAATATTAACATTGGGACAATAATTGATAATCCCACAATTATTTTCTTATTCTTCACGGATCAACCCCATTTCCAATTAACTGCTAGATAATAATGAAAACCACCAACCAAGCCAAACACGATACACAACATTAGCAGGACAATAGCCAGGGTCCTCAATGTTCTAAGCCTTATTGCAATAATCACATTTATGATAACCCCGGCCACACCCAACCACCATATAGTCGCTCCCAGCAACATCCTGTCGTGTCTTGAAGCTGTATCAAGGTTTGGTATGCCTAGAAACTGGCACAATCCTAAAACCGACAGTATACCAGTATACAGTATGATTGAGTACTTTATGGCTTTCTTATTCTTCACAACTCACCCCCTTCGGTAGTGTATTTAGTTCTATTAATCCTCGTAGCTTGTAGTCTTTTACTCCTGGTTTGAGTGCTGGTGATAGATGGTCTTCTGGTTTTAGGGCGTAGCATTTTTCATTTACGTCTTTGGCGAGGATAATCGGCGTTCCTTTTTTGATGTCACCGTCAGCTTCTTTCATAATAACCAGTTTATTGAATGCAAGTCCGCGTGTCTCTTCGCTTAAAGTATGTCCAACCAGCGCATCAGTGTTGTTCTGGTTTTTTGACTTGTCAACGTAATCGTTTGTGACGCCAGTTAAGTTAGCTGCTCGCGTATTGCGAAAGAGATAAACCCGATTCTCATCTTCGCCAAGCGACGACTTGCCGTTGCGAGCAGTGTAGAGGATGGGGTCGGTAACTTCAGGATCACAAGCGTCGTCGATGCCGTCAAGGTCTTCGTCTTTGTTAGCGGCTTGAGCAAAAGCTCCGCAGGGTTGAAGTTTGTCCGGCGTACCATTTTCATCAATATCATCTGGGTTTGGACCTTTGATGAGAATTGTTTGATATAATTCGATCTTTTCGCCCGCTGACGATTCACCAGAAACAACAATAGTATGGTGGCCAGCAGGGATGTTGGCAGGAATCTTCAAAGATTTCTCAATAGAACCATTATCTTTGACGTCAATATCGCCGAGGTTCGTTGGTTCAGAATAAAGGTTAGCTTCGACTTTCGAATTTGGCTTGAATAAATTGATACCGGTCGTGATTTTAAGAGGGGCAAACATCAAATTCTCACTCTGTTTCTTAACGGCTTGTCCGGTTGATAGTTGGTAATGAATAAATTTGACATCTTCCTGTTCATCTGTCATTTTGAAATAGGGAATATCTGGTATTTTGTCTTTGGTCGCATTTGTGTCAGGGCAGCTTATTCTACCGTCTTTGCATATTTTGTAGTCTATCGGATTAGTACCACCAAGTTCGTTTCTGAAGGCGCGGGCAATATCGGCGTGACCCCTACTGTTTGGATGAAAACTTTCTTGTCGCTCATTGCCATTTGCTCCAAATATATTTGTTATTGCCGTTACATGATTATCTTTGTCTCCACATAGCCAATGGTTGCCAAAGGCATTTTCAATGTCAACATATTTGACTCCAGCTGCCTTTGCCGCTTGGCGAATAACACTGTTGTAATACATAACTGAATTAGTAATCATCTCTCGTTCACGAGGATTTAGATTAAAAGTGCTCACGCACGGAGCACCTGGAGCACCATTTATAAATTGAGGATAGCCTAGTACGTAGATCTTCGCCCTATTGTTCGTAGCAGCTTTTAACTCCTCATACAGGGATTTTAGCCTATCAAACTGACCCTTTAGGTCATTCTTCAATCTACTTCGATTCTTAACCTTTGCCCACATACAGTCATTCGGAGAAAATAAACCCACACAGGTTTCTAGTTTCCCACCAAAATCCACATCATTCCCGCTCGCTGTCAGCGTGATCACCTTTGGTTGATATTTCTTTACGAACTCGATTTGCTTGACGCGCCCCGGGATCATCTCGTTGAGTGCCATCTTCTGCAACGTTCCTTTATTATCATAACCATGCAACCGCCCGAGCGGGTTGTCCTGGCCTTCGTAGCCACCCGAATTATCCCAATTCATGTCGTACACTGTCGCCCCACTACACGCAACCGACGCCCACGCCGCCGACGGGCCGCTACCCAGCCCCATCCAGTTCGCCAGCTTGTACGGATACGAACGCGTGCTGACATGGCACTTTTCCTTCGGCGCACCCTTCGCCTTATCTTCATTCACGTCCGTCCACTGGCGATAATACTTCCGGTCAGTCGCCGGATTTTTATCAGTATCACCCTCGCCGCTGGAGAAGGAATCGCCAAGGGCGAGATAATCAAGTTTGGTCGGATTACCCGGCACTCTCATGCCGCGATAAATCTCAGGATATTTCACCTTAAAGGTCGACTTATATATTTTCATTGGATCAATATATTTTGTATGGACTGGCTCTACCATCTGGAAAGGTGGCGTAGCCCCTCTTCCATAGTTCCAATAATAATTACCCCATAAAAACTCTGGCTCACAAATACTATTGCGCCCCTGTATCAACATAGGACTCCCGATAAGTACCGCGTGAAGTGTTCCGCTTGTTCCTTTCGTGCGCACCGCGGCCAACTGTCTCTGAGGGGCTTCGTTCATAAAATCTAAGTAGAAGTCTCCTTTCTTTTCTGACCAAAAAATTGCTAGCATATACGGTTTCGTTTTATTGTTATATGTATTTTGCTGGACGTATGTTATAGCGTAGTCACCGTGGGCCATAGCTCTTTCTAAACTATCTACCATGATAGGATGGTACGGCCGCTCCTTATTATGTTCAGGATACTTAAACAAATTAAACCACCTATCCTTATAGTCGACATATGGTGATCCGCAGGATCTACCATAATAATTTCGTACATAATTCACTAACTTCTTTTCGGTAATATTCTCCACTAGATCATCATATGGGGATGAGGTGGGCTTCCAGCTTAACGCCTCTTTTCTGTCTGGCAACCGTGCCCCTTGATAACCCTCGGGGTATTCCACGTTAAATGTTGAGGTAAATAATTTTCTGTGGGTGTTTTCTGTTGCTTGTGGCCATGAGTTATAGTCATAAGAGAAACCCCACAAGAATTCTGGCTCACAATACGAATTACGTCCCTGTATCAGCATGGGACTTGCTATGACAGCCGCATGAACTCTGTTATATGTATCGAGCTTCCTGCTTAAATACACTTCTCGATTACCGCCGTTACGACGAAATTTCATCGTTAAATTATCTCGACCATCCTCAGTCCAAAATACCGTTAAAAAATATGGATTTGATGATTTATCATGTGCATTATGCTGCTCATACATAACTGCATAGGCTCCTTTTTCGGAAGTAATTGCCTTCATGAGGCTTGCAACAGCAGCTGGATGATTTTCACGATCATTATGTTTCTGGCGCTTAAACTGATGCAGCCACTTCTTTGCATAATCATCCGTCGGTGAACCGCACGTCTTACCGTGGTAATTATCCACATAGTTAATCAAAGTCTTCGTCGTCACCTTTTCGACCAGATCATCATACTCGGAAGCCGCTCCTGCCGTCGCTGGCACCGCGATGCACACCGCTAACGTAGCCCCAATAACACTAATAATACGTTTCCACATAAGCGCCCCCTCTGTTATGCTTATGTCAAAATTGTACCAGACCAGCCCGCGCGCAACAAGAAACCAGCTACCGCCTACTCAAACCGTCGCCGTAGCACGATGATGTCCAGCCGCGCCAACTCCTCGGTGGGCAGCTGCCGCATATATGCAATTACCCGTGCTGCCAGCGCCGGATCGGGACAGTCGGGCCTCGTTGATGGCTGCCGACCAGCCTGCAGCGCCGCCAGTGCTGTTCGCATCTACCGTCAAAAGCTATAATAATCAAGCTTGACCTTGACATGATGGCCACAAGCATCTTCAAGCACAAAGCCCTCAACCCGCTCGCCCTGCCACCGATACCCCATGCCGTGAAGCTGGCCAAACCACGTCATAAACTCTGCCCATGATGAAAACTCCGCCGCCAGACGCTTGCTGTTCGTCCCGATCTCGCGCGCAAATCGCTCCCGCTCCTGCCGGTCGACCGCCCCGTATGCAACCTGCCGCTTGACGATATCGAGCAGTACCAACTTGTTCGATTCATAGGCGATAATATGTGGGTCAAATCGCGGCAACATAACCTCAAACAAGAGACACACGTTATGACGGCGCAGATAATCAGTGATATACGGCAGTCTGTCTCGAAATTGCTCCAAAAATTCTTGCCGAAAGGCCGCCGCATAGTCACCCTCGGTCGTCGACTTTGATGCGATCACCAGCCCGCCCGCCGCCGAATCATACCCGACCAATCCTAAAAAGCCATTCTCCTTCACCCACGCCCGCACCGGAAAGACCATCGTCTGCTCCAGCGCCGCTAGTTCAGTATCGCGCCGCTCGCCAATGTTAAAAAACTTATCGTAGGCCCGAATCACAATCTCGTTCGTCAGCGTATTGAGAAACAGTCCGCGCGCCCGCATCGTTTGCGTCGTCCATGCCTGGCGATAAAATGCCTCGGGCTTGAAATTAAACGAGCTGATATCACCCGGCAGGATCGACTCACGAATGTAGCGATTCTGCCGTAGCTGGCTTAGGAACGCCGCGTGCTCTGGATATAGCCGCGCTGCTGCTCGTTGGTTTTGAATAGTGATTGGCGTCATGCCGTTCTCGTCCAGCCGCACTGTTCGCAGCTCGCCGCCAAACTCAACCCTTCCCTCCAAATTGTAGCAACGTTCGTTGTAGCACGTGGGGTAATTTTGCCTGTTGCGATGTCCGTGAATCTGAAACGTCGCGTCATCAGTCTGCGCCATAAATGCATCGTCCACCACCCCAACCTCATCATACGCCCCCACGCCATGGACCAGCTGGCTGGTCGCCACCAATGGTAACTGCTCCGGCAGCGTACTGAGCCCACCATGCGTCACCAAAACTGTTTGCCCTCGAAACTGATACAAAATATATTGATCCATCCGCCGCAGCAGCCGCGCTACCTTGCGCTTATCGATGCCCGCCGCCTCCAGCTGTGGCTGAGTTTGCTCACTAAATACCCGCGCCGTAACTGGCTGATCAGTCGCCCACTGCCAGAGATATAGCTCGTGGTTGCCCTCCACAAACCGCACGTTTGGTCGGTCAAGTAACTCGTCACAAACAAATCGCATCACCGCATCATTCTCCGCACCGCGATCTAATAGGTCGCCGACAAAAATATACAGTTCATCATCCCGAAGCGGATGCCGCTCGAAATATTCCTTCAGCGGCGCAAAACACCCCTGCACATCGCCGATGTGATGAACCGCCCGATACCTATCAACGTTCTCTGGCTGATTAGTAAGCAGTTGATTCACTTCCTCAGCCGTCCGTACCACCGTCACCCATTTTGGCAGTGAACTCTGCTGCAGCCGCCGATGCATACGCTCAAGGACGCTACTCGGCACCACCTTATGACTCGGCCGCTCTCGATTACGCTCTTGACACACCGCCAGCGGCACATCAGCAAAATCAATCACCACCAGCCGATAGCGATATTTCCGACACAGCTCGCCATACGTCTTGAAATAATTTGGCGTCGTGTGCGTTGCATCAACCACCGTCGTCTCACCCCGCGTCATCCGCTGCTCCAGCATCTCGTGTAGAAGCCGCCACACCATTGCGTCTTGACGCGACGGCATAGTCGTTTGTCCGTCAGGCGTCAACTGCGGCGACGCCAGCATCAACCGTATCGCGTCCGGCGACAACGTATAGGTATCAAGCCCCTGCTCCGCGAGAAACGTCGACTTACCAGAGCCGGGAATCCCTCTGGTTACCAATAGTAGCCGCATACCTCACGCCGCCCGTTCCCGACCAACGATCTCGCGTACCACCTGGCCATCATTCCACGGCAGCCGCTGACCATTGACGATCCGATATTGCTCGTGGCCCATGCCGGTGATCAGCACCATATCGCCCTTCTTGGCGCAGCCAAGCGCTCGCTCAATCGCCCGGCGCCGATCGGCAATTTCCGTCGTTTTCGCGTCGCCGCGACCGCGCTCAATCCCCTCCATTAGCATCCGCCGGATTTGCTCCGGATCTTCGTTATAGCTTTCCTCGTCAGTCAGGAAAATCCGATCCGCTCCACGCGCCGCGATCTCGCCCATAATCGGTCGCTTGCCCTGATCACGATCGCCGCACGCCCCGAACACCAAGATCACCCGCTGCTTAGTGATACCACGGGCCGCCGCCAACAGTTTTTCCAGCGCATCCGGCGTATGCGCATAATCAACGATCACGTCATAACCCAGGCCCTCGACCGCTCGCTCAAACCGCCCCGGCACGGCCTCGACATTAGCCACCCCCTCCTGGATATCCTCCAGCTTGACACCCAACAGATACGCCAGCGTTGTCGCAGCCGTCATATTCATCACGTTGAACTCGCCCGGCAGATTCGTCGCTAGCTCCAAGTGCGTCTGATGATCCAGTACCACGTCGGCCTCGGTGCCCTTGCGGTACAACTTGACGTGGGTAATTTTTGCCTCAGCCTCCACGCTTCGACCGTACGTCATCTTTTGCTCGCTGGCGACAAACTGATTGAAATAGTCATACCACTCGTCGTCACGGTTGAGCACGATAAATCGCGGGCGCAATTGAAACAGCTTGCTCTTGGCCGCCGCATACTCTTCCATCGTCTTGTGATAATCCAGGTGATCCTGCGTCAAATTTGTCATCACCGCCGCCTCGATCGGCACGCCGTCCAGCTTATGCTGATCCAGCGCATGACTCGTCACCTCCAGCACCACGTAGTCAGCGTTCGCCCGCTTGGCATCGCGGAAAAACCGCTGCATCCGCGCTGTGCTCGCTACCGTAGCATTGAGATCATTGAGTTTTTGCTTGCCCGCCACCTCGATCACCGCTGTGGTAAACATCGCCGTCGTGAAATGAGCTTCTTTCAAAATCTCATTGATATAGCACGACGTTGTCGTCTTGCCATTTGTCCCCGTCACCGCGATCACCCTGAGGTGCTTTGACGGATTGCCATACCGCGCGCTAACCAGCTTGACGCGCAACCGCCGATACCCATTTTCTAACCGCCGCAGCATCCCGCCCGGCAGCACCTTCCTCACAAACTTCACCAATATGGCTTTCATATCCCTATTTTACCACTTATATTTGCTATAATAAAAGCAAATGAGGATTT
>ERZ773043.2030-NODE-2030-length-10930-cov-9.378943_pt1 | contig 10930 bp, 8 predicted proteins | sample MGYA00580636_ERZ773043 | MGnify/ENA primary metagenome ERZ773043 (study PRJEB29015, sample SAMEA2737992) | human oral metagenome | biome: human oral; feature: human-associated habitat; material: dental | place: China | collected 2065 ... | reverse complement strand
CCAAGAGCGACCTCGTCAGGGAGGCAAAGTTCATGGGCATCAGCTTCGGCGACGAATAGAGACAGAGGACAAACATCCTTCGACTCCACGTCAGGTCATGGGAACCGGGTAGCCCGTCAGTCCACTAAGGCGCTCCAAGACGCATGGTGGCCTTGATGGGCTACCCCTTTTTACTGCATGCCAGCGTTGGATTGGCTGCATGCCAGCGTGGGAGAGTTCCTTGAGGCTCCTGTAGCCTTCGGGCCGGGTAGGGGCGTCTACGCGTCTACTCGACAAGATGTAACGAAGACGTAATGTACTTTACGGCTTATTGATAGGTACATATGGATAGAATCGTAGCGGATCAGTTGAAGTAAGCTCAATGGTACGCGACGTTTGTAGGAGGGAAGTGGACGTATGCAATTCGCAATGATAAGCAGTGAGACGTGCTGTTGTCGGATATGCGAACGTGCCTACGTCCTGTAATCCGTCGTCGATCGGACCTTCCATGTGCGAGCTCTTTGCCGTCAATTCGGCTACTCCTGTACATGTCAATCGCTACCTTACAGAATTCTTTGGACATAGCCATGCGAATCCACATGGCTGGGGCGTTTCTCTTCGTACGCCAGCCGAGGGCATGGTGGGCGACGATGGCGTCACCCTCTGGCGCGAGCCCCTCCCCGCATACGAGTCTGCACTCGCAGCACGGCTCTTGTCGAGGCCTATGGAGGCCCGTCACCTACAGGCACACATTCGCAAGGCTACCTGCGGAACGCTCGATGTCGCCAACTGCCATCCCTTCCTGGCGACTGATGTCACGGGGCGCAGCTGGACACTTATCCACAATGGCATTCTCTTTAACGAGGGACTGCTCTGGGGATACGAGCAGCGTGAGGTGGGCCAGACCGACTCGGAGCGCATCCTACTCTTCCTGATCGATGTCATTGACGAGGCGGCGGCGCGCCAGGGTGGGAGGCTTGACTTCATTGATACTTTCGACGTGCTCGCCGGGGCGATAGTCCAGCTCGGTAACCACAACAAGCTCAACCTCATCTTGGATGACGGTGCGTACACCTACGTGCATACCAACACCTCTGAGGTCACGCTGTATGCTCGCGAGGTCACAGCCGAGGAGGCAGGTATAGGTAACACTGGAAAGGTAGGCAGCGATACGAGGGACACTGCGAGCGCATCGGGCATCGTCTTCTCCACTTTCCCGCTTGGGGGCGAGAACGAGAGGAACGCATGGCGCCCTGTGCCACGCCATCGCCTCATCGCCTACAAGAACGGTAGGCTACGGCGGACGTCGATACCCCACGGCAACGTGTTCTGCGAGGCCATCCTCGACGCCCACCGTGCCTTGGGTGTTGTTTGGGACCCCACAGCAGCCACTGCTGCTCCCGTAACCGCGACCACCGCAGCCTAACCCATGCCCCGCAGGTTCTGAGGCACAATAGCTTTGGCCCCAACTGGGCAAACGCCTTTATATGAATGCCTGCGGATTCTGGGACATTATCCGCTGCTTTGCGCAGACCGACTGGCACAAAGTGGTGAGGACGTGAGTGGTGAGGGCGTGGCGGATGGGTATCTCGGACGAAGAAGTCCCCATGCAGCTACACTTGACATCAAGAGCCTCGGCTCTGTGATGCGTCACAAGCAAACACGACCACAAGGGTATCCACATGAACCTCTCCCAGGCACTCGAACACGCAAACGCCCTCGTCTTTCCCGGCTTTCTCTCGGATGACGAGACGCTCACCGCAGAGCGCGAGAAGAACGAGGAGGCCATCGGCCTTCTGATGGACGCGTGGGCGAACGCGCCTGCGGGCAAGGAGCCCTTTTCGTTTGACCTCGTTCGCAACCTTGCCGATCGCAATCGTACGAGCTGTGACAGCTATGGAGTCGAGCGCCTGCGCGACGTCGCCCCAACCACCCTTTCGCGCAAACTCTCCGGTGATGACCTGATCCGTGGTGTGGCGGCCCTCCAGCACCGCAGTGTGGAGGAGGTCATAAAGGTCGCAGGTCCCAGTGGTCAAGATCTTGGTGTGGCCTACGTGGAGGCACCCGTCTCAGGCATCGTCTGCGGCATTGACATAGAGACAACCGATCGCGATCCCTCGCGTGGCTACATCATCAACATAGGCATCGAATTCATGAGGCTCACGCCGACGGCAAAGCCCGAGCATCCCTTTAGTTCCTATTGCGGTATCCCCGAGCTCTACCGGGAAAAGGGTGTCCCCCTTGCCTTCGTGCATCACATCAGCTGGGACGATCTCGCAGGTAAGAAGCCGCTGCGCCAGCACAACAAGATGCAGCGGGCCATCCTTGCGACACTCGAGATGTACCCCTTTATGGCACACAACGCGTCCTTCGAGGATTCCTGGTTCATGATGCAGATCGATGGCTACGCGGAGGCCCGCAAGGCAGGTCGAATCACTCCCATCGACACGCGCGACATCTGTCGACGCATCGATCCCGAATACAAGACTCTTCCCCACGACTCGAAGCCCGCCACGCTCGAGAACTGGGCACGGCGACGCGGTACGCTCAAGGCCAACCAAAAGGAGACGCATCTCGGCCTCGAGGACGTCGACCTCATGTTCCGCACAGTCCAAGCAGAGTTTGCCGAAAGGAACATGTTCTCCTCGTAGGAACGTCTGGCGCAATAGCGCATCAACCTCAAAGGGCATCTCTCAAACGAAACGTCAACGAGCTAAGGCCAAAAAAATGAGAGGGACCAACAACAGCGCTGTCGATCCCTCTTAGTGTCCTTGCTGCAACTCGAATCTAACGATTGACGCGAGACCTACGCCTCGAAGTCTGCGGCCTCACTCTTCGTGAGGGGCTTGATGTCCTCGCTGGGATATGGCGAGTCCGCTCCACCGAGACCCACCACGAAGTACAGGCCCTGCTTAGTCTGGTAGAGAATCTCCTCGTAGCCCGCAGAATCGCCGAACTCACCGATGGTGCGCTTCGCAACCTCAGTCGATTTCTCGGTATCGTAAGTGCGCCGCTTGCCCTCGAAAGTCTTGACCTTACGCATGCTGTATCCAATCACTCTGTTTGACACTCATCAACTCTCACGGATATTTTACTACCGCTGGTAGAAATGTAGCGTAACTACATATACATATCTATACACACCAGTTCTCGAAACCTACTTTTCACATCAGCAGCGAGCGATCAAGCAGTGAGCGTCACCATCGCTGCGTCGGTAGCAACGAGATCGATCAGGAAAAGGCAGGATTCCACAGCAGGCACCCTCACCCTACATGAGCTTGGCGACGTTTCTCGCAAACTCAACGGGATCATCAACGGGAAGTCCCTCGACAAGCAGCGCCTGATCGTAGAGGATCGATCCCAGAAGCGCAAGGCGGTCCTTGTCACCTGCCTCCTTAGCCGCAACGAGCTTGGCAAAGACTGGATGGGTAGCGTTGAGCTGCAGGACGCGCTGGGCCTTGGGCGCGCTTGCCGCGTCGGCGTCGGGACCCTGGCTGATGACACGCTCCATCTCGAGGGAGACGGGTCCTTCGGACGCTATCGTCGCTGGAGCGTCGCCGAGCCCCGCCGCGACCCTCACACTTGTGACCTTGTCGCCGAGACTCTCCTTCAAGTCGTCAAAGAGCTCCTGGTGCTCGCTCGTGGCCTTCTCGGCTTCGGCCTTCTCGTCATCGGTCGCAAAGTCGAGGTCGGCGTTTGCGACATTCGCGAGCTCGAGGTCGCGCTCCTTTGCACCCTCGTGCTCAGAGTCGCCCTCAGTGCCATCCTGGCGCCAACTTCGCATGACCTGAAACATGAACTCGTCCACGTCCTGAGTGCACAGGAGCACGTCAAAGCCATGGTCGAGCGCGGAGCGCACGGCAGGCACCTGCTCTAGGCGCTCGCGCGAGTCCCCTGCGGCAAAGTAGATCTTGTCCTGACCCTCAGGCATCGCGTCTGCGTATTCGGCGAAGGTCACCTGCTTGCCCTCTTGGGCCGACCAGAAGAGCAGGAGGTCTGCGAGGTCAGCCGCCTTCATGCCATAGGAGTTATAGATGCCGAACTTGATCCCACGCCCAAAGTTCTCGAAGAAGGTCTCGTAGGACTCTCGATCGTTGTCACGCATATCCTCGAGCTCGGAGTGAATCTTCTTCTCGACGCGGCGGGCTATGGCGCGAAGCTGAGAGTTCTGTTGCAGGGTCTCACGGGAGATGTTGAGCGAGACGTCCGGGCTGTCCACGACGCCGTGCACGAAGTTGTAGTAATCAGGCACGAGGTCCGCACACTTCTCCTGAATGAGGACGTTCGAACTATAGAGCGCAAGGCCTTTCTCGTAGTCCTTACTGTAGAGGTCGAAGGGGCGCCGACTGGGAATGAAGAGCAGGGCGTCATACGAGAGTGCGCCCTCGGCATGAAAGCTGACGGTGCGAGCTGGATCCGACCAGTCGTGGAAGGTCGACTGATAGAACTCGTTGTAGTCCTCCTGCTTGACCTCGCTCTGGCGCTTCTTCCAGATGGGGGTCATGGAATTTAGGGTATCGAGCTCTTGGTAGTCCTCGTACTCGGGCTTGTAGTCGTCGGGCGCGTCTTCTGGTTTGGGCTTCTGGCGGCTCTTGGTGACCATCATCTGGATGGGATGGCGCACGTAGTTTGAATAGCGCGTCACGAGGTCTCTGAGCCCTCCCTCAGAGAGGTACTGGTCAGTGTCGTCGCTCTCGCTGGACTCACGGAGAAAGAGAATCACGTCAGTGCCATGCTCCTCGGCGCCGCTCCGCTCCCCCTCCCCCGCAGGCTCGATGCTGTAGCCTCTCACGCCATCGGACTCCCATACGAAGGCCTCGTCAGCCCCGAGCGCACGACTCACGACACGCACCTTGGTCGCAACCATGAAGCTCGAGTAGAAGCCGACGCCAAACTGGCCGATGATGTCGATGTCCTCGCCCTGGTGGTCCGCGTTGGCCTCCCTAAACTGCTCGGAGCCGGAGTGGGCGATGGTACCGAGGTTCTCGTCGAGCTCCTCCTTGGTCATGCCAATGCCGTTGTCGCTTACCGTAACGCTGCGGGCCTCCTTGTCAAAGGACAGCCTGATAGCAAGCGTGGACTGGTCGACACCAAGGTCAGGGTTCTTGATCGCCTCGAAGCTCAACTTATCGAGGGCATCCGAGGCGTTGGAGATGAGCTCACGCAGGAAGATCTCCTTGTTGGTGTAGATCGAGTTGATCATGAGGTCGAGCAGCTTCTTGCTCTCTGTCTTGAATTGCTTCATAGGTCATGTGGTCCTTTCCCTCAAAGGCAGCGACGTGGCCTAGCGTCACACCCACCGCACGTATACCAAGGAAGGTTCTACCCACCCGCTCACCACGCAAACGCTGGAAAGTCTAAAATCTTAGCTATACACACTTAGATCTGTGTTGACAGGTTCTTGACATGAATGGGCTGGCCAGAGAGTCGCATGTCTTGGGAGGAAGCTGTTACAGGGTCATTACCGACGTACGGTCAAGCCAATGGCATTCCGGGCGTCTGACATCAAGGTGATAGATTCTGAGCGATTTCATTAGCCTCCACGCCAGTCTCCAACGATCGCGCTAGGCTAGACGCACAGGCAGTCATCTCACGACAGCACACAGTCAGGAGCAGACGCGCATGAAGCCAATCATCGGGGTTACGCCACACTATGAGGGCAACGAGAGGGTGCTCGGGGTGAGACCGGGGTACTTTTCCGTCCTCAGAGCCTGCGGCGGCCTGCCCCTTATGCTGCCCTTGACCGATGACGCACGCGACATTGACCAGCTGCTTGGCCTCGTGAACGGCATCCTTGTCACCGGAGGGGTCGACATAAATCCCGCGACCTACGGAGAAGAGCCTCTCCCCCAGGTCAATCCGCCCTTCGATGACCTTGACCAGTTCGAGATCTCCCTCATCAGGCGTGCGATCGACAGGAATCTGCCCGTCTTTGGCATCTGCCGTGGCATGCAGGCGATCAACGTCGCCTTGGGAGGTACGCTCTACCAGGACCTTCCCAGCCAGTACCACACAGGGTGCCCTCACTTCATGGAGCCGCCCCTCGAGCGCATGTCGCACCGTGTGACCCTGCTTGAGGGCGGTTACCTCAAGCATCTGCTGGGCGAAGAGGCGATCGGCGTCAACAGTAGGCACCACCAGGCCATTCGCAAGCTTGCTGATGGCTTGGCGCGGGCAGCGGTTTCTGATGACGGGATCATCGAGGCCATCGAGATGCCCAAGAGGCGCTTTGTCCGCGCCGTCCAGTGGCATCCCGAGCTCATGTGGCGACATGATGACAGGCAGCAGAGGATCATTCGACACTTTGTGGAGGCCTGTCGCCAAGGAAGCGGAGGCGCAACATAGAGCCAGACCGAACGACTCCTGGAAGCTCCTCTCGCACCGCTATGACCCTACGATCGGTAGCCCTCAGTCGGTTGGGCTTGATCTACCCCGTGTCACACCGATAGGCCCCAACAGCACGGGAAAGGCGTGAGTCCTCAGGCATGACTTCCCTGGAGAAGCTTCGAGCCGTTCACAACGTCCCTCGTCAGTGGATTGCCTCCCAGCTCCGCGAGCGTCTCAACCACCCGCTCGCGCTGAGCGTGATAGTCCTTAGCATAGTCCTTCGCCTTGTCTGGGACGAGAGACTCAATACCCTCAGCCAACGAAGGCAACCCCCTGCGTGCGTCGTTGAACGAATCGATCGCAGCGTTGAGGGCCGTGGCAGCATCATTGGCCTTCGCCGCATCCTGGGCCTGTATGGCATCGAGGATATCTTGAAGCGCAGTGACCATGGTGCTCGCCCTCTCGACGGTCGTCTGATAGCTAGAGAGATTCGCCGAGGGGAGCTTCTCTCGCGCCGTCCTGAGGTCATCCGACATACTGGCCTGGTACTTCTTGGCACTCTCGAGGTCGTTTATCATAGTCGTAGTGTCGATCTGGTCGATATAGCGCGACGAGCTGTTCAGGGTGTTCACCGCATTATCGGATGAGTCCAGGAAGAGCGAGCTATCTGCCATGAGGTGAGCCAGCTCCTCTGCAGCCGACTGGACGTCGGCCAGCGAGTTAACGAGTTGGCTACCGGCGTCGATCATACCTCTACGGGCATCAAGTCCATCCTGGAGCACGTCGAGGGTATGCCTCGCGTCATCATCAAGAGCCCACCCATCAGACCTCGCCGACTCAAGACTCCTGCGAGCGTCAGTCAAGCTGGAGGATGCCTCGTCGAGTCCGCGTTTCGCCGTGTCGGTCTCATCAGCTTTCGCCGTGTCGGTCTTATCAGGGAGCAGGTATGAGTGGTTGAGCTCGGCAACGCTATCGAGACGCTGGAGACCCTCGTCACATGCAACCATAGATTGCGTCGTGGCAACGATTGCGTCGCGTGCGGCCTCCTCACGCGAATGCTTGTACACGAAAAATCCAAGTACCGCTAAGACGACAAGGAGGACCACCCCAATGCCCGCCGCCATCTTTCTTTTGGGAGATCTCCTCGTGGCAGCTGAATCGACAGTGGCTGCGGTCGAAGCTCCCGGCATCGGGGAGTCTCCCGTCGGCCGCAAGTCTACCGGCATGATGGGTGCATTGGCAGACGAGGCAGGAGCATTCGTATCTGGCTCAGAGACGCCGAGGTGTGGAATAGGGGCACCACCGGGGACTGCGGGCGCCTCGCCACCGGAAGCTGAGGCGAAAGCCGCAGACGGGGCGGGCGGAACAGTCGCGTCTACGGGTGGGGCGGGCGGGACAGTCGCGTCGACGGGCACATCAGCGGGCGCGTCGCTACCGGAGGCTGAGGCGAAAGCTGCAGGCGCGTCGTCGACGTCAAGTACCTTAGCGAACCACCGATCATCAGTATCAGCAGACACGCTAGAGATATCGGCATCCGAAGGCGAGGTGGTTGTCACAGGTGCCTGGGCAACGGCATCGGATGCCCCGGTAACACCCCCACCGTATGGGGGAACGAAAGCGAATGGCTGGGCGCTCGCGCTAGCAATACCATCTGTGTTGAACGCTTCAGCGCCACCTGAGACGTCTGACGGACCCAAGACATCACTGGCAGGAAGGGGACCACTGGGAGTATCTACGGTGCCAGCATCGGGCGCGACACCGGATGGCTCTGGGGACGGATCCCAACCCATGGCTGGCGACACAGAGGGGGCCATAGGCTCGGGGATCGCGGCCGTGTCCACCCCACCCCAGGTAGCCGTCGGATTGTCGGATGATACGGTCTCTCCGCTCGCAACCGCCACGTCAAGCGCGCCTGGTACGGGAGCAGCAGTCTCGGGCAAGGGGGCCTCGGGCGCAACCTGACCCACCGGCATAACTGGCAGACCATCCCCCGCTACCAAGAAGTCCTCACCTGTGGGTGCCCCACACGCCGTGCAAAAGTTGTCGTCAGGGCCGAGTTGCGTCCCGCACCTGCGACAGAACTTGTATTCGGACATGTTGGAACACTCCTTGCTCTCTGCATTAAGGCCACAGTTGCATAGTACGATAGCATAACGATATGTCTGGGGCGGAACGGACCCTCTCACCAAAGTTACGGACACCTCCGTGACCAAGAACCCTAAGACCCAGTGATCAGAAAAACCGAAAGCGTGCTGCGCTGACCACCAGCCCCTGAATCAGGACCCATGGATCTGCCACTCGAACCTTGCGCAAGATGCCACAGAACAGCCGCTGATCACCGCACACCCACCAGGCCGACCGTGCGCGTAAAAGACCGCTCAGACGCGCAGACAATGAGCCATACTTGACCCAACAAGGTAACTGGCATCCGCCGGTCACGCAGGCGGACAAGAGAAAGGTGGGTACATGAAGATCACCGACCTGTTGAGACCCGAGGGCATCAAGATCAATGCCGTTCCGTCCGATCAGATGGACGCCATAGATCAGCTCGTCGCCCTGCAGGATGCCTCGGGCAACATCGCCGACACTGTGGAGTACAAGAAGGCGATTCTTGCACGTGAGGGGGAGTTCTCCACAGCGGTGGGAGATGGCATCGCGATACCCCATGCCAAGACGAAGGCCGTCAAGAAGCCCGGCCTAGCCGCGATGACGCTTGCCAAGGGCGTTGACTGGAAAGCACCTGATGATGCACCCGCGACGCTCGCCTTCATGATCGCCGCACCTGAGGGACAGAACAACGTGCATCTGGAGATGCTGGCAAAGCTCTCTCAGCTCCTGATGCACGAGGAGTTCGCTAACGCCTTGCGCTCGGCGAAGACGCCTGAGGAGTTCCTCGCGACCATTGACCGGGGCGAGGCCGAGCGTGACGCCGAGAAGGCTCAGGAGGCCAAAAAGGACGCGGCACCCAAGGCGGAGAGTGACCTGCCCGAAGTCCTTGCCATCACGGCCTGCCCCACCGGCATCGCGCACACCTACATGGCAGCAGAGGCCTTAGCGAAGAAGGCCACAGAGATGGGCATCAAGCTCAAGGCCGAGACCCAGGGCTCCGCAGGCGCGAAGAACGTTCTCACCGCCGAGGAGATCGCCCACGCCAAGGGCATCATCATAGCGGCAGACAAAAACGTCGAGCGCGAGCGCTTCGCGGGTAAGCCGGTCTACTCCACGAACGTCTCCGCAGGCATCCAGGAACCCGAGAAGCTCATCAACATCATCCTGAACGGCGAGGCGCCCGTACAGGAAGGCTCTGTCGCCACAGCAAGCTCGGCGATATCGGGCGAGAAGGACTCCGTCGGACATGTTCTCTACAAGCACCTAATGAACGGCGTCAGCCACATGCTGCCCTTCGTTATCGGTGGCGGCATCCTCACCGCCATCGCCTTCCTGGTTGATATCAAGGCGGCAGGAACCGCTACCTATGGCTCGACGATCCCGGCCGCTGCGCTCTTCAAGATCATTGGTGGAGAAGCCTTCGGCCTGATGCTTCCCATCCTCGCAGCCTACATCGCGGAATCCATTGCAGACAGGCCGGGGCTTGCGCCCGGCTTCGTCGGCGGTCTCTTTGCGAAGACGGGCTATGACCTGGCCTATCTTGCCAACATTAACGCCGCCACCCCGCCCACCACCATCTCGGGCGGCTTCATCGCCGCGCTCTTCGCAGGCTTCGCAGCAGGCTACCTCATGCTGGGCATCGAGCGGATGTGCGACAGCCTCCCTGCCTCGCTTGAGGGCATCAAGCCCATCCTGCTCTACCCGCTGCTGGGCATCTTGGCCATCGGCATCGTGATGCTGGTCCTAAATCCGCTCTTTGGCGCCATCAACACCGGCCTTTCCGACTTCCTGAACGGCATGGGTACGGGCAATATCGTGCTTCTGGGAGCCGTCGTCGGCGGCATGATGTCCATCGACATGGGTGGTCCGTTCAACAAGGCTGCCTACGTCTTCGGCACAGCGGCGCTCGTCACCCCCGGCGGGACTACTGGCCAGATCATCATGGCTTCCGTCATGGCGGGCGGCATGGTACCTCCTCTGGTCATCGCCCTCTCCACAACCTTCTTCAAGAACAGATGGACGAAGGCGAATCGTGATGCTGGCCTCGTAAACTACATCATGGGCCTCTCGTTCATCTCTGAGGGCGCCATCCCCTACGCCGCCGCCGACCCCGGACACGTGCTGCCGTCCTGCATCATCGGCTCGGCCATCGCGGGCGGACTTTCCGCGCTCTTTGGCTGCACGCTGCCTGCCCCGCATGGCGGCATCTGGGTCATTGCCGTCATCGGTAACCCCCTGATGTACGCTGCATCCGTACTTATCGGTTCTGTAGTGGGTGCCCTCATCATCTCGCTATGGAAAAAGGCACTTCCCGCGTCGGAGTCTGGACTCGCGTAGCGGTAGTTTGAACGAGCCCGCACGATTTGAGCGGGCGTGTAGAGGCGCACGACGGACGGGGGCGGTCACAGACGTGGTCGTCCCCGTTTCTGCTACTTGGCGCAAGCCGCCCCGCAGGCTGGCGGGGGGTTGCCCCACACCTCCCGGGCGCCGCGACGTGACGGAAAGGCGCATTCTG
>ERZ773043.2028-NODE-2028-length-10939-cov-10.758912_pt1 | contig 10939 bp, 10 predicted proteins | sample MGYA00580636_ERZ773043 | MGnify/ENA primary metagenome ERZ773043 (study PRJEB29015, sample SAMEA2737992) | human oral metagenome | biome: human oral; feature: human-associated habitat; material: dental | place: China | collected 2065 ... | reverse complement strand
GCAGCTGATCGCCAAACATATTGAACACCATCATGACGGCGACCATCACCGCGCTCGGCGCGAGTGCCGCCCACGGTGCCTGCTGCAGATACTTCTGTCCCTCGCTGATCATTGCGCCCCACTCGGCGGCGGGGATCTGAACGCCGATGCCGAGGTAGGACAGCCCCGCGAGGCCCATCATCATTGTGCTGACGTGGAGCACGGCGGTGACGATGAGCGGTCCTGCGATGTTTGGCAGGATGTGCCCGAAGAGGATGCGCACGTCCGTGCAGCCCGAGAGACGTGCCGCCTGTATGTAGGTCTCCTCCTTTTCCGCGACGGCAGCACTGCGCGCAATGCGTGCGTACTGCGTCCACGTCGTAACGATGAGTGCAAGCATGGCATTGACAAGACCGCCGCCGAGAACGCCCGCCACTGCGATTGCAAGCACGATATCGGGAAATGCCTGAAATACATCGGTGATGCGCATAAGCACTGCGTCCATGCGTCCGCGATAGTAGCCCGAGAGCAGCCCGAGGAGACTTCCCAGCGAGCCGGCGATGAGAATGATGAAGAGGGCGGCGAAAATTGAAGTTTTCCCGCCCGCGAGAATGCGCGAGAGAATGTCTCTGCCGTAGTTGTCCGTGCCGAGGAGATGCTCTGCAGACGGTGCTTTTAGAATCAGCTGCGGATCGGTCGCATATGGATCGTAGGGCGCAAGCTGCGCGGAGAAGAGACTTGCGATGAGAATGAATGCTGCCAAAAGCGTGAGCAATCGAAAGAGCAGCGGTGTATGCAGAAAGAAGTTCATCATTTAAAGATCCTTGATTCTCGGATTGAAATAGCGATACGAGAGGTCGGCGAGCAGGTTCACAAGGAAAAATGCCAGTGCCATCCAGACCACCACCGCCTGAATGACGGGATAGTCGCGGCTCGTGATCGCCGTCATGATGAGACTGCCAATGCCCGGCCAGTTAAAGATCGTCTCAATAATGACTGTTCCGCCGAGCAGCGAGCCAATGGAAATACCCGTGAGCGTGATGACAATGACCATGATGTTCTTGAGGACGTTGCGGAATAGGATCACGCGCTCCGGAATGCCGCGTGCACGAAGCCCTATGACATAGTCCTTCGCCAGCTCGTCGAGGGCTGCCGCGCGAATCTGGCGAATGTAGCGCGAGGACATGACGAGCGCGAGCGAGAGCGCGGGCAGTACCATGCCGATCGGTTTCGCGGTCGCAAGGACCGGAATCCAGCCGAGCCGATAAGAAAAGATAAACATAAGGACAATCCCGATGATAAAGCCGGGCGTTGCGTTGCCGATGAAGGTCAGAAAGCGAATGACATAGTCCACGCGGCCGTTGCGGCATGCGGCGATTGCAATGCCGAGCGGCAGGGAGATGAGGAGAGTGAGCCCCATCGCCGTACCTGCCATACGGAGCGTGTAGGGGAGTGCCTTCCAAAACGTCACAGCAACAGGAAGATCGGTGATGTAGGATGTGCCCATATCGCCTTGGAGGAAATGCACGAGCCAGTGTCCGTACTGTACGAGAAAGGGCTGATCGAGCCCCATTTCCGCACGCATCCGCTCCACGAGCTGCGGATCGGCGGCGACACCGCCCGCCGAGAGACGGATGCCGACGGGATCGCCGGGAGCGATGTAGATGAGACCGAAGGAGAGAAGTGTGATGCCGAAAAATACAGGGATGAATTGCAGACAGCGACCGAGAAGCGTCTTGTATGTCATAGGTACTCCATTATATTGTATGTTTTGAAGTGATTTCTTTTTTCATTTATCTGTCAGACAATAATTTTTAGTATATCGCCCATGGAAGAAGATTGTCAACCGAAGCGTAAAAATATGAATATGTGTGAATTTATCGGCGGCTTCTTAAGTATTTGACACACCTCGCCCCTTTTGTCTATAATGAAACGTATTGTATTGTGTATATAGACTGCGGCATTATGCCGCACTGGAGGGCTGGCGGATGAAGATTTTGGCTGCGGACGGTATTTCACCCGAGGGAATCGGACTACTGGCAGAGTATGAGGTCGATGTGCGTGACAAGATCGCGCACGAGGAGCTTCTGGAGATCATCGGCGATTATGATGCGCTCATGGTGCGTTCGGCCTCGAAGGTGTCGGCGGATGTGCTGGCGCGTGCCGATAAACTCAAGATCATCGGACGCGCAGGTGTCGGTGTGGACAACATCGATGTGAAGGCGGCGACAGAGCGCGGCATCATTGTCATCAACTCGCCGGGCGGCAATACAATCGCTGCGACGGAGCACACAATGGCGATGATGCTCTCGCTGGCACGCAAGATTCCTGCGGCGGATGCGACCATGCACGCGGGTGCGTGGGATCGCAAGTCGTTCGTCGGCGTGGAGCTGCGCGGCAAGACGCTCGGTGTGATCGGCATGGGGCGCATCGGCAGCGGTGTCGCAAAGCGCGCGCTTGCCTTTGATATGAATATCATTGCGTACGATCCGTACATCAACGAGCAACGGGCAAAGGCACTCGGCGTGACCATCGGAACGCTCGACGACATCTTTGCGGTAGCGGACTTTATCACCGTGCATATGCCGCTCACGAAGGAAACGCGCGGCATGATCTCGATGCCGGAGCTGCGTAAGATGAAGAAGGGCGTGCGTCTCGTCAACTGTGCACGCGGCGGCATTATCAACGAAAGTGATTTGGCAGCGGCGGTCAAGGATGGGATCGTCGCGGGGGCGGCAATCGACGTGTTCGAGAGCGAGCCGCTTGCGGCGGATCATCCGCTGCGCGGCGTTCCGGGCATCGTGCTCACGCCGCACCTTGGCGCGTCTACCGTGGAGGCACAGATCGGCGTGTCCGTCGACGTGGCGGAGGGCATTCGTGCGGCTCTGCGCGGCGAACCCGTGACGGCGGCGGTCAACATGGCTCCTGTCTCGAAGGAGGTCATGCGCGTCATTCGTCCCTACATCACACTCGCAGAGCAGCTTGGCTGCACCGTTTGTTCACTCGCCGAAGGGCCCATCTCCCATGTGGAGGTCATCTACAACGGAGAGATTACCGAGGTCAACACGAGTTTTCTCACGACGGCACTCCTCAAGGGTATGCTCAATCCGATTCTCGAGAGCGAGATCAACTACGTCAACGCTCCGAGTGTTGCGAAGTCGCGCGGCATCAAGGTGACGGAGATTAAGGAGAAGGAAACGGCACATTTCTCGACGCTCATCACCGTGCGTGTCACGACGGCAGCAGGGACAGCAGAAGCGGGCACGGCAGAGGTGCAGGGCACGCTCTTCGGTACGGAGGGGCGGATTGTACGGATCAATGGATTCCGTGTGGACATCGACCCGCACGCACGTCTCCTCATCTGTCCGCATATCAACCGTCCCGGTGTCATCGGCACGGTCGGCTCCATCATGGGCGAGGCGGGCATCAACATCTCGTCCATGCAGGTCGGCAAGTCCAAGCGCGAGGGCATGAGCATCATGGCACTCACGATTGACCACGACATCCCCGATGATACGCTTGCGCGTGTGCTTGCGATCGACGGCATCTTCGATGCAAAGCTTGTCAACTTTGAGACGATATAACACGAGATCCCTGTGCAGGCTCCACGCGATCACTTGTGTAACGAGGCGTTTGCGTGGGGCTCACATTATATTGCAGAGATAGTCGAAAATATTTCAGCCTATTTCCATAATCGTCCGCTATGATATAGTCAAAAGGACAAAGTGTCGATTGAAATAAGGAGGCAATTGCCTATGAATTCAATTAAAACAACAATGCTGATGGCACTTCTGATGGCACTCATGGTTGCTCTTGGCGGCATCTTCGCCGGGCATACAGGCATGACTGTCATGCTGATCATTGCACTCGGCATGAACTTTTTCTCATACTGGTTCTCCGACCGCATGGTGCTCAGCATGTATAATGCGCAGGAGGTCGACCGCCAGAGTGCGCCCGAGCTCTACGGACTCGTGGAGAAGCTTGCGGGACGTGCGGGGCTTCCAATGCCGCGCGTTTACATCATCAACGAGGATGCACCGAACGCATTCGCAACGGGGCGCAACCCGTCGAATGCAGCGGTTGCGGTCACGACGGGACTGATGCGTGCGCTCGACTACAACGAGATCTCGGGCGTGCTCGGACATGAGCTCGCGCACGTCAAGCACCGTGACATCCTCATCTCGACCATCGCGGCGACGATGGCGACCGTCATCTCCTACGCCGCGAGCATTGCCCAGTGGGCGGCGATCTTCGGCGGCGGGCGTTCGAGCGACGATGACCGCGGCGGCATCATCGGGCTCATCGCAACGGCGATCATCGCGCCGATTGCGGCGGCACTCATCCAGATGGCGATCTCGCGCTCGCGCGAGTACAGCGCGGACGAGGGCGGTGCAGAGATCTGCGGCAACCCAAACTACCTGGCATCGGCACTTGAGAAGATCGAGTACTACGCCGTGCACGGCGCACCGCTGCCCGAGGCAACGCCCGCCACGGCGCATATGTGCATCATCAACCCGCTGACGGGACGTGACATCTCGTTCAAGAGCCTGTTCTCAACGCATCCAGATACACAGGAGCGCATCGCGCGTCTGCGCGAGCAAGCGCAGCGCATGCACATCCGCTGAGATTCGATTTCATATTTCTGCTTGCAGTGAAGTGGAAACGGATATCACGTTCATTCTGCATACATGGCTCACCTACGCCGGTCTCCCACATTGGGGGAGGAGTGGGTATAACGACAGTCCATATTATATTCTGATGAAATAAGGATCCGCGCTAATTCGGCGCGGATCTTTGTGCGATAGAATATAATAGAGGAGTGATAGATAGGTGATTCCATCAAAGATTCGATTCCCGGTTGTTTTCATCGGGATTTTTGTCGCAGCAAGTCTTGCGGCCCTTTATGTCGGGACGTTCGGACGTATGGAGCGGGCAGATGCAGCGGAAAGCATCAAACTGTATTGCGATGCCCTTGTGCGGCAGGATGAGGCGGCGCAGAAGAAGCTTATTTCCTACGGAGCACCGACGGAGTCGTTTAATATGAAAATGGCATTCGCAAATGCCCTGCAGACAGCGGGCGCAATGCTCTCCCCTGAGGAGGCATCTGAGATTGGCGATGCCTACATGGAGTCTCTGCGGACAGCGACGGTGGAGACGGCGGTGACGGAGCAGAACCAAGGACACGCGATGGTCGAGGTAACGGTGACGCGGTTCAATATACATGCGGCACGGGAGAAGGCCTCCTCGCTTCTGCGTGAGCGGATGAAGCTCGACGGGAGTCCGGAGGAGCTGCGTAGGACGGCGGTTGAAGCGACAGCGGAAGCATATCGTGAACTCGAGCCGATTGGGACAGTGACCTTCTACGTTCCTGTGCGCTATAATGAGGAGACGCGCATTTGGGATCCTGCTGACCCGATGCAGTTCAGTTTTGATCTGTCAAAGCAGACGATGGGGGTGGAGTAAATGGCAGAGGCAGACTGGCAGAAGCGCGATCGGGAGACAGCGGAGGGGAATCCGCGCCGTCCCGAGGGAGAGGCAGGGCGTGCGATGCTTGCACGCATGAATGAAAGCCATGCGAAGCTTGTGGCGTGGGGACTTGCACACATTGACTTCGCTCCGCATGACACGGTGCTCGATATCGGCTGCGGCGGTGGTAATACGCTCGCGCGGATGGCAGAGCATGTGACGGAGGGACACCTTGTCGGCATCGATTACGCGGAGACTTCGGTGGAAGCATCGCGCGCCTTCAACATAGGGCTCATCGAGGCGGGCCGTATGGAGATCCTGCACGGCTCGGTGGAACATCTCCCGTTTGCGGATGGACATTTTGATGCGGTGGTGACGGTGGAGAGCTTTTACTTCTGGCCTTCGCCGGAGGAAAGTCTAAAGGAAGTCGCACGCGTCATACGACGGGGCGGCACGTTCCTTCTGCTCGCCGAAATCTACGGACGGGATGATCTGCCGGAGGGCATCCGCGCGAAGGTCGCAGAATATTCGCTGACAAATCCGACCCCCGAGGAGTTCGAGCGCCTCTTCCGTGCAGCGGGCTTCTCCGATGTTACGATGGCCTTTAAGGATGGAGAGTACTGGATCGCCGTGCGCGGCGTGCGCTAGCAAAAAAAGTTGTTGTACGAGGTCGTTTGATCTCATACAACAACTTTTTTCATGCATTCATCCCTGCTGTTCCTGCACAAAGCGGATGAACTCGTCGGTCTCCGACTGTCCGTCCAGCTTCGCCGTATACATGTGGTTGCCCATCTGCGGCCACATCATCTCGGGCATGCGCTCGCACATGACGATTTTGCCCGCATATCGCGCGAGAATGTCCTCGTGCGTATGCACGTAGCGGTGGAAGTCGCGCCGGCTCGCGTACGCACAGTAACAGTGTTCGTTGCGGTCGGGGAGGAGGCGGCGGTTCGCCGTGATCATGTCTGCCCAGATTTCGTAGACATCGGTGGAGTGTGCAAAGTTCATCATGTCGGTGGTGTAGCCGCCCGCCGGGCGCATATTGACCTCGAGCCCAACAAAGTCCCCAACATTGCCGAGCCCCGGCTTCGCCTTTGTGAGGCGGAAGAACTCAAGGTGGACAAAGCGACTGTGCACATGGAATGCCTTGAGCGTGGCGCGTCCTGCCTTCTTGAGCGCGTCGGGAACGGTATCCGTCGTGTAGTAGGAGAGGTCGAGCTGATAGAGAACGATGTCCATGACGGACGGCGGCCAGACGGTCATGGATTCAAAGATGGGGTTCGCGTCCGCATCGACGATGGCATCATAGGAGCAGATATCGCCCGTGACGAACTCCTCCATGACGTAGGGAACAGTTGGCTTTGAGGCGTAGAAATGGCGCAGCTCATCCGCGTTTTCGATGCGGTAGGTATCCGTTGCGCCGACCCCCGTGTCGGGCTTGACGATGACGGGATAGCCGACCTCCGCAAGAAACTCCTCAGCGGCGGCGAGTGTCGTGACCTTCGTGAGACGTGCGGTGGGAATGCCTGCCTTTTTGTAAAAGGGCTTCATCGCAGACTTATTTTTGATGTGATCCATATCGCCTGTCTGCCAGCCTGTGCGGATGTTGAAGTCCGTGCGCAGGCGCGCATCGCTCTGAAGCCAGTACTCGTTGTTGGACTCGAGCCAGTCAATGCGCCCATATTTGAAGGTAAAGAATGCGACGGCACGCAGCATTTGATCGTAGTCGGCGAGTGAGGGGACGAAGTAGTATTCGGTCAGCGACTCGCGCACCTCATGCGCAAGTTGGTCGTAGGGGGTGTCGCCAATGCCGAGGACATTGACCCCCTTCTTTTTGAGGCGGTCGCAGAAGTTCCAGTAGACGCGTGGGAACTGCGGAGAAATAAAAATAAAGTTCATAATGATACCTCACTCAAGGTTCTTCGCGCAGAACGAAGGGGAGGAAGTAGGTGAACTGCTTCTTCCACCAATCCCAGTCATGATCGACATCGTAGCCCCAGAAATCGACCCATGCGCGGATGTCCTTGCCGTAGAGGAGGTCGCCCATGAGCGCCGTGGTGCGGCGGCCCTCCTCCTCCCAGCGACCCTGCCCGACGCACAGGACAATGCGCCGCTGATTGTAGAGGTCGATATAGGGATGATCCGTGGGCATATGCGCGAGAAAGTCGAGCGGTGAGTTGTCGTAGAGCGTCTCGTTCATCCAGCCGTCGGTGAAGAACTTCGCATCATAGACGCCGGAGAGCGCGAGTACACCGTCAAAGAGGTCAGGACGGCGGAAGAAGACAATCGCGGCATGCAGTCCGCCGAGGCTGCACCCCGCGGCGATCGGCAGACGACCGCTCTGATTCTCTTTGTGCAGGAAGGGGAGTACCTCGTCGATGATGTAGCCGTAGTATGCCTCTTGCCGCCGCGCGCGCCATTCTTTGTCCCCCCAGATGTTCGACCATGTCTCCGTGTCGACGGTGTCCACGCAGAAGAGCTGGATACGGCCGCGTGCAAGATCCTCTGCGACGGCATCAATCATGCCGAAGTTCTCGAAGTTGTCGCTCATCGCGTCCTGTGTCGGGAAGACAAGGATGGGAATACCGCTTGCTTTTCCATAGATGCGTATATTCATGACACGGTCAAGACGTGTGCTGTGCCAGTTGATCTCTGTGCAGTTCGTCATAAAATCCTCCATATTTCTTTGGATAGTTACACTTTAACGAATCCGCGGTGCTTTGTCAAACGGAATGACGATGCGGCGTTATGCTCCCTTTTGGATGGTGGGAACGCGAATGAAGAGAAAGATGAGGTGGATTGTCCACACGGCGGCGAGGAGGATGCGTGCCGGAAAGAAATCGGTGAAGAAGAAGGACAGCCCCATGATTGCCGTTACGGGCAGCAGGATGCGCAGTTTTTTCACAAGTGTCATGCCGTGTCTGCTGCTTTCCATGAGCTGTATGGTCTCGCGGTGGATCCGCGTCGTCCGCAGCCAGCGCTCGAGGCGGTGCGAGCCGCGCGTAAAGCAGAACGCGGCAAGCAGGACGAATGGGACGGTCGGCAGCACGGGGAGAAATATGCCGAGGATGCCAAGCCCGAGACTGACGAAGCCTAGCGTCACAAAGAAAAATTTTTTCAGGAGCATCGTTGATTTCCTCTATAATAAGAATCATTTACCGAAAAGAGAATAGCATGTGCAGAGAAAAATGGCAATGCAATGTTTTGTAGTTTTTTTAATTTGTGCTATAATGGAAAGCGGTTTTTCAGAGGATCCCGTTTTGTATGGGGCCTTCTCGTTGGAGAGGAATGAGACGAGTATATGATTCGGATGAAAAATGTCTCAAAGATATATGATAACGGTGTCCTTGCCCTCGATCATGTCAGTATTGAGATCGGCAAGGGGGAGTTTATCTTTGTCGTTGGCGTGAGCGGCGCAGGCAAGTCCACATTTATCAAGATGCTCTTTCGTGAGGAGCTGCCGACGGAGGGGGAGCTCTTCGTCAATGGACATGATGTCGTCAATATGGATGTGACGGATGTTCCGTACCTTCGGCGCGGGCTCGGTGTGATCTTTCAGGACTATCGGCTGCTCTCGGACAAGACGGTCTATGAGAATGTGGCATTCGCGATGCGCGTGATCGAGGCTCCGCGTCAGATGATCCAGCGACGTGTGAATGCCGTGCTGGATGTGGTTGGGCTGCGTGACAAATACCGCAATTTCCCATCGCAGCTTTCGGGTGGAGAGCAGCAGCGCGTTGCAATCGCGCGCGCGATTGTGAATGACCCCGCGATCCTCATTGCGGATGAGCCGACGGGCAATCTCGATCCCGAGACGAGCTGGGACATCATGGACATCTTTAAACGGATCAATGCAGCGGGGACGACGATTGTCATGGCAACGCATGACAAGAACATTGTTGATACCATGCAGCGTCGTGTCATCGCCATCGAGGGCGGACATATCGTGCGCGACGAGCAGCGCGGAGGTTATGGATATGAAGATTAGAACCGCCGAATACTATGTGCAGGAGGTCTTTCGCTCCCTGCGCCGCAACAACTGGATGACGTTTGCGGCGGTCGGTACGGTGGCGGTCTCGCTCTTTATCCTCGGCGTATTCCTCATCCTTGCCCTGAACATGAACCGTGCTGCTTCGATGCTTGAGTCGCAGGTGCAAATCAGCGTCTATATGCAGGATGAGCTCACAGAGGATGAGGAGGAGGCTCTTGGAGCAAAGATCCGTGCACTCCAGGGGATTGAGTCGGTCAAGTACGTCGGGCGTGAGGAGGCGCGCAAACGCCTGTCGGAGCGCCTCGGCGAGCAGAAATATCTGCTGGATGCGCTCGGTGACAAGAACCCGCTGCCGAACGCCTACGAGGTGACAGCACGCCAGCCGGACATGGTAGAGACGGCGGCGAAGCAGATTGAGCGCATGGACGGCGTGGAGTCCGCGAAGTATGGGCAGGATGTCGTGGAGCATCTCTTTGACATCACGCGCCTCGTGCGTATCTTTGGCGTGCTGCTCATCCTCCTGCTTGGCGGTGCGACGGTTTTCATTATCGCGAATACGATCCGTCTGACGGTGTTCGCGCGGCGGCGTGAGATCGCGATCATGAAATACGTCGGTGCGACGGATGAGTTCATTCGCTGGCCGTTTGTGCTTGAGGGCATTGTGCTCGGCTGCATTGGCGGCATGATCTCTGCATTCGTCCTGCGCAGTTTCTACGCGGGCGTGGTGAACAAGGTGTACGATACTCTTGCATTCTTTCCGCTGATCCCGCAGTCGCCGTTTATGACGTACGTGAGTATTGTCATCGTCCTGCTCGGCATGGCGATCGGCGCAGCGGGAGCATGGGTATCGCTTAAGCGCTTCCTGAAGGTGTAATATGAGGCGAATGGTGAAAAAGACGCTCACGGCGGCGCTCGTTGTGACCTTCCTTGCCGCAGGGCAGGGAGCGGCAGCGACCCTCGAGGAGGAGCGCGACAGCTACGACGCACAGGTCGAGGAACTCGGGCGGCAGAGCGATGAGCTTGCGGGCAAGATCGACTCGCTCTCCGAGCAGAAGCGAATTCTGGATGAGCAGGCGGACGCGGCAATCGCCGAGCACAAGGCACGCCGCGCCGAACTGAATGCGACGCTCGAACGCCTCGAGGAGAACGAGGAGAAGCTCGAGGTCGCCGAGCGCGACTACGACCGCAAGAGCGATGCGCTCGGTAAGCGCGTGCGCGATATCTACATCAACGGGCAGATCTCCTATGTGGATGTGCTCTTCGGTGCGAAGGATTTCTCGGATTTTCTGACGCGTATGGATCTCCTCAAACGCGTCATCAAGCAGGACTATGATCTCGTCCATGCGGTACTGACCCAGCGCAATGCGATGCTCGCGCTGAAGGAAGAGCTCGAGAAGGACAGGGCGGCGCAGGAACCCCTCGAAAAGAAGGCGCGTGAGGCGCGTCTCGCGATGGAGGACAAGGTCGAGGCGCAGCAGGCGCTCATCGAGCAGATGAAGTACG
>ERZ773043.2025-NODE-2025-length-10944-cov-4.681422_pt1 | contig 10944 bp, 12 predicted proteins | sample MGYA00580636_ERZ773043 | MGnify/ENA primary metagenome ERZ773043 (study PRJEB29015, sample SAMEA2737992) | human oral metagenome | biome: human oral; feature: human-associated habitat; material: dental | place: China | collected 2065 ... | reverse complement strand
TTGAAGATTATGACAAGGGGGAACATTTATAGCTATCATACAAGGCGGTGTAAAGGCATTTTTAGAGCGTTAAGACTAAAAGAGGTATCAAAGTGTACCTAAGATAAAAATTAAGCTTTAAAACTCAACTTGAAGGAAATTAGCAGATGAAAAATATTGATAGGTTTGGTATAATTAAATATTATTATGAGTGAGGAGGTATGACCTTTGGATAATAAAGAGCTGTCTATCACAAGTGATAGTGAGTATAAAAAGCTATTGTCAGAGTTAAAAGAGAAAGTAAGAAGTAGCCAACTTAAAGCTGCAATAAAGGTAAATTATGAGTTGTTAGATTTATATTGGACTTTGGGAGAATACATTGTAAAAAATCAAGAACAACATTCATGGGGAGATGCCTTTATAAAATCGTTAGCTAAAGATTTACAAAAAGAATTTCCTGATATGAAAGGTTTTTCTGAAACAAATATTAAGTATATCAGAAGATGGTATTCATTTTATATAAAAGGGCTACAAGGTGTAGCCGAAATAGAAAATAACGACAGAAATTCAAAAGGACTACAGCCTGTAGCCCAATTTGATGAAAGAGTTATCAACCATATTAAACAGATACCTTGGGGACATAATCAAAGGATAATAAATAAGTGCAAGACCATTTATGAAGCCATATATTATGTTGATAAAACTATTGAGAACGGATGGAGTAGGAATGTACTTGTACATCAAATTGAAAGTGGATTATATGGCAGGGAAGGAAAATCTATAACAAACTTTGAAAAAAGGTTACCCGCTTTGCAATCAGATCTTGCAAGACAGACATTAAAAGATCCATATAATTTTGATTTTCTTACCATTCGTGAAGGATATGATGAAAGGGAACTTCAAAAAGAACTGGTTGACAAGATTTCTGATTTTTTACTTGAACTTGGCGAGGGATTTGCCTACATAGACAAAGAATATCACATAAATATAAATGGGGATGATTTTTATATTGATTTACTGTTTTACAATTTGAAACTCCATTCTTACATTGTTATAGAACTGAAAGCGGAGAAGTTTAAGCCGGAACATTTAGGACAGCTTAATTTCTATGTAACAGCAGTGAATAGAGAGCTAAAAACTGATAGAGATAATGCTACGATTGGACTTCTTATTTGCAAAGATAAAAACGATGTCGTTTGTGAATATTCATTAGAACAAATATCGCAACCTATAGGTATAAGCAAATATGAGATTACTAAATTACTTGAAGCAGAATATAAGAGCAGTTTGCCGAGTATTGAAGAAATAGAGAAAAAGATCAAAGAAATAGATACGGATAATTAAAAACATCAAAGAAATGAATAAATATTGGCTAATGACGATTGGAAAAAATCACTAATCGTCATTTTTTGTTGCAAAGAAAGGAGAAAATATGCAAGAAAAAAGAAATGAACAAACTACAGGAACAAAGACGATAAAGAAGATTGGAAAGACCACTTATGAGTCAAGGTTCGTACTGTAATTTACTAATATTATTTGTCAACATAAGTCAATGAAAGTAGCTTGTTTTCTAACTTTCCTGTAAATCTGTGTCAAAATAAGAAAACCTGTTTTATCCCTTGTAAAAGTACCTGACGGTGCTTGTCCGGTGCCCGAAGCACCGAAAGGATATAACCATTCAGTTCCATAGAGTTCATACCTATGGCTACCATTGTCAAAAAGCTTGCAACAATGATTGCTCTGTTTTCTTATTAGATTAAATACATTATAGCGTTAATTAGGTCGGATGTCGATAGGGGTTTGACCATTATTTTTATTATATAATTTCACCGCTCCTCAACTTTCGGTTTAACCTTCTCGTTTAAATTCCCGTTTAAATTTCTTTGTTTTGCTGTAGTTAAACAAGAAAAAAAATCCCATTCTTTCGGGCTTTATATGATTTTTAGTTTTCTTTTCTCGTTTAAACCTTGTTTAAACCTCGTTTAAATTTCACTTACCTTGTTTAATTTTATCTGTCAAAATCCAAGATGATTTTTGTTGATTACCTGAATCAGTCCTTATGATACCTTGTTTTCGCAAAGAAGTAAGTAAGTTTCTAATCTTATCCTCTTTTTGTTTATCTGCCATAATGCTTGGAAGCTTATCCCATAAAAGAGCTTGAATATCTTTTCTCCTTGCGCTTCCATATCGCGCTAAATATTTTACAATCAAATCTTTATAGTATTGATCATCAAAAGCTTTATTTTTTACATACCGGTCTTTTTCTCCAATAGTTTCCGATATAGTGGCAGATAAGAATAGATTAGGTATCTTTCCCTCTATTATCTTTAGCTTTCTTAAGTACTTCACTGCATCTTTATCAATCTTAATTCCCTTTTGTACGCAGTCAATTAAAAATACTGTTTCTAAGTCAAAATCAGGATTCTTGAACAATATCTGCGAATAATTTTCATCAAGAATTCTTCCGTATATGCATACCTTAACTTGCTGGCGGTTAGAAAAGTCATAATCCGGAAGCGGAAAGTATCTCTCTTTTTGTATTCTAAACACCCTCCGTATTCCCGTAGACTGTGAATCAATCATATTTAATTTAACCATTGTCTCTGCCAACAATTGGTTGCGGTAAAATGGAGGATTATATCCCGGATTTAATATTGGCTCTATTCTTCCCGGTAAAAAAGAACCGGGATTTGTTAAAATAATTCTGTCTTCAAACTCATTTAAGTATATCCTTCCGCCATAAGTATACTCTGAATGTGCGATGCAATTGTTCAACAGCTCCCTCAATAGCCACATATCATACTGCTTTGTTTCAGTTAGAAAGAGAGTAAGCTGATTAGGCATGTACCGGTAAGTGAGATTCCTTATTTTTCCGAATAGCCTTTCGCTCAGGGTAATATATGGAATCTTAAATATTTCATAATCATTTACATCATTCTTTGAATCATATGTCCTCCATGATGCCTCTGGTACCGATTGAAACAGGTAATCATAATCTTCGTTGCCTAATAACAGCATAGCTGCATTAGTAAGCCTTCCATCTATCATTAACTTCAATTTTTTTAAAAACTGTTCATCAGACATCTGATCTACTTCTTCACTAATATACTGCTTATTCATCTTTTTCTTATAATTTTCTCGTGCAAGCTTAATAGCATTTTTATCTAGGTGCTTAATTGTTGCACCTAGAACTATTTGTTTAGACCAATCCTTTTTTTCTTGTCCCCTGATTCTGTCAATTTCTTCAACTGATAATGCCCCTAATGATTCACCATTCCTGCCATAAAAATGATCATTCCATCCGGTAGGTGTTGCAGTTGTTGCAGCAGGAATTTGAAATAGAATTACTCTCTTTTTTTCACCATCTATAAGCGGATAAACTTCATATATTTCTATAAAAGATATCCCACCTGTTGTTCCCACCGAAATTTCCTGCTTAAGAACATCCAGTCCTTTACTGTTACGGTAGTCTGAACCAACAATGATTCTATCCTTATTTCTAACACCAAACACCAGCCAGCCATGCTGAAGTCCTTTAAGATTAGCTTCATTGCTGATTGCAGAAAAATATTGGCCTATCTTATTTTTGTCATAGTCTTTTCCTGCCTCTTTAAATTCTACAACTTCAGATTCCCAACTTAATATTAACTTATTGAGAATTGAACAAAGTTCAGAATCATTAGGTTTTCCTTCTAATAATAACTCCATAATGTCATTACCTCATACATATTCAAACATAATACCAATTTATCTGTTTCTAGTTATTTTATCACACAATTCTTAAATATAACAGATGTATCACCTGCATAAAAATAGAAAAAACGATACTCCACGGATATTTCTATCCATAAAGTATCGCTCTTTTTCCTATTCCTACTCCTTCATAGTCTTAGCAAGGCTTGTAATCAGGGCAGCCATTTCCGGGTTGCCAAGAACCTTCATCAGAAGATTCGCATCCACTCCTTCAGGTATTGTTACCTTATTTTCATTATCTTTGCTTTCTCCCATCTGTCCCTTCATGTCCGGATTGATGTTTTTCTTATTATAAAAGGCATCCTCTATAAGCTGTGCATTCTTTCTTCTGTCCTCATCAAGTATATGGCTGTATACTTCTGTCACCATATCAGCCTGTGCGTGTCCTGAGTCTCCCTGTACGGACTTGATGTCACCGCCACTAAGCTTCAGCTTATATGTTATGCTTGTGTGCCTGAGGCTGTGGAAGACTACATCAGGAAGCCCTTGCTCATCTATTACTTTCTGCATCTTACCCCTTAAATAACTGTCACCTATGGGCAGACCATATGTGGTTGCCATAATAAGGTTGTAATTCTGGTATTCATTGCCGAGTGCTTCAATGATGTCATCCTGCTCTGCCTTTATCTCTGACAGGACTGCGCAACATACTTTGGAATGAATATCTTCCTTACGCTTGACTCTGTCTTCGGAATCTTAAGCACCCTTACCGTGGTGTTATTACTCCTCTGTGATGGGAAGGTAAGTATGATGTCCTTTGACGCAAGCTCATCAACAGCCGTTTTTGATACCCTTTCCACTTCTTTGTTTATAAGGACATAGGCTCTGTTTTCCCTGATTGCCTCTTCTGATATGTCCACGCAGTCCCAGGTGATGCCTAACAGCTCCCCAATCCTTAATGTTGCTGAAAAAGCAAGATGTAAGGCTACCTTCAGCCATTTATTGTCACAGGCTTCAATAGCCTGCATAAGCATTTCTGCTGTCCAGATTTCCCTTTCTTCCCTCTTATGCTTTGGCACGGTTGCGTCCGTGGCAGGGTTCTTTTCCATCATTTCCCATTTTACCGCCTGCCTAAAACAGCTCTTTAATATCTTATGAATTTGGTTTATTGTTGCAGCTGTAATATTTTTATCTCCTTTAATATTTCTTGTGCTTATGACTGCAGGCATTTTAAGAAGTTCTTTGTAATATTTCTCCATAAAATGAATATTTATCTCACTTAATGGTGTATCACCTATTGTAGGGACGATATAATTGTTTATAAGGCTTGTATTTCCGTCATAGGTTGATACTCCCCATTTACTATGTCCGTAAATCTTCACATACTCATTAATCAGCTCTTTCAGCTTTGTACATTTAGGGATTATAAACCGTCCCACTGACTTTTTATATTCAATTTCTTTTTTTCTTGCTTCTGCTTCTTTTAAGGTATTAAAACCTTCTGATTTCTGTCTCTCAGTTCCATTATCGCCCTTTACCCTATATACAACACTAAATTTCTTGTTACGCTTCCTTATAAATGCCATCCTGCACCAGCCTTTCCTTATACTCCCTTGTACTCACTTAACCATTTCAAAAATTCATTCCTATATATGCGGAGCGACCTTCCTTCTCCCCTGTATGGAAATCTTTCTAGCTTTAGCCATTTAGTAACGGTACTTGTTGTAACTCCTGCAAGTGTGGCAGCTTCAGCTCTTGCAATAAAGTCCTTTGTCCTAACTTCTTTCTTTCCAACCTGTACTTCCTTTTTTTCTGAATTTACAATCTTATATACAGTCTGTGCATTAAGAAACTTTTGAAAACTCTTTTTAGATATCCATTTCTTATTATAAAAAACTCTTATTTCAAACATATCCTTGAACCTGCTTGCCCTAGTAATAACTGACGGCTTTTCTTTCGTAATTCCTAAAAGAGTGGCACCATCACATAATGAGATATAATCCAGTTCAAGCTCTGCGAGAGAAAATCTTTCTAAAACTTTACGATACATAATCTGGTTTTCATACCAATTTTCAAATACATCTATAGGAATTCTCTTCACAGAATCTACAGTAATTGTCTCAAGTTTTTCTTTCCGCCATATATAATATAGATCCGCATTATATATTCCAAGAAGATTTGCTGCATCCATGAATGAATAGGATGTTTTTAGCAGTTCCTCACCTGGTTTCTCACCATTTACCTTTTTATATTTTACCTGTTTCGCATACCACTTTTCAAAGCTATCCAAATCCACCCGCATCTTGCCACAAATAATCTCCGTCTTAAAAAATTTCCTATGCACAAGCCAGTAGCTTTCTGTCTTTTTAAGTCCAAGCATTTCTCTCATTTCAGGTACAGACATTGTTCTTTTTGCTCGTTGTTTCCCAATATTTTCACTAGGATTTATTCTTATATTATTGACATTGCTTATATCTGGCATATGCATCTAATTCCTCCATTTTTTTATAATATAACACAGTATTTCATAAAGCTTTAGAACCCTAATTTATCTTCTAAACTTATTCGGTGCATATTTTATTATCGAGCCATTCATCAAAGCTTTTCTTTGAAATGCGGTAACTCGTTCCAATCTGAAGCCATCTAAACTCATTTTTCTTTAACAGGTCATATACCGTAGGCCTGCTTACACCTAGTATTTCCTGTAACTCCTTTACCGTATAACAGCGTTTTTCATTAATATTTTCCATTATGCAATATCCTCCAGTTTCCCATCCATAAATTTGATTACCTGTTCTTTTAGCCTTCTTCTAATCTTATGTACTTTCTGCTGTGCTGATTCATAAGTAATGCTTTGCTCTTCGGCAATATCCGTCAACGTCTTTTGTCCACAGAGATATTTCTCGAAAATCTCTTTATCTTTTCCAAGACAGCACAGTTGGTTTTGAAAATGCTCATAGTCTCTTCTCATATCTTTAAGAAGTTTTGCACTTCTCATATATTTATCAGCTTCTTCAACACCTTCCATTATTCCTCCGGAAAAGTCACATTGGATAATAGCATTTTTTAGCTCTAAGGCATCATTTACCTTTTTTGCCGTTGGGTCACTGTGTATTCCACTATTTTGTACCCTTATGCCAAGTTCTCCCATACTTTGTCGTTTATAACTATCCTTTTCACTTTCAATCCTGTAAAAGAGACCATTTATATATCCGTCTACAACACCCATAAAGTCAGTATAATGTTTTATTATTATATTAACCCGTTTTGAGGATGTTGCATTCATATATAACTTAATAATATCATTCCCTGCCATTATTAGCTTCCTCCTGATTATGTTAAAATCACTTTGGCTTACTCTTATTTACAGTAATTATTGTAAGTTAACATTAAGGAAAAATCGTTCCCCAGTTACCGAACAAAGTACGGTGGGAGCGTACTTTAAAAATATGGATTTATTCCATTTCTGCCAGTATCATTACCTGTTTTATTGCAGCCTTTCTTAATTCCTTGCTTTTTATCTGGTTAATTTAGAGTGTAAAACACCTTAATCCTTTGTCTATTATTATAAAACGAGTACCCAAGTTCCCAGATAAGTCTACACTCAGGATGTGTGATTGCATCATTCTAAACAGTGGACTATTTATTGACGTCTTTTTATTTCTCTTTAATTTTAATACCTTGATCTACGCTTTGTATAGATTTATTAAGATTTTTAGAATTTCTTGATTGAACTCATCTTTGATATTTTGAAAATGTGATTAGCTTGTAAAATTTGTCTTTTTAAAAATCATTATATTCAGAAAATATACTTTCCAAGACCACTCTTTTAAATATATATGTCCATCTCTTTTTTAGCTCTTCCTATTTCTTTCTGAATCATGAGGTTTTTCTCATATTCTGCAACTGCTTAATTTAGTCTTCTGCCATTATTTTTTCCCATTTATCTACCTCCTGCACTCTATGCCTAAAATAACTTTGATAGATACTGCATCCAACCATCTTAAAAGTATTTAAATTAAAATAGTGTAGTTCCAAAACCTGGACAGAGTCCGATTTTAGAACTACACTTCAGAATAAAATAATATTTTCTTTCAGTTGTTATTATTTGCGGTTTTCGTAATTTTTGCTTACCTTAACCCAATCCAGAACTTCAAAGAAATTTTTTACATAATCCCCTCTTAAGTTCTTATATTTGAGATAGTAGGCATGTTCCCATACATCAATACCCAATATAGGAGTATGCTTTCCATCTTCCATAAAGGGATTATTCTGGTTTGCAGCCTTTGTGGCATAGAGCTTTCCTTCTTTATCTGCCGAAAGGAAGGCCCAGCCGGAGCCAAACTGACCCAAAGCCAGATTCTGCAAAGTCTCTATCAGCTTATCCAAGGAACCGAAGTCTCTCTTTATAGCCTCTTCCAAAGCCGGAGTAGGCTTTGTGTCCTTCTTCGGACTCATAACAGAAAAATACAGATTATGGTTATAATATCCACCACCATTATTCTGCAGAGCATTCCTTAAAGCTTCATCAGACACGGAAGACAGGGAGGAAAGAATTTCCTCTACAGACTTGTTTGAAAGTCCTGCTTTCTCAACCGCTTCATTAAAATTCTTAGTATAAGTCGCATGATGCTTTTTATAATGGGTTTCCATGGTTAGGGTATCAATATAAGGTTCTAAAGCATTAAAATCATAGTCTAATTTTACTTGTTCAAACATAGATTTCCTCCTTGATTAATACTATCCATGTTAAATTTATTCTTTATCTTTATTTATTACATTTTTAACACCATCAATTGTTCCTTCTATAGCATCTTTAACATCTTCCGCTACTTCTTTAACTTTTGCTGCTGCTTTTTCTGCAGCACCTTCTTTTTCTATTTTTTTGTCGCCGGTTAGCTTACCTACACCTTCTTTTACTGCGCCTTTAGCCTGGTCGATTTTTTCTTCAATTGACATAATTATATCTCCTTTCATTGAAATTAATTTTATTTCCAAATCATATCATTCGAGAAAAGCTAGCTCATTCCTTTTTCCCAAAGAAAAATGATACAACAGCAATAACAATTACTGCACCTAAGATAGAAGGAATTAATGCCATTCCTGCCATAGTCGGACCCCATTTGCCAAACAGCGCCTGTCCTACAGATGAACCTAATAAACCTGCAATGATATTAGCAATTATACCCATTGCTCCACCCTTTTTAGTAATTGCTCCTGCAATGAAACCTATTAAACCACCAACAATAAGTGACCAAATCATACTCTTACTCCTTTACATTAAATTATATATTTATCTAAGACCACTTCATTTGGCAGTTTTTGTAGATAATTAATATATGTAATATATTATACATCATGTTTTTTTAAAAATCAAATAATATTATTTGATGACGCTACTAAAGCCTAGTTATCTTATGACAATAAGTAGTCGTTAACAACATCAAAATTGTATTTTATGGTCATAAACGATTATAAAATGGATAAGAAATTAATTATTTTTTTATTCTTTTGTTCCAAATATACTATTTCGAGTAGCTAATCATAAAAGCTGCATCTGACATCATGTTCAAAAATATCTCTGTTACAAATGTATTTCTTCATATAGGTTATTCATTATTTTCTATCTGTACAAGTCCGTCTGTATTTTCTGAGTAACGCTTTTTATTTTACTTTAATGATCCTATACTCCTGTTAGTAATTCGTTGTTTTTATTTATCATTATTTACAGCAATTATTGTAAGTTAATATAAAAATCGTCCCTAACTAACAAAATAAACTCCGTGCAAGCAAACTTTACAAAATAAGGTATTATTCCATTTCTGTCAGTATCATTACCTGCCTTATGGCTGTTTTTCTTAACTCTTTACTTTTAATACGCTTTAGTGCCCTTGCCATCTGCATTACTTCATCATCAATGTCATCATCTTCCTCAGAAAGAAAGTGTGAGAGTGGCGTACTAAGAACTTTTGCTATTTCCCTCAAAATGCTTATTTTAATGTCAATCTTATTATTTTCATATTCTGAGATTGTTGATTTCTTTGAAAGCAGTTTTTCTGCCAGTTCTTCCTGTGTCATTCCTCTTTTAAGCCTGTATTCTCTGATTTTCTGTCCTAATGTCTTTTTCATATTTCTACATTTCCGCCTAAAAAACGGAAACAGACGCAAAAAATAAACCGACAAAACGATTGCCAATAAAACAGGTGGTTTTTACGCCACCCGCGTTATTCCCGTTTTGTCGGCTCTTTATAGTTCTATGCTAAATCCAGCTCGTTACAAACTCCCGATATCAGCTCTGCCCCTGATGGTTCCTGCCAAATCCGACGGTTATGCTGGTATCTCATCTATTCAGTTTTTAATAATTATTTTAACCCCGTAGCATTGGGATTAAATCTATGATTTTTTTACTTTAGAGATGCTGACTTTCACTTCCCCTTTCTTATCTTTTCTTCCATAACTTCTTCTATTTTCAAGAACCATAATTCTATCATTATCTACAAGAGCAACTATATCCCTGCCGCATTTCACACAGGTAATCTCTACACTGCATTGTCCATCACATTTCATAAGAAGCCTTCCGCATACCGGACAGCTTACATATCGTTTGTCTTTTCTTTCTATCATCAATATCATCCTCCTTGCAAATTTATTTCATTCAACAGATAAGTGAAATAAAAACCATTGATGATTGTGTCAAAAGGACAAATGAGTTCCGATGTGCCGAAGTCCGCACCCCCGTCTCTCGTTTTGGCTTTGTGACTTGGTCAGGATATTTTATTTTTCTATAATACTGTCTATTTTTGGGCATAAAACCCCCTTGTTCAAAATTTTGATTTTTTGCATTTTTCTTATGCTGTTTTGCTATCCGTTTTTGAAAATCTTATCCGTAAAAATGCAGATAACTATAATACAGATTTAGAACAATACATTGTAAGCTATCAATTCTTAAAAGAGAAAAATATCATTTCCTTATCTGAACTGAAAGAAAGTATAGTTACTTTAAGAGATAAAAATCACAAGACCACAAGAGCTATTAAAGATACCGAAAAGAAAATATATGACAGAGTACGACTTATCGACCAAGCCGAGAAATATTTGAAGCATAAAGACACCTACAAAGCCTATACCAAGCTGAAGAGAAATAAACAAGATACTTTCTACAATGAATATACCGCAGAGATTATTTTATTTGAAAGAGCGTTTAGGAGAAAGCAAAATATAATGAACCCATAAATTAAGACAAAAAAATTATTGTTTCTAAGTTGGATTTTC
>ERZ773043.2021-NODE-2021-length-10975-cov-2.411630_pt1 | contig 10975 bp, 10 predicted proteins | sample MGYA00580636_ERZ773043 | MGnify/ENA primary metagenome ERZ773043 (study PRJEB29015, sample SAMEA2737992) | human oral metagenome | biome: human oral; feature: human-associated habitat; material: dental | place: China | collected 2065 ... | reverse complement strand
TAAATGACTCTTTTGTTCGTCTGATGGCAGAGTTTGACAACTATCGTAAACGTACAGCAAAAGAACGAATAGAGTTTATATCCATAGCAAGCGAACAGGTGATAGTGGATATTCTGCCCGTGGTCGACAATATGGAAAGAGCCTTGCAAAATATGGATTCGTCGACCGACCTCGCTGCCGTAAAACAAGGTCTCGAGCTTATATATCAACAACTACTGTCTGTCCTCAAACGCCATGGAGTGAAGCAGATAGAGACAGCTGACGGTAATTTCGATACCGAATACCACGAAGCGATAACTACCATACCTGCTCCTACAGTCGAGCAAAAAGGCAAAATCGTCGATTGCACTCTGAAAGGATATACCCTCAACGACAAAGTTATCAGACATTCGAAAGTAGTTATCGGCGAATAAAAATACCATATTATGGCGACAAAAAGAGATTATTACGAGGTTTTGGGAGTAGTGCGAACTGCCACAGTAGAAGAGATAAAAAAAGCATATCGGAAGCAAGCCTTGAAATATCACCCAGACAAGATCGCAATCCGGGCAATAAAGAAGCCGAAGAGAAGTTCAAAGAGGCTGCCGAGGCTTACGAGATACTCTCCGACACTGCCAAGCGCGAACAATACGACCGTTTCGGACACGCAGCAACCGGCAGTGGAGCAGGAGGTTTCGGAGGCGGAATGTCGATGGACGACATATTTTCCAATTTTGGCGATATTTTTGGCGGACATTTTGGCAGTGCTTTCAGAGGCTTTGCCGGCGGTTTTGGCGGAGGTTTCTACGATAGCTCTTCGAGCCGAAAAGCTACCTCAAAAGGCTCGAATCTCAGGGTGAAAGTACAGATAAGCCTCAATGATGTAGCCACAGGTGTGGAGAAAAAGCTAAAGGTCAATAAACTTGTAGCCTGCTCGCACTGCGGAGGTAGTGGCGCCAAAGACTCAAGCAGTATCAAGACGTGTACCACCTGCGGAGGTAGTGGCATAGTTACTCAGGTACAGAGGACTATACTTGGTTCGATGCAGACACAATCGTACTGTCCGTCGTGTAACGGTACGGGCAGAGTCATCACCGATAAGTGCCGGCACTGCAGCGGCGAGGGAGTAGTGCGTGCCGAAGAGATAATACCTATCAATATCCCTGCAGGTATCGAAGACGGAATGCAGTTTACCGTTCGTGGTAAAGGCAATGCCGCTCGCAATGGCGGTATCGCAGGCGACCTCATTGTGCTTGTCGAAGAAGAGCCGCACGAAGAACTCATTCGCGACGGTAGCGACCTTATCTACAATCTTATGCTCGACTTGCCCACAGCCATACTTGGCGGTACGGTAGAGATTCCTACCATTACCGGAAAGGTGAAGGTGAAAATAGATAAAGGCACGCAGCCAAATAAAGTTCTGCGACTTCGCAACAAGGGACTGCCTCATCTACAGGCGTATGGCACAGGCGACCTGCTCGTGAATATCAACGTCTATATACCCGAAAATCTCTCAGCCGACGAGCGGAAGACCTTCGAGCAATTCCACAACTCGCCAAACTTCAGCCCAAAGCCCGACGACGAAAAAGGCTTTTTCAACCGCTTCAAAAATATGTTCGACTGAACGGACTCTATACAAACATCCTTGCCGTCAATCGATTATAGCGAGGAAAACTAAAAAAGGCTACCCACCGAATAGTGCTGGTAGCCTTTTAGTTAATTCGTTAGCCACTATTTTTTTATAGTGATATAATCGCCCTTATACTCAGGGTTATCGCTGCTCGACCATTCTTTATACGACGAAAATACAAGCGAATCGTTATAGTACACTTTATCGTATGTATAGTATGGTCCGTAGCGTCCGAAAATGGCTCTTACCGTATCTGTATCGTAGGAGTTCCACTGAATATAGGTAGTAACCCAAGTCGGTTTGTCATCATGTTTTTCAGGTGCTATATTTACAAAGATTACTCCATTGTGAAAACACGTGTCTTTTGACACATACTGTTTTATGGGTAGAACCTTTACCGAGTCGCCATACATAGCGCTACCTACCAGATTATTACCTTCGGCATCTACTACTTTTATACCCAAATCAAAATGAGGGATTGGCGCGCCCCCTTTGAATTGGGAGCAGCCGACCAATACAAATGCCGATACAGCTAACGTAAATAATTTCTTTATCATCTTCTTCATATCTCAGTTTATTTTGTTTATGTGGTTGTTTATTAATTGCTTATGTGTTTTGGTTGTGTTTGTAAACGTCTTATTTTTAGTGCTTTAAGCTATGTAAGTAATGATTTACCGTAAAAGCCGTCTTTTACTAACATTGATTGTCATTGCAATTATCTTGCGTAGATAAAAATTACAATGCAAAGCTAACCATATTTTTTTGCAATAATAGTTTTTATTGATAAAAAACATAGTTTTAACGCTTTGGAAATTACTTTGTTGTAATGGACTGGTATTTTGCATATCAATGTGGCAAAAAATAGGGTATTAGCAGCCAATAGAGGAAAAAACACTACCTTTACACTTTGCAAAACGGTAATCTTTTTATCGCATAAAACGCTTATGAACAAAGATATATACAATGTACTATCGAACGAGTGGCTCACGGAAAGTGTCGTTCGGCTTGTAGTGGAGGGCGATACGAGTGCTATAAAGCGTTCCGGACAGTTTGTAAACATTGCTGTGCAGGGGTTCTATCTGAGACGTCCCATATCGGTGTGCGACTACGACGGCAGCACTATTACTCTTGTCTACAAGGTAGTAGGCGAGGGCACCGAAGCGCTGGCTCGTTATGGCAAAGGCGATAAGCTCGACATACTTGTGGGGCTTGGCAACGGCTTCGACACCGCAGCCGATTGCACTAAACCGATAGTGATTGGGGGTGGGGTAGGAGTACCTCCTCTGTACGGACTTACCAAAAAGCTCTTAGAGGTGGGCAAAAAGCCGTCGGTGGTGATGTGTTTCAATACAAAGAAAGAGCTCTTTTTGCTCGACGATTTCAGAAAACTCGGCGTCGAAGTAGCGGTAGCTACTGTCGATGGCAGCTACGGAGTGAAAGGTTACTACTCCGATGCTATCGATGATTGTGGTATCGAATACGACTATTATTACACCTGCGGACCTTTGGCAATGCTCCGAAACATTCATCGCACGCTCGAAGTAGATGGGCAGATCAGTCTCGAGGAGCGTATGGGCTGCGGTTTCGGCGGGTGTATGGGCTGTTCGTACAAGACTCGCGACGGTTATAGACGTGTCTGCACCGATACCGTAGTGAGTGCAAGAGATATTTTATTCGATTAATAGAAAATAACTATATGTTACAGACAGAGATATGCGGTCTTGTGCTCGACAACCCGATAATCGCCGCAAGTGGTACGTTCGGTTTCGGGCAGGAATACAAAGATTTTTACGACATAAATATCCTTGGTTCGATTTCGATAAAAGGTACTACCCTCGAGCCACGTTTTGGTAATGCCACGCCTCGTATTGCCGAGTGCAAGGCAGGTATGCTCAATGCAGTAGGGCTACAAAACCCGGGAGTAGAGGCTGTCGTAGGGCACGAACTGCCCGAACTGGCTAAGATATACCGCAAACCTGTAGTTGCCAATGTATGCGGCTTCGCGGTCGACGAATATGTCGAAGTAGCTCGAATAATGAGCCAAGCCGCGAACGTGGGGCTGATAGAGCTCAATATCAGCTGCCCCAACGTGAAACACGGAGGTATGTCGTTCGGTACCGATGCTGCGTGTGCTGCCGAAGTCACAGCAGCAGTCAAGAGTGTCGCCCAAAAACCTGTCATTGTAAAGCTATCGCCCAACGTTACCGATATTGTATCTATCGCTGTAGCTTGCCAAGAGGCTGGTGCCGACGGACTTTGCCTCATCAATACGCTTCTCGGTATGAGGCTCGACCTGAAAATGAGGCGTCCGGTACTGGCTAATATTACCGGCGGGCTGTCGGGCGACGGAGTTTTCCCCATTGCTCTGAGAATGATATACGAGACCGCCAAAGCGTGTACTATACCCATCGTTGGCTGCGGTGGAGTAAGCACTGCTCGCGACGTGATAGAGATGATGATGGCTGGGGCTGTGGCTGTAGAGGTGGGTACTGCCAACCTTATCAACCCTACTGCCTGCCGCGATATAATCGAGAGTCTTCCGCATGAAATGGAGCGTCTTGGTATAGAGAAACTTAAGGATATAATCGGCGTAGCACTTAGGTAGGTAATGATGTTTAGGTTCAAGCAGTTTAGTATAAAGCAAGAGCGGTCGGCTATGAAGGTCGGCACCGACGGAGTTTTGCTCGGAGCTTGGTGCAATGTCGACGATGCCCGCCGTGTACTCGACATAGGTACGGGCACAGGTCTTCTGTCGCTTATGGTCTCACAACGCAACCCTGATGTTACTGTCGATGCCGTTGAAATTGACTCCGAGGCGGCAGACGAAGCTCGCGAAAATGTCTGTGCCTCGAAGTTCAGAGATGCGATTAAAGTATTCAATATGTCGATACAGGATTTTACCCGAGACAAAACAAACACGCAACAAACGAAATATTAATCAAATACACCACAACAATATGAAAGACGTAATAATAGCCCTCGACTTCCCCGATAGGGCGAAGACACTCGGATTTTTAGACCGTTTCACCGACCGCAAACCCTTCGTAAAGGTTGGTATGGAGCTTTTCTATGCCGAAGGACACAGCCTCGTGGAGGAGATAAAGAGGCGTGGACACAACATTTTTCTCGACCTCAAGCTGCACGATATACCTAATACCGTCGGCAGTGCTATGAAGGTTATCGGGGAGCTCGGTGTGGATATGGTCAATGTCCACGCCGCAGGAGGAAGGGCTATGATGAAAGCCGCCGCCGAAGGTTTGGCTCTGAGCGGACATAAAACGATATTGATAGCCGTTACTCAGCTTACATCGACCTCGCAGGAGATGCTCGAGAACGAACTTCTTATATCGAAGCCCATCGAAGAGGTCATCGCTCATTATGCCCGTAATGCGAAAGCCGCCGGGCTGAGTGGCGTAGTCTGCTCGCCGCTCGAAGCCGCTATCGTCAAAGAGGCGTGTGGGAGTGATTTCATCGCCGTTACGCCCGGTATACGGTTTGCCGACGGCGACAGCAACGACCAAGTACGTATCACCACACCCGCCGATGCTCGCCGACGCGGAGCAGACTTTATCGTAGTGGGACGCCCCATTACCAAAGCCGAAGACCCTGTCGTAGCCTACCAGAGATGTATCGCCGACTTTTTAGGATAAAAAACGTACTGCCTGCATACAGCGATAGAATTATTTTTACTAACTTTGCATCCGTTATTTTAAAAAAATAGTTTACAGGTAATGAGGTACAAAGTTATTACGGCAGATCAAGCGGCTGCATTAATTCACAATGGAGATATTGTAGGTTTCAGCGGATTTACGCCTGCGGGGGCACCCAGCGTGGTACCCGATGCTATTGCACGGCGAGCCGAAGAGCTACACGCTAAGGGCGAAGAGTTTAAGATTGGTGTCTATACAGGTGCTTCTACAGGAGCTATGTTGGACGGGTCGTTGGCGAAGAGTAAAGCGGTGATATTCCGCACGCCTTATCAGTCGAATAGCGATATGCGTGAGGCTATCAACAAGGGTGAGGTATCGTATTTCGATATGCACCTGTCGCATCTGGCTCAAGAGATTCGTTACGGTTTTCTCCCACGACCGAAATACGCCATTGTGGAAGCCTGTCGCCTCTCTGACGACGGCAGCATGGTGCTTACCGCAGGTGTCGGTATTACTCCCACTATCTGCCAGATGGCAGAACACATCATTGTGGAGCTCAATGAGGCAATGCCCGCCTCGCTCGAAGGAATTCACGACATATATCAACCGCTCGACCCGCCGTCGAGAGAAGCTATCCCCGTGTGCCACGTGAGCGATAGAGCAGGCGATACGGTAATCAAGGTCGACCCGGCGAAAATCGTCGGTGTGGTTAAAACAAACGTACCCAACACTATAAAACCCTTTGCCGACGTCGACGAAGTAACCTCGACTATCGGCAGCAACGTGGCGCTTTTCCTCGAACACGAGCTGAAAGCGGGTCGCATTCCGAAGACGTTCCTGCCCATACAGTCGGGCGTGGGCAATATCGCCAATGCGGTGCTCGGTTCGCTCGGCTCGAACGACCACATTCCACCGTTCGATATGTATACTGAGGTGATACAAGACGCCGTTATCGGGCTTATCAAGAAAGGTAAAGTGAAGTTCGTCAGCGGCTGCTCGCTTACCGTCTCTGCCGACGTAATGAAGCAGATAACCGACGAGATAGATATGTTCAAACGCCACATCGTACTCCGTCCGCAGGAGATTTCGAACAATCCCGAGATAGTGCGCCGTCTTGGACTGATTACGATAAACACAGCTCTGGAAGCCGATATACTCGGCAACATCAATTCCACTCACGTCTTGGGCACCAAGATGATGAACGGGCTTGGCGGTTCGGGCGACTTCACAAGGAATGCATACATATCGATATATACCTGTCCCTCTGTGGCGAAAGGAGGCAAAATCAGTGCTATCGTGCCGATGGTATCGCACGTCGACCACAGCGAACACTCTGTGAAGGTGCTTATCACCGAGCAAGGTATAGCCGACCTTCGCGGAAAGTCGCCTCGTGAGCGTGCCAAAGCCATCATCGACAATTGCGTGCACCCCGACTACAAAGACTCTCTCAGAGAATATCTGGCAAAAACTCCCGCAGGACAGACTCCTATTGACCTCTATCGTTGTTTCGATATGCACAAAGCATTTATGGAAACGGGCGATATGCGTAATGCGAAGTTTTGACGGAGGTATTTTTGACCATACAAAAACGGTTAATCATTTCTACGGAATTGGTTAATCGTTTTTTTAAACCATATAGTGCTTTGGAGAAAAACGATATTGCGTTTTAGTGAAGATGATATGATCGTTTTTTCCAAAATACCATAACAGCGAGGAAGAGACATCCTGCTCTGTGTCGGGATTTATTACTAACTTTGCAGTCGCTAAAAAAATAATTTACCGAATTATGTTAAAAAGAAATCTATTTTTATTTCTCTTTGCGATAGCTTTATCGCTTAGTGTTTACGGGCAAACTTATCAATGGAAAGAAGCCCGAAGTGGCGGTTACACCTACAAATATGTAACCCACGACCCTACGAATGCAAGGTTTTATACCCTTCGTAACGGTCTTACCGTTATCCTCAGTCCTACCAACAAAGAGCCACGTATACAGTGCTATATGGCTGTGAAGGCAGGTAGCAAGACCGACCCTGCCACCAATACAGGTCTGGCTCATTACCTCGAGCATCTTTTGTTTAAAGGTACCGACAAATACGGTTCGCTCGACTGGGAAAAAGAGCGTAAAGAGCTCGATAAAATCGACGACCTTTACGAGCAATACAACAAAACCAAAGATGCCGACCAGCGTAAGGCTATCTATAAAAAAATCGACTCCGTGTCGGGTGTTGCCAGCAAGTACGCCATCGCCAACGAGTACGACAAAATGATGACCTCTATGGGCGCACAAGGTACAAACGCTTTCACCTCTTTCGAGAAGACCGTCTATACCGACGACGTGCCTGCCAATGCTTTGGATAAATATATTACCGTGCAGGCAGAGCGTTTCCGCAACCCCGTGCTGCGTATCTTCCATACCGAACTCGAAGCCGTTTACGAAGAGAAAAACCGTACCCTCGACAACGACGGTAGGCAGGTATTTGAGACCCTTTTTGCCAATCTGTTCAAGAAGCACAATTACGGTCTGCAGACCACAATCGGTACTGTCGAACACCTGAAGAACCCTTCGTTGCGCGAGATACGCAAGTACTTCAAAACTTACTATGTGCCAAACAATATGGCTATCGTTCTTTCGGGCGATTTCAATCCCGACGAGGTTATCGCCAAAGTAGATAAGGTATTCTCGTATATGGAATACAAAGACGTACCCAAATATACGTTCGAAAAAGAAGACCCTATCACTGCTCCTATCGTTAGAGAGGTCGTAGGACCCGATGCCGAGAGCGTATCTATCGCTTACCGTCTGCCGGGTAATCAGGAAAAAGATGCCCTCTTAGCCGATTTGGTAGGTGAGATACTCACCAACGGAGAGGCAGGTCTGATAGACCTGAATCTGGTAAAAAAACAGAGACTGCTGGGAGCAAGTGCGTTCAATTGGGCTCTGATAGACTACGGTGTGCTGTGGCTCTCGGGACAACCGTCGCAAGGACAGTCGTTGGAGCAGGTCAAAGACCTTATGTTAAACGAAATAGAGAATCTGAAAAAAGGCAATTTCGACGACGACCTGATACCTTCTATCGTAAATAATATTAAGAAAAGAATTATCCAAAGCACGGAAAGTTATAGCAGTAGAGCCTATATGCTGATGAATGCCTTTACCGACAATCTCGATTGGAGAGACCAGGTAGCCTACGTCAACGATCTTTCGAAGATAAAGAAGCAAGATGTAGTTGCTTTTGCCAATAAGTACCTCGGCAACAACTATGTGGTGGTCTACAAAAAGCAGGGACAACGCACTAATGTCGAGAAGATAGAGAAGCCCGCCATTACCCCCGTCGAAACCAATGCCGACAAGCAGTCTGCCTTCGTAAAGATGGTCAACGATATGCCGAGTACTCACGTTTCGCCCGTTTTCTTGGATTACAACAAAGATTTGCAGAAATCCAAACTTGGCAAAGCCGAAGTGCTATACGTGCAGAACAAAGATAACGACCTCTATCGTCTGAGATTCCGTTACAAAATAGGTTCTCTCAACGACCTCAAGATGCCTTTGGCAGCCGATTATATCGAGTTCTTGGGTACCGATAAGAAGTCTGCCGAGCAGATTTCCAAAGAGTTCTATAAGATAGCCTCCAGTTTCCGTATCTCTGTCGGAGAAGAGTATACCACCGTTACCATCGAAGGACTGCAAGAAAACTTCGAGGCAGCCGTAAAACTCTACGAAGACTTGGTACTCAACGTCAAAGCCGACAACGAGGCTCTGGCAGCTCTCAAAGCCCGTCTCACCAAATCGCGTACCGACGCCAAAGCCAATCGTGCTACCATTATGCAAGCACTCACTTCCTATGCTCTGTATGGCGCAAAGAATAAATTCAACAACCGACTCTCTGATGCCGAAATAGAATCTGTTACTGCCAAAGAGTTGGTAGATAGAGTCAAAAACCTGAACAACGTAGAACAAACCGTCATCTACTACGGACCCTCTACACTTGCAGAGCTCACGGCTAAGCTGAAACCTCTGCATAAAGTGCCTGCAACGTTTGCGAAAGTAGCTCCTAAAAAAGAGTTCAAGCAGGTAGAGCAGACCAAAAATCAGGTACTCTTTACCGATTACGAAATGGTACAAGCCGAAACCCGCTGGATACGCAACACGAATACATACAACCCTGCCGAAAACACTGTTATAAGTGTATTCAACAACTATTTCGGCGGAGGAATGGGCTCGCTTGTGTTCCAGACCATTCGCGAAAGTAAAGCCTTGGCTTACAGTACTTATGGTTTTTATGTCTTCCCGAGAAAAAAAACCGATAAATACTATATGATGGCATACGTCGGTGCTCAGGCTGATAAATTCGTAGAAGCGGTTGCCGCTATGAACGAACTCCTGACCACTATGCCCGAACTGCCTGCCAATCTCGATTTGGCTAAGGTACAGCTCAAAAAAGAGATACAGACCGAACGTATCACCCAAGACGATATTATTTACGATTATATCAAAGCAAAAGACCTCGGGCTGAACGAAGATATCCGTAAGACCATTTATCAGAATTTGGATAACATCTCTATGAAAGATATTCGTACGTTCCACGATACTTATTTGTCGAAGAAGCCTTATACTTACGTGGTGCTGGCTTCCGAAGAAAAGCTCTCGAAAGAAGAGTTGCAGAAAATAGGAGAGTTCCGAAAACTCTCGTTAGAAGAACTTTTCGGATATTGACCCTACGGCAGATAATCCCCTTGCGGCGTATTATCGTATAATGAAAATATGAAAGCGTAGTACTTTGAGTAGTGTTACGCTTTTGTTTTACCCGAAAAGTAGGGTTGTTGGCAAGGTGTATATGGCTAATAATGAGCAGTTTTTGTTGTCCGCAGAAAAAACACTTACCTTTGCACAAGATAAAACCGTATTCGTAATACGCGATTTCGGATAATGAGTATAAACACTGTAAAAATGAGAATGTTATGAAAGTATGTCCCGAATGTTATTCTGTGTATGGAAGGATTACCCCGTTGCTGAACCCTGAGGATTGCCTGCGAAACCATCGGCAGTATATTTGTTCTACGTGTGGCAGGCATATATGTGCCGCCGTCGATGAAAGCGGGAGGTTTAGAGCTCTCTTCCCGATGAGGTCGCTTGCGATAGCGAAGCTATATCTGCGGTCGGCTGAGGTTATCTTTCAGCGACCTTGTGGAATATACGAGATAGAGAGTAAAAACGGCAGGAAACTGTATAAAATATTCTCCTCCGTCGACGAATTGGACAGTTATCTGAAGAAAAACAGAGACAAAACGTGTACTACACGGCAACCTCTCTTCGAGACAGTCCGGTACAAGGGCTGCCACAGCAATCAACTGCGTATGATATCTGCCGAAGAGGTAGATACATATATGAAAGAACGCCGAGAGGAGTACGAGGAGTGGCGTGAAATATAAAAAAATCACCTCCCGTCAGCGACTGAGGTGATTTCCTTACTAAACCATTATTTTTTTATACCCTTTTCTCTTTGATACGAGCTCTCTTACCTGTTCTTTCACGCAAGTAGTAGAGTTTTGCTCGTCTTACTTTACCCACTTTGTTTACTGCGATACTGCTTATAAAAGGCGAATCCATCGGGAAAATTCTTTCAACACCGATATTGTCCGACATTTTACGTACTGTAAAGCGTTTTTTATCGCCGTGTCCGCAAATTTTTATTACTACTCCGCGGTATAGCTGCTC
>ERZ773043.2016-NODE-2016-length-10981-cov-3.532674_pt1 | contig 10981 bp, 7 predicted proteins | sample MGYA00580636_ERZ773043 | MGnify/ENA primary metagenome ERZ773043 (study PRJEB29015, sample SAMEA2737992) | human oral metagenome | biome: human oral; feature: human-associated habitat; material: dental | place: China | collected 2065 ... | reverse complement strand
GTTGATGCTTTTAGGCAATTGTACGAGCTAGATGATGAACGTCGTTTTATGCTTCCTTTCAGAGAGTCCGATGCTATTTTGACAGAACCTCAGACATTGGATGCTATCCAGGTAAGGCGCAAATTCCCCCCAGTATATAATCTGTATTTGTTGAAAAAGAATCACCTACATGAGTTTGAATCCATTGCCGAGGCTTTTATGAGCATCTTTCCCTTAGTGGAAGGCATTGACTTTACAGTCGAATATTATGATGATACTTATGTGGTTCCAGTTCTTTATATTAGAGAAAAAAACGTTACCTCACCTATTTCATATAGCAACATGTCGTCAGGAATGCGTAAAACACTCTCTCAAATCGTGACGCTCACTTTGGCTAAAGATGGTGACGTGATACTGATAGATGAGTTTGAAAATGGCTTGGGTGTGAATTGCATCGACCTTTTGGCCGACTTAGTGCGCAACCCTGAAGCTGATGTTCAGATGATTATTACCAGTCATCACCCCTATATCATTAACACCATACCCACATCGCAATGGAAAGTGGTGACAAGAAATGGCAGCGATGTGAGCATACACAATGCCAGCGAACTGAATATTGGTACGCATTCGCACCACGATGCCTTTATGCAGCTGTTGCAAACAAACGCTTATAAAACAGGGCAACTATGAATGTGTATATCATTGTAGAGGGCGCGCGCACCGAACCAATGGTATATACCGCTTGGTTGAGCCTGTTGGTACCACAGCTGAAAAAGCTTGACTATGCGGACATGGTGCAGACGGATAACTATTACTTGTTTAGTGCAGGCGGGATTCCCTCAATTTACAAGCATATATCTAACGCTGTGGCCGACATTAATGATATAAATAGCGGTGGGAAGGGGCATTACGATTATCTAATGGTATGTCTTGATACCGAAGGAGATACTCGCATTGAGTTAGAAAAGCGGATAAATGAACAGCTCACAGCAGATAAACGAAAGTTGAAAGATGCCCAACTAGTGCTGTTTGAACAAAACATCTGTATGGAAACATGGTTTCTTGGTAACAGAAGCGTGTTTAAAAGTAATCCTCAAGAGGAAGAGTTTATAAGATATATAAACCATTATAATGTACGTGACAACGACCCCGAACTGATGGGAAACATCGAGAATGGAAAATTCTCAACCACGGCACAATTTCATTGTCGCTATCTTCAGGCCATGTTTATGGAGCGGAACATGAAGTATTCGAAAGCTGGACCTTCTGCCGTTTGCGAGAAGTCGTATCTCGACCAGCTAATAAAACGGCATGAAGAAACGAAACATATCCCCTCGTTTGGACGGTGGCTTAACTTTATAACGCACGAAATATCTGGCGGAAATACATACATATAGAGAAACTCACACTATGGACGACGAAATAAAAGACCCGAACGAACTGGAAGAAGGCCTGGACATGGCCGACGAAAAGCAACAAGACGAAAACGAGGAAGAGGGCGTTGAAACGCATTCCGACTATAAACCCGCCGACCGCTTCGATGCCTCGGCGGTGCATCACCTTAGTGGCATGTACCAAAATTGGTTCCTCGACTACGCCTCGTATGTTATCTTGGAACGCGCCGTGCCTAACATCGCCGACGGCTTGAAACCAGTTCAACGCCGCATATTGCACTCGATGAAACGCATGGACGACGGAAGGTACAACAAAGTGGCCAACATTGTGGGCCATACCATGCAGTTTCACCCCCACGGCGACGCCTCTATCGGCGACGCCCTTGTGCAGATGGGGCAGAAAGACCTGCTTATCGACACGCAAGGAAACTGGGGAAACATACTCACTGGCGACCGCGCTGCCGCCCCACGTTATATCGAGGCGCGGCTTTCTAAGTTCGCGCTCGACACCGTTTTCAATCCCAAAACCACGCAATGGCAAGCTAGCTACGATGGAAGAAACAAAGAACCCATCGCGTTGCCCGTGAAGTTCCCCTTGCTTTTGGCGCAAGGGGCGGAGGGAATTGCCGTTGGACTTAGCTCTAAAATCCTTCCGCACAACATGCGCGAGCTGTGCGAGGCGGCCATACATTATCTTAAAGGCGAACCGTTTAGGCTATATCCCGACTTTCCCACGGGCGGTTCGATTGATGCCAGCCGATATAACGACGGACAAAGGGGCGGTTCTATCAAGGTGCGCGCCAAGATTGAGAAACTGGACAGCAAGACACTTGTTATCCGCGAGATACCTTTCAGCAAGAACACCACCACGCTTATCGACTCTATTCTTAAAGCGGTGGAGAAGGGAAAGATAAAGGCCAAGCGCGTAGACGACAATACGGCGGCCGAAGTAGAGATACAAGTGCACCTCGCCCCTGGCATTTCGTCGGACAAAACCATTGATGCACTCTACGCATTTAGCGACTGCGAGATTAACATTTCGCCCAACTGCTGCGTTATCGAAGACAACAAGCCGCGTTTCCTCACCGTAAGCGAGGTGCTGCGCCATAACGTTGACAGCACGATGGGGCTGCTTAGGCTGGAATTGCAGATAAGGAAAGACGAACTGTTGGAACAGCTTTTCTTCTCTTCGCTTGAAAAAATATTCATCGAAGAGCGCATTTACAAAGACAAGAAGTTTGAGAACGCCGAGAATATGGACGTTGCCGTGGAGCATATCGACGACCGACTGACGCCCTTCAAGCCCAACTTCATACGCGAATTGCGCCGCGAAGACATCATGCGATTGATGGAAATAAAGATGCAGCGCATACTTAAATTCAGCAAAGATAAGGCCGACGAGCTGCTGGCACGCATCAAAGAAGAGATTGCGGGCATTGACCACGACTTGGCGCACATGACGGATGTCACCATCAAGTGGTTCAAATTCTTGATAACCAAGTACGGCAAAGACCACCCCCGACTAACCGAGATAAAGAGTTTTGAAACCATCGAGGCCACCAAAGTGGTTGAGGCCAACGAGAAACTATACATCAATCGCCGCGAGGGATTTATCGGAACGGGGCTGAAAAAAGACGAGTTTGTGTGCAATTGCTCGGACATCGACGACATCCTGGTGTTCCATCGCGACGGCAAATATAAGATAATGCGCGTGGCCGACAAGATTTTCGTGGGCAAAAACGTGTTGCATGTGCAGGTGCATAAGCGCAACGACAGGCGCACCACTTATAATATTGTGTATCGCGACGGCAAGGAAGGCCATTATTTTATCAAGCGTTTCAACATCACCAGCGTAACGCGCGACCGCGAGTACGACCTTACGCAAGGCACTCCGGGTTCGAAAGTGGTTTATTTCACGGCCAATCCCAACGGCGAGGCCGAGACGATACGGGTTATTCTCGAACCGGAAGCACCCCCAAGCCGCAAAAAATGCATCGTGGACTTCGACTTCTCGAAGGTGATTATCAAGGCGAGAACCTCGCGTGGAAACATCATTTGCAAACGTCCGGTGAAGAAAATAGGTCTGCTCGAAGCGGGACACAGCACATTGGGCGGCCGTAAAGTGTGGTTCGACCCCGACGTGAAACGTATTAATTACGACGACCACGGCCGACTGCTGGGCGAGTTTAACGAGAACGACTCTATACTTGTGGTGCTGGATAACTGCGAGTTCTACCTCTCGGACTTCGATGTGAACAACCATTACGAAGACAACTTGAAACTGATTGAGAAGTGGGACGAGAATAAAGTGTGGAGTGCCGTGGTGCGCGATGCCGACAACGACAAGTTCGCTTACGTCAAACGTTTCACGATGGAGGGCTCTAAGCGCAAGCAAAGCTTCCTTGGCGACAACCCCAAGAACGAACTTCTCTTCCTGTCCGACCAGCCTTACCCGCGCATCAAGGTGGTGTTCGGCGGCAGCGACAAAGAACGCGCGCCGATGGAGATAGAGATTGACGACTTTGTTGGCATTAAAGGTTTCAAGGCTAAGGGCAAACGCATCACCACTTGGCATGTAGACCACATTGAAGAACTGGAACCTACGCGCGTTCCCGAACCCGAACCAGAGACCGAAGACAATGGCGAACAGAGCAGTGAAGGTGCAGAAAGCGCGCCGCCCACCGTCTCTTCGTCGCCCCGCATCAAGTCTTCGACCAGTCCCGAACTACCAAGTCTGTTTCAAGATGAACCCTAGTACATCCCCATTGTGGCGCATGCAGGCATTCGCCACACACGCAGGCAAAGCCTTCACTTGTGCCAACGTTCGCCAACGAACGTGGGTAGGGTGGGTGCTTTGCCTGCTTTTGTTGTGCCTTAACTCCACGGCGCAGGCGCAAAACGAGCTTTATCAAGACCCCGCATTGCCCACCAATCGCAAGATAACTACCACTGCACGCATGTTGGGCATTAGTCGGGCGCAGGTGTTAGACACATATCTTTCGCCCGAACATTACACAGGTACCGACCTCCGTTATATCTCGCAGACCCAGCGCGAGCGCGAAGGACGCCGTCTTTCGCAGCTCATCACGCACACGGGAAACGTGGCTTACCTTAAAAATAGGGCAGGAAGTGGCAACGAAATAGCGGGCATGTACAGCTTTGACTATGCCTTGCATTATGGCTTTGATTGGCTGGACCACCGCTTGCAGTTGCAAGTAGGGGGGAGGGTAGAAACCCATGTGGGCTTTATCTATAACACCCACAACTCTAACAACCCTGCTCAGGCGCGTGTGTTTCTGCATCTTGCACCCTCGGCAGTGGCTAGTTACAGGCTTAGGGCGGGCAGCATACCCCTGCTCTTGCGTTACGAAGTGGCCATACCCCTGCTTGGTGTGATGTTCTCGCCCAACTATGGGCAGTCGTATTACGAGATATTCTCCGAAGGAAACTACGACCATAACGTCGTTCCCACCACTATTGGCTCTGCTCCATCCTTGCGACAGATGCTCACTGTCGACTTCCCGCTCTTGCGTTCAACCGTTCGTTTGGGTTATATGGGCGACATCCAGCAATCGCGTGTCAATGGCTTGAAAACCCATGTCTACACACATGGCGTGGTGATTGGCCTTGTTAAACGTTTCACCCTCATCAAACTTGCGCCATGAAAAGAAAGCTATTATACTTCTTTCTGCCGCTAATGGCGGCGTGGGGCTTGCTTGGTGCTTGTGTTGATGTAGAACAATACGATAACAATCCGCGTGGAAACTTCGAGGCTTTGTGGCGAATAATAGACGAACATTATTGTTTTTTCGACTATAAACAGCAAGAATATGGTTTGGATTGGCATGCCGTTTACAACAAATATGCACCCCAATTCGACGACCAAATGACCGAGGAGCAAACCTTTGAGGTGCTGACCAACATGCTAGGCGAACTTAAAGACGGGCACGTTAACCTCTATGCGCCCTTTGATGTGGGCCGAGATTGGTCGTGGAAAGAAGATTATCCCACCCATTTCAGTGAGAATGTGCTGAAACTTTACTTTGGAAAAGACTACAAGATTGCGGCTGGCATGAAGTATCGCATACTTAACGACAACGTGGCTTACCTGCGTTGCGCCACGTTCGTCAACGATTTCGGGGCTGGAAACCTCGACCGCATCTTGCTTTACTTCGCTCCTTGCAACGGACTGATTATTGATTTGCGCGAGAATGGCGGCGGAATGGTGACCAGTGCCGAGGCACTTGCGGCCCGTTTTACCAACGAAGAGGTGCTGGTGGGCTACATGCAGCACAAGACGGGGCCTGGACATAACGATTTTTCGCCCCGTCGGCAGCAGATACTTAAACCCTCTAAGGGACTTAGGTGGCAAAAACGAGTGGTGGTTCTCACCAATCGCGGCGTGTACAGTGCAGCCAACGAGTTTGTGAAATACATGAAGTGTCTGCCCCAAGTAACGATTGTGGGCGACAGAACGGGCGGCGGTGCAGGCCTACCTTTTTCTAGTGAGCTGCCCAACGGCTGGATAGTGCGTTTCTCTGCCTGTCCTATGTACGACCGCGATGGGAAAGATACCGAGTTCGGCATCGCTCCTACACATCAGGTAGGCATGAAACCTACGGACCAAGCACGAGGAAAGGACACGCTTATTGAGTACGCCCGAAAGCTGTTGGCGAAGTAAAAGCGCGCGGAAAGGAGCTCCTCGAATAGTGGAAAATAAGGCAGGCCAATAGCAATGAAAACGGGGTGGAAAATGCTTTTGTCGGGCAGCCCACACCATAGTATAATACGCGCGCACGCGAGAAAAGCGTAAAAAGACGGCGAAAAATTTGGCTTGCCCCTAAAAAATCACTACCTTTGCACCGCAAATCGCGCCTGTGGCGAAATTGGTAGACGCGCTAGACTTAGGATCTAGTGTTTCGCGACGTGTAGGTTCGAGTCCTATCAGGCGCACAACAGCATCCCGACTGTTCCATTTAGAGCAGTCGGGATTTTTTTGTTCCCGCAATTCTGGTCCTAGAACGTTCCTTATCGCCCCGTCCTTAGTTCGATAAGGAAAGTAGTTCCCACGCCCACTTCCGAGCTTTTCACGCTGATTTTGCCCTTGTGATACTCTTCCACGATACGTTTGGCAAGCGATAATCCCAGTCCCCAGCCGCGTTTTTTGGTAGTAAAGCCAGGGCGGAACACGTTGGCGATGTCTTTTTTGCGGATGCCCTTACCCGTGTCGCTCACTTCGATAAGCACTTTTTGGGCCGTTTTTTGCACGCTTAGCGTGATGCAGCCTTCGCTGTCGCCGATTGCATCCATCGCGTTCTTGCAAAGGTTTTCAATCACCCATTCAAAGAGCGAGGCATTAAGGTTGAGTATGATGTCTTCTTCGGGCAATTGCGTTTTAAGGACGATGCGTTTGGGTGTGCGCTTGTCCATGTAGCCGACGACGTGCGCCAAAACCTCGTTCAAGCTTGAAGGAACAGGTTCGGGTAAGGAGCCAATCTTCGAAAATCTATCGGCAATCAGCTGCAACCTGCTGATGTCTTTCTCCATTTCGGGTATCAGCTCGTCGTCGGGATGTGTTTCTTTCAGCACCTCCGTCCATGCCATGAGGCTCGAAATGGGCGTTCCCAGCTGGTGAGCCGTTTCTTTCGACAGGCCTACCCACACCTTGTTTTGCTCCGCTCGCTTAGAAGTGCGCAAGGCAATGATGGCCACCATGACGAAAACCAGCACGATACCCAGTTGCACGTAGGGGTAAGTGGCCAGTCGTTGCAGCATCAGCGAGTCGTCGTAGCACACGTCGATGTATTCGCTTTTGATAGAATCGTTGAGCGATATGCGGATGAACCGCCCCTCGGCAAGCAGTCGTTGCCCCAGATTTCTAACCAACAGCACGCTGTCTTCGCCCGTTTTGCCTTTCAGGTTGATGTTGCGTGCCGTTTGCGGCTTGCCTTTCGCATCCAGCACCACCACGGGAATGGTGTTGTTGGCGTTGATAACTTGCAGCACCAGGTTCAGGTCAGTGTTCTCGTCGGCTTGGTTTAGCGTGCGCATAGCCTCTGCCCATATTTCCATTTTGTGGCGTTCTTCGGTTTCGAGGTCGCGCGTTAGCACATGCGACACCACCAGTGAGGCCGTAACGATGATGGTTGCGGCAATCACCAGAATGATTTTTACCTGCCTAATTCTGTCTGTCCATTGCATGTTTTCATAACGCACTTCTTATATATATATTGTGTGGCGGCGTGTTCTATCGCTTTTTCATGGCATTAAGGCAGCGTTGTGCTGCGGTGGTTTTGTCGTATTGGGTGGTTTGTTCGTGTCGTTGGCGTACTGGGGATGGTGCAATTGGGGTAAGAATGGCATCGTTTTGCGGGGTCGTTTGTAGGGCTAAATGTGCTGTTTTAGAAAGAAAGAGGTTCTTTATTCTTTCGATTGGCGGTTTTTTGCTTTTGAAAAGGGTCACTTTTTGGCGCGATTTTTATAATCGGTGAAAGATATTTAGATTAATTAACTATTTCAAATAGTGAACTCGTAACAAGCTCATTTTGTTATATTTATGCGTATTTTGTGGTCTATTATACCCCTGTGTGCGGACACACTGGCACTTGATTAGCATCAAAAGAAGGCCGTTTTATGATAAAAAACATACTTTTTCTCTTGGCTGTTTGCGCAAACACTAGTACCTTTGCATCGTAAAAAGAAAACAAATCACAATCATAACAGATTTAGATTAGCAAATGTGAGAGGTTTGAGAGGATAGAAACAAAGTAGGTGTTTAGTTAAGTATAAGATTGAAGATTGTTTAGTTGTTGGAGTGATCCAATTTGTTTAGGTAGAAAGGTATTACTTTTTAGAGGTAATTAGATTGTAACAGGAGAACCATTTTTCCCCCTAGGTGGGGGCTGAACATTGCTACGAGAGAAGGCATACGAAGAAATAAGATATAGCAAAGAATATCGTATTGCTGAGAGATTGATGATACGGATAGGCATTTAGGTATATAGCAAAGATTATGGCAAACAAGATTAAAAGGTAAAATAAACTTCAAAAGTATTAGTCGAAAGGTAAGACAGAAGATTGACTTTTCAGGAAACAATGCATATTTAGGTTTAGGTATAGATAGGTAAGATTGACTTTTCAGGATTATTGGGTATTAGTTTAAGGTAAGATTATAAGGTTGTTAATAAGGATTTTCAGTTTAGATTGTAGACTCAATAGGGAATTGTTTGATAAGGTAGAAAGAGAATGATGTTAGATGACGCCCTTTTACAGCTTCGCGCTGTAATGGGCAACGCGGCGGGGATGGGATAACCAACGGAACCCCCCGCCACTGGGTAGTGAGAAGGAGAAGAAATGATTTTACGATATGGCCTTTGTTGTTCTGCTGCGACTTGTTTCGCGGTTTGTGGCAGCAAGGCATAGCGTTAACGTTAGCAGTTAGTTGCGGTATCCTTGATGCAAAAGGGTATCGCTTTTTTGTTTGTTGGCCACTTAATATGTACCTTTGCAAGGTAGCCAACAAGTGACGAAGTAAGTAAAAGGCATGTTTGATAAGAAAAGCAACGACACACTTCTTGCCGGCATCAGGCAAGGAAAGACGCTTACGCGCAACGAGATGCTAAGTCTAATCGTTGGACTTAGCATACCCTCGATATTGGCTCAGGTAACCAACGTGCTGATGTTTTACATCGATGCGGCGATGGTGGGCAAGCTAGGTGCTGCCGCATCGGCATCCATCGGCTTGGTGGAGTCGGCCACGTGGCTCTTTGGCGGTCTTTGTTCGGCTGTTTCGTTAGGCTTTTCTGTGCAAGTGGCCCACTTTATCGGTGCCAACGACTTTGTTAAGGCGCGGCAGGTGTTGCGCCATGCGTTGGTGGTTACGCTGTCATTCAGCTTGTTGGTAACCTTGTGTGCATCGCTCGTCGCCTTTAAGTTGCCCATCTGGTTGCGCGGTGGCGACGACATTGCCCACGATGCCGCATTATATTTTCTTATTTATGCCCTCTCCGTGCCCTTTTTGCAGTTGGGCATCCTCTCGTCTAACATGCTGAAAAGTGCCGGAAATATGCAGATACCCAGCATCATGAGCGTGCTGATGTGCGTGTTGGACGTGGCTTTCAACTATCTTTTCATCTATGTGGCCGGCCTTGGCGTACCCGGTGCAGCCCTTGGCACGGTGTTGTCCATAGCCATTGTAGCCTCTGTTGAGGCTTGGTTCGCCCTTTTCCGCTCGTCCATCCTCGCATTACGGCTCGATAAGGTGCGTTTCGTTTGGATGTGGTCGTATGTTCGAAACGCCGTAAAGATAAGTGCGCCCATAGCTGCGCAATATGTGCTGATGAGTGGGGCACAGGTGGTTAGCACGTATATCGTTGCGCCTTTGGGCAACTTTGCCATAGCTGCCAACACCTTTGCCATTACGGCCGAAAGTCTTTGTTACATGCCCGGATATGGCATTGGCGATGCTGCCACCACGCTTGTGGGGCAGAGTATGGGCGCAGGGCAATATGGCTTGTGCCGCAGTTTCGCCAAACTAACCGTAGGCATGGGTATGGCTGTTATGGCCATGATGGGCGTGGTGATGTATGTGTTTGCGCCAGAGATGATAGCATTGATGACGCCCGTTGAAGAAATACGCGCCTTGGGCACGCAGATATTGCGCATCGAGGCCTTTGCCGAACCCATGTTTGCAGCGGCCATAGTGGGCAATAGCGTTTGCGTTGGGGCGGGCGACACGCTTAAGCCTTCGCTGATGAACCTTGCCAGCATGTGGGGCGTGCGCCTTACGCTTGCCGCTGTGTTGGCCCATTGGTATGGCTTGCAGGGCGTTTGGACGGCTATGGCCGTTGAACTAACCTTCCGCGGCATGCTTTTCCTTGCTCGTTTAAAGTGGGGTGCATGGCTAAAAGGCGAGCGTAGTGCGGAGGATGACAAGGCCGATGGTGCGGAACGTGCCTTGTCGTAACAACAGATTAGACAAACATATTAACGAAATTATGCAAGACATGTTTAGGGAAGATGGCTATCTCAACGACTTTCACAAGGCGTGGAACGAGAAATGTATCAAGGACGACGAGGAGCATTTGGCTTCGATGCAAGCAAAAGGGATGTGTTATACAGCCGAATTTCTGAGGGCGCAATCTCAAAGGATGGATGCTTTGGTAAGGCAAGAAGAAGAGATGTTGAGAGGAAAAAGGAAGAAACGTCCAAAGGATGGGCGATAGCTGTGCGCCATTGGCACGTGCCGCTCGTTACAGTTTCTTCTGTCATTTGTTTTCGGTAAACTGTTTTTTATTAGGCGTGCTGCTATTATGAAGGGTGTTGTGGACATCCCTAACCAACGTATTTAATAGGGGCACGGCTGCTTTTTGGCGGTTGGTTTTGTTTACTAAATGTTAGGGTTGGGCTTTGTTTATTCTACGATTTGATGTAAAAAGTACAATATTGTTTGCATATTGTTTAAAAAATGTGTACTTTTGCAATTCTTTATTTCGATAGGTACAAGAGTTAGAAGTCTATCTCGGTTGGGATAGAAGCGATTTATAAATTGAGAGTGTGAAAGAAAACAGAGAAAGGATAACATTATAGATGAGAAAACAAATGCAGAA
>ERZ773043.2015-NODE-2015-length-10981-cov-40.676643_pt1 | contig 10981 bp, 8 predicted proteins | sample MGYA00580636_ERZ773043 | MGnify/ENA primary metagenome ERZ773043 (study PRJEB29015, sample SAMEA2737992) | human oral metagenome | biome: human oral; feature: human-associated habitat; material: dental | place: China | collected 2065 ... | reverse complement strand
GGGTGCCGGTGACGGCCCGGCCGATGGGGGTGGTGTTGAAGTACGCGCGACCTCCTGAGCGGATGTGGAAGGCTCCGCAGGCCAGTGCCGAGAGTCCCTCTGCGACGAGCGCCTCCTTGCAATCCACGAGCCGGGAGATCTCCGCCCCGTAGACCTCGGCGCGGCCCGGTACCGAGGCAATGTCGGGTTCGTCGTACTGGCCGATGTCGGCGGTGTAGGTGCACGGAATGGCACCCGACTCGCGCATCCAGGCGACAGCGACGGAGGTGTCGAGACCACCGGAGAAAGCGATGCCGACGCGTTCGCCGACGGGAAGAGAAGTGAGAACCTTGGTCACGACGTCAGCCTAGTCGAACGTGCCCGGTGGCGTTGGTGGGGATCAGCGAAGTGAACCGACCATCCGTTCGGTGGCCGCCCCTAGGGTGCATCCGCGTTTCAGCCCTGGAGGGTGGCTGCCACCTGTCGTGCCCGGTTTTCCCACGAGTGTCCTTCCCGGCGGGCCAGGACTGTCTGCCTCATTCGCTCTATCTCTCCAGGGTCGTTCTGGAGTCGTGTGAGCAGCTCGACTAGGGCGTCGGAGGTGTTGTCGATGACCCAGCCGAGGGATTCCTCTTCGACCTTCCTGCCGGTGAGGGTTTTCTTCGTCGCGAGGATCGGCTTGCCTGCCCCGATGTACTCGAACAGTTTCACGGGAACCGCGAGTTGGCGGTACTCCATCGGTTCGATCATGAGAGACGCGATGTTGGCGTCATGGAAGTAGTCCAGCAGAGCTGGCCCGTGGGCGTGCACCACCGTGATTGCCGGGCACGCCCATTGCGCGTATTCGTGCTGGGCGATGTCCCATTCTTCAGGTCGCACGCACACAGTAAGTCGGACGTCGATGCCCTGTGAGCTGGCCTTCTTGACGCCCGCGAAGAGCTGGTGCATGCGGTAGTGCATCCCGATGCCGCCCACGTAGAAAATGGATATCCCAGTTTTCGGGCCGTCCACCGGGGCTGAGTATCCGTGTCCCGGCGGTAGCGCCGAGAACGGAGTTCGCCCCAAATCAAGATACGCGGCCATTTCAACGCTTGGCAGGAAAACGTGATCAACCTGATGTCGCAACACCTGAATGTCCCAGCCGTAGGCGAGCAGGGCGGCCTCGCGTTTGGGGAATTTTACGGATTTTTTGTACTCGGGAAATCGCCAGTAGACATCTCGGAGGAAGTGGCCGACCGGAATGTGATGACGTCGCAGCTTTCGGAAGAGGAGGGGGTCCAGGAGCGGTCGGGTGGGGAGGTGGTTCGGGTTCGTCATGGACATGGGCATGGTGGAGGATTCCGAGTAGCAGAAATCGAACCGGGTTCCCTGCCGTAGGGCATGACGGACATCGGCGGCACGTTGGGCGCGTTCCTTGGTGAATCCCGTTACATCCCAGACCTCGTAGCCCAGTTTCTCGAAGGCTCGCTTCATCTGCACGGGTCGGATGCCCGACGCTGATGTTGCATCCTCCGTGAGCGGTAGCGGGTGATGGTAGATCATGCGCTTCATCGTGATCGGCTCCAAATCAAGGTGTGGCAGGGTATCTGACGGTGTCCGCCCAACGAATTCGTGCGGTGCGTTTCCCGGGCTCTGAGGGTAAGGATCTGAACCTCGGGGGAATCGCTTCGCAGGGCGTCGAACAGATGCTGCTTCTCACATCTTTGCGGGTGCGTTGTCCAGCAACGTTCGTGCCACCGTGAACGCGGCTGTTCCATCACCATAAGGTGCGGTGGGGTCAGCGGGTGGGTTGTTTCGGGTGGCGGTCTCGGCCAGTCGCTCCAGGTTCGGATCAAGAACGTTCCATCCATTACGGATGGTCTCCACCCATTCGGTTTCGGTGCGAACTGTGGTGCACACCGTGCCCAGCAGGAAGGCTTCTTTCTGCAAGCCCCCCGAATCGGTGATGACTCCTGCGGCGTTCATCACTGCCGCGACCATATCCGGGTAAGCCAGGGGTTCGATGAGATGCAAGTTCTCCAGGGTGATTCCGAGGTCGCCGGAATCCAGTCGCGCTTTCAGCCTCGGGTGGGCGGGAAGATACACGGGAACATCCAGGGAGTTCAGTGATGTCAGGATCGTGCGCAAACGATGCGGGTCGTCCGTGTTTTCCGCGCGGTGGATAGTCGCCAAGACGTAACGCTGACCGCTGGGAATGCCTGGAACGGTGCGCTGAGCGGCCACAACGGAATCACGGACCTGCAGACAGACATCAGTCATGACGTCACCCACGAGTATGGATCGGGTGGCCAGGCCCTCGTCGGCCAGGTGCGCCATCGCGTCGGCGGTGGGGGCCAGGCACAGGTCCGCGGCGTGATCTGTCAGGACACGGTTGTGTTCTTCCGGCATGCGTCGATTGAAGGAACGCAACCCTGCTTCCAGGTGGGCCACTCGTAGATGAAGCTTGACGGCGGACAGGGTCCCGGCGATCGTGGAATTGGTGTCGCCGTAGACCAGGACCCAGTCAGGCTCAAGGCCGGAAAGCGCAGGGTCGAGTTCCTCCAACATTCGCCCTGTCATCACACCGTGGCTGCCGCCGCCGACGCCCAGGTGCAGGTCCGGGGCGGGGATCCCCAGCTCCACGAAGAATGACTCCGACATGTTCACGTCGTAGTGCTGGCCGGTGTGGATGATCCTGTGGTCTATCCCCTCGGCCTCGAAAGCCTTTGCGATGGGGGCTAGCTTCACGAACTGCGGGCGGGCGCCAACTATGCTGACAACGCGCACAGTAACCTCATTCTGTCGGGAGTGCGATGCCGTCAGCTTAGCGTAGGAAGGCGGCGCGACCGATTCGTCGGCCGCGCCGCAGAGCCTCCTTTGGGTCTTCTCAGAACACCAGCACCAGTTTGCCGACGTTGTTTCCGGACTCGAGGATCTGGTGCGCCCGGCGCACCTCGTCGAACGGGACGCGGGTCTCGGGGGCGGGGCGGATCTCGCCGTTGCCGATCCTCGGCCACACCGTCTCCTGCACCCGGGAGCAGATCGCGGCCTTCTCCGCGACCGGACGGAACCGCAGCGACGTGGCTGTGATGGTTCCCATCTTCTGCAGCAACAGACCGAGGTTGAGGGTGCCCTTGGTGCCGCCCTGGAGGCCGATCACCACCATGCGACCGCGTTTTGCGAGTGCCTTGACGTTCGCCTCCAGGTATTTGGCGCCCATGATGTCCAAGATCACGTCCGCGCCACGACCTCCGGTGGCCTCGCGCACCCCGTCGACCCAGTCGTCGTGGTAGTCGAGCGCGACCTCGGCGCCGTGGGCCAGGCAGTGCCGCAGCTTCGGCTCGCTTCCGGCGGTGGCGACGACACGCGCGCCGAGGGATTTCGCGTACTGGGTGGCGAAGGTGCCGACCCCACCAGCTCCGCCGTGGACCAGCAGCGTCTCGCCGGTCTTCAAACCGGCGACGTCCATGTTTGAGACGACGGTGGCGGCCACTTCCAGTAGGCCCGCGGCGGTCACGAGATCCACTCTGGGGGGTGGGGGAACCAGCTGTCCCTCGGGGACGACGAAGTACTCCGCGTAGCCGCCGCCCGCGAGCAGCGCCACCACCTCGTCGCCGATCCTCCAGCGGGTCACACCGGCGCCGATCGCCTCGACGACACCGGAGGCCTCCAGACCGATGATGTCGGTGATGCCCTTCGGGGGCGGGTAGTAGCCGCGGCGTTGCAGCAGGTCGGCGCGATTCACGCCCGCGGCGACGGTGCGCACCAGCACCTCGCCCGGCTGGGGGGTGGGGGTGGGGGTTTCTTTGATGGTCAGGGCCTCGACGTCCCCGGGCTCCTCGACGATGACAGCTCGCATGGGAGGAAGTCTATGTGGGGATCCGCGCACCTGTCGTGAGGAAACCGCCCGGGACCTAGTCCAACCTCCGGGACCCCGTCCAGCAGTCCGGGACCCCGGCCAACCTTCGGCCACCCGTCGAATCCGGTTTGCTGGCCTTAACGCCGGTTTGCTGGCCTTGCTGATGTTTGCTGGCGTCACAGCGCAGGCAAACGTGAACAAGCCCAGCAAAACCGGATCAAGGCCAGCAAATGGGTTGTAAGGCCAGCAAAACCGGTGGGAGGGGACGGGGCGGTGGGGCCTGGTGTGGCCGCTCAAGGGGTGGGGAGGTGTCGTGTCCGTTTTGTTCAAGACGATGACTTCGGGCGGTCAATAGCGTGGTCACATGGCTCTCACACTTGGTTTCATCGGGATCGTCACCTCCGACATGGCCGCGTCGCTGGCCTTCTACCGCGCCCTCGGCGTCACCATCCCGACCGGCTCCGACGACGCCCCGCACGTCGAGGCGACACTCGACGGCGGCACCGTCATCGCATGGGACACCGTCGATGTCATCCGCGGGTTCGACGCCGGCTACACCATCCCAACGGGTGGGCATCGCATCGCCCTGGCCTTCGACATGGGCAGCCCGGGGCAGGTGGACCGCGTCTATCACGATCTCGTGGCGGCTGGGCATCACGGACACGTCGAACCGTGGGACGCTCACTGGGGGCAGCGTTACGCCACGCTCCACGACCCCGACGGCAACTCGATCGACCTCTACGCCTGGCTGCCCGCCACCTGAGCCGGGGTCCGGCCCACCAGGAGCCGGAAATCGCGGGTCATGTGCGCCTGGTCCGCGTATCCGGCGACGTGCGCCACATCGGCCAGGGCTAGTTGTGGCTCGGGCTGCTCCTTCGTCGCGGCCCGGCTCAACCAGTGCGTGGTGGCCGGGCCTGCGAGGAATCTGCGTCCTGGCTTCATCAGCGACAGAGCCCGTCGCATCCGTGCGACCCGCACCAGGGCGCCGTAGCCGTACCCGAAGGTCGCGAGCATTCGGCGTCGCAGGTGCCGGGCGGACCAGCCGATCTCCCCGGCCACCTGCGCGGCACCGGCCCCGGTAGCGGCGGCGCGACGGATCACCCCGACCCAGCCGTCGGCGGGGGAGGTCAGAAGGTCGGCCCTGGGAGCGGTTCCGAAGGAACGGAGCGTGCGCAGAACCCGCGCGACCTCCGCAGTACAGGTCGCCCCGACGACATCCCGCAGCGGGGTGGCCAGGTCGCGAACCTCGGCGGGATTGAACCGCAGTACCCCGGCCGCCAGTCCGGGGTCGAACCGGACACCGATGGTCTCGCCGACATCGGGGCTGGTGGGGATGCACACGGTGGAGGGGCCGGCCAGGTGGACGTCGTCGCCGCGCAGGATGACGTCGATGCAGCCGTCGGCGGGAATGACCGCGGCCGCAGCGTCCCGCGACCGCCACACCGTGCGCCCGCACCCCAGGGAACCTTCCGTGTACACGACCCCCATCCTCCCGCAATCCGGATCGACGGGCTGTGAGCAGAGAAGTTTTGCTGGCCTTAACACCGGTTTGCTGGCCCTGATGTCGGTTTGCTGGGCTTGTTCACGTTTGCCTGCGCTGTGACGCCAGCAAACATCAACAAGGCCAGCAAATAGGTGATAAGGCCAGCAAACTGGGGGAGGGGTGGGGAGGGGTCATGCGACCTCGTCCGGCCAGGTGAGTCGTCGATGCGATGTGAAACGCCGTTCGCTTCCGTCGATGGGGTCGGTGAAGGACAAGTCCCGGGCCAGCAGCCGCAGCGGGGTGGTGAAGTCGTCGATGTCCACATCCGAGATCACCGGGTAGAGCGGGTCGCCGAGCAGCGGCAGTCCGAGCTGATTGAAGTGGGCGCGGATCTGATGGGTCCGACCGGTTCGGGGACGGACCTCGTAGCGAGCCCACGCGCCGCGCACCTCGATCACGTCGATCCACGTCTCCGAGTTCGGCGGCAGATCCAGGGTCTCGGCCTGCAGCACCCCCACGCGTTTGACCAGGTGCGACCTCACCACCCGCGGGAACCCGACGTCCAGGTCGAAGGGGGCGATGGCCTCGTAGACCTTGCTCGCCTCGCGGCGCGCGAACACGTCCTGATACGCCGAACGCCACCGCTTCCCCGTGGTCATCAGCAGCACCCCGGCGGTGCCGCGATCCAACCGGTGCGCCGCCGACAATTCCGGCAGCCCCGTGGTCGCCCTGCCCTTCACGACGGCGCTCTGCAGCACGTGCCTGCCGCGCGGAATGGTCGACAGGAAGTGCGGTTTGTCGAACACGACGACCCGTTCGTCGCGGTGCAGCACCTCCAGCGCGCCCGGCACCTCGGCCTCCGGCCGCAACTCCCGGTGGAACCAGACGAAGGTGTTGGGCCGGTACGGTTCGTCGCCCCGCCACGGCGCGCCGTGCTCGTCGACGAAGTCGCCGCGAGCCAGCATCGGGTCGACGCAGTCGCGGCCGGGTCCCAGTTTGTCGAGCAGGAATTCCCGCATCGTCGTCCACGGCGCGGGCGCCCCGCGGTCGGGGGTGCGGACCCATGCGGCCTGCAGCCCGTGGCGTGGCGGAAGCGGTGACTTGGGTGGCACCGGACCATTCTCCCCGCGTTACCTCGGTTGAGTCGACCGTATCGAAACCATCCCGCGCCAAGCTGGTTGAGCCGGGCTGCGACGAAGGAGCCGGTCGTGTCGAAACCATCTTGCGTATCTTTGGGGGACTGGTGGTCAGGTTTGCTGTTCGGCTGCCAGGTGGTTTCGACTCAGCCGTTCGCTGGCGCTCACGTGCTGGCTCAACCGGCTTCGGGGAATGAATGCTCGCGGCCTGGCTCAACCGGCTTCGGGGAGAGGATCAGTCCTGGGCGAGGGCCTGGACGGGTGGGATGCGGCTGGCGCGACCGGCGGGTCGCAGGGAGGCGAGGATCCCGACGGCGGCCGCGAGGACCAGCATGCCGACCAGCGGCAGGATCGGGATCGTGGGGGCGATCGAGGCGTCCTGTCCCAGGACCGCCAGGAGTCCGGCGTGTCCGAGACCGGCTCCTGCCAGGCATCCCAGGACGCCAGCCAGCAGGGCTGTCAGCAGACCCTCCACCGTGATGAGGCGCCTGATCTCGCTGCGGCAGGTGCCCGTGGCGCGCAGCATCCCGATCTCGCGGGTGCGTTCCAGGACGGCGACGTCGGTGGTGTTGGCCAGGCCGCTCAGGGCGATGATCAGCGACAACCCCAGGACGGCGCTGACGACGACCGCCACCTGGTTGAGCTGTTTGGTGAAGAGGTTCACGGCGGCGGCGCGCCCGGTGACCATCATGCCCTGCCCGCGCACGAGTTGGCGGATGGCCTTCTCCGGTGCCTCCGACGAGCCGTCTCCGTGGGTGCGGACCCACATCACGCTGTCGCTCGCCTTGCCACCGGCGAGACGTTCGGCGGTCGCGGGGGTGATGACCGCACCCCAGCCCTCCCGCACCCGGGCGGTGACCTGGACGCTACCGCCGGGGCCGGTGAGGGTGACCTTCGTGCCGTCGGGGATGTCGTAGATCCCACCGACGACGAGGGTGTCGTCGTTCAGGTCCTCCAGGCCCGCGGTGGAGCGCACCACCGGTGCGATCGCCTTGGTGTCGACGGCCAGCACGTGGAACTCCGAACTCTCGGAGCCCGCGGACTCCTGGGTGACGCGGAGGTTGGGGATCGCGATGGCCGATTCGACGCCGTCGACGTGCTGAATGTTCGAGGTCAGCGCCGCGGTGTCGGTCTCCGCGGTGACGCCCTCGACGGTGACGTCGATGGGAGCGTGGTTGTTCATGTAGGCGCCCCAGGCGGAGTTGAACGACAGGATGCCGACGAAGAGCACCGAGCCGGCCACGACACTGACCAGCACGGAGGCGGCCGAAGACGCGGAACGCGTGGAGTTGCGCGCCAGGTTCCGGGCAGCGAGCTGCAGGATCGGCCGTTTCCCGGCCCCGGGCAGCCGCTCGACGAGGGCCGCGGTGGCGATCACCAGCAGGGGCAGTGCTCCCAGCAGACCGATCAGGACGAGCACACCACCGGCTGCCGCGATCACGATGCTCTTCCCGCTGACACCGAGGAAGGTGACGGCGATCCCCGCCACCAGGACGAGGGACGCGAGGAAGCCGACCCGGATCATCCGGCGGCGCCTGCGACGCGGATCGGAGGAGTCCGCGACCTGCCCGGTCAGGGCGACGAGCGCTGAGACGCGGGTGGCGCGACGGGCGGGTCGCAGCACCGCCACGAGGGTCACGAGGGTGCCGAGGAGAACGCTCAACCCCAGGGCGACCGGGGTGATGGTGAGGTCACGACCCTGAAGGCCTTCGACGATCCCGGAGTGGATGATGGCGGCGGCGATCCCCGTTCCCAGGGCGGCGCCGGCGACGGAACCGGCCACGCCGGTCAGGGCGGCGGTGCGCAGCACGGCCCGGAAGGTCTGGCGGCGGGAGGCGCCGACGCAGCGCAGCAGGCCGATGACACGGGTCTGGCGTGCAACGAGGGTGGTGAAGGTGGTCGTGATGACGATGATCGCCACCACCGCGCACACGGGCGCCAGCAGGTTGATCAGGGTGCTGGTGGTGGAGCCGCCCGCGGTGTCCTTGACGGCGTTCTGGGCGATCGTGTCCTCGGCGGTGCTCACCGTCGCGGTGGAACCGGTGGCGCGGATCACATCCCCGACCTGACCGCGGAGCGCGCGCACGTCGGCGCCCGGTTTCGCGGTGACGTAGAGGTTCTGGTAGTTGGTGTCGGTGCCCATGGCCGCCAGCTGTTCCCGCGTCGCGTACAGGGCATCCTCACCCTTGTTGCCCGAGACGATCCCCACCACTTGGACGCTGACCGTGGTGCCGTCGTGGTTCTTCAGACGCAGTGAGTCACCGACCCCGAGTCCGTGGGCCTCCGCCAGGTTGGTGTTGACGGCGGCCTCACCGGCGCCGGTGGGCAGTTTCCCGGAGGCCAGCGTGGTGAAGTCGGTGAGGACGGGGACGCTTCTCAGGATCGCCTTGGAACTCGCGGTGCTCATGAGCTGCGGGGGCAGGTCAAGGTCCAGGACGTCCCAGGTGGTGCCCCGCGCCGCGGCGACCCCGTCGAGGGCCCGGACCTGGTCGAGAACCTGCGCCGGCAGGTGATCCCGGCCGGAGGTGACTACCAGGCTGGCGCCGTCCAGGTCCTGGCGGGCGCTGGCCTCGAAATGGGTCTTGAACGAATCGGAGGTGATGAACGCGAAAGCGATCAGGGCTGCGCTCATGGCCACCGCGATGAGGGCGGCGACGGTGCGGCGGAAGTCGAGGAAGGAAGGCATCAGCGAACCTCCCCCTGGCGACGCGGCTGCCCGGCCGCGGGATGGCCTCCGGGCGGCGGGGCCTGGAAGGCGCTGCCGCGACGGATGTACCTGTCGTCGATGATGCGGCCGTCACGCAGCCGCACGACACGGTTGGTGGCAGCAGCGGCGTTCTCGTCGTGGGTGACCATGACCACGGTCTGCCCCAGCGTGTCGCACATCCGGGCCAGGACCTCCAGCAGCGAATCCGAGGACTCCGAGTCCAGGGCGCCCGTCGGCTCGTCGGCGAAGACCACTTCGGGACGTCCCGCGAGGGCCCGGGCGACGGCGACGCGTTGCTGCTGGCCGCCGGACAGCTCCGACGGGCGGTGCGTCAAGCGGTTCTTGATGCCCAGCGCCGCGATGATGGCGTCGTACCAGCCCTTGTCGGGGGAACGGCGCGCCAGGCGAAGCGGCAGGAGGATGTTCTCCTCGGCGCTGAGGCTCGGCAGCAGGTTGAACGACTGGAAGATGAACCCGAGCATGTCTCGGCGCATCCGTGTGAGGTCGTCGTCGTTCATGCCGGTGATGTCGCGGCCCGCTATGCGGCTCTGCCCACCGTCGGGGACGTCCAGGCCCGCCAGGCAGTGCAGGAGCGTCGACTTTCCCGACCCGGAGGGGCCCATGATCGCGACGAACTCGCCCCGCCGGACCGCGAGATTGACGTTGTCGAGGGCGACGACCTGCGCCTGCCCGGAACCGTACGTCCTGCACAGGCCCCGGGCCTCGACGACGATGTCGGACCGGCCCTGGCGGGTCGGGTCACCGAATGGGTGGAGCTGTTCCTGAGAGGGCATCGCCCAAACCTTTCTCTTGCGTCCCGGAGGTCCTCCGGCCTGACGTGAAAAAGGCTAGGAATCAGCGCGATGCCCTCCCATTCCCCGAAGGACGGAACTCTCGGAAGGCCTCCTACCTAAGGAGGAGACGCGGTCGCGGGGTGGGTTGGGTATTCGGGGTGGTTCCAACGCGGGCCGCTCGGTTCTCGCGGCCCGGCTCAACCAGCTTCAGGGGAGGGAAGTTGGTTGAGCCGATACTCACGAGCCTCAGCGAGCGGGTCGTGTTGACACCATCGTGTGGGTGCAGGAATGTCGCAGCCGGGTTTGTTCGATATGACTCCTATCTCACCTTGTCGCCCATGTGGATGGGTTCGCTGGCCACTTCGCCCTCGATGTGTTGCATGTCGTCGGCGCGTAGTTCCGTGGCGTCTGGTGTGGCGGGAAGCCAGGAGGTTGCGGTGTAGGTGGTGCTTTCCATTCCATCCTTTTCGGTTGTTGTTGCTGTTCGTAGCAGAATCCCGGGACTGGTTGGCAGGATCACCTCGGTTGTGGATAGGCCGGTGATGTCGACGGTGGTTCCGGTGTCGAGGTTGATCAGGTCGCGGGGGAGTGCATCCAGCTCTTTCGTGCGTTGCGTCTCTTCCGGCGTTGTTGTCGCGTCCCTTTGGAATATGGTTGCGGCGGTTTCTGGGTCTTTGAAGCGTTCTATCCATCCGCCTGGGTGAATGGCGGCAACGCCTGTTATGGTGTCTTCTTCTTCGCCGGTGATGCTGAGTGTGGTGAGAGCGCAGATTGAGTCCTGGTAATTTCCTTTAGGATCCTGTTGCGACATGAGTAGTGAGTTGCTGGTTGCTCCGGCTAGCCAGTGGTTTGTGCGTATGGTGGTCGGCTTCTCCTGAGGATTCGCGAGGGAGAAGATATCGAGTTTTCCGGTGTCCGCTGGATAGAAGTTTTCAGCGGTTTCGACTGCGAGTGAGTCGTTGGTCAGGGCGTGGCCCAGAACGATTCCTGTGACTTCGACGGTGCGGACCTCGTTGCCGGTTTCGGTGTCGAGGACGGCGATGT
>ERZ773043.2013-NODE-2013-length-10988-cov-13.389920_pt1 | contig 10988 bp, 11 predicted proteins | sample MGYA00580636_ERZ773043 | MGnify/ENA primary metagenome ERZ773043 (study PRJEB29015, sample SAMEA2737992) | human oral metagenome | biome: human oral; feature: human-associated habitat; material: dental | place: China | collected 2065 ... | reverse complement strand
CCACAACCTACCGATTAAGAGTCGGTTGCTCTGACCAGTTGAGCTACAGTCCCATGAAATTAAATTACACAAAAATCCAATTTAACAACGTAAGTATAATATCATAATTTTTTTAATTTGTCAATTCCATATTCTTAAAAATTTTCAATTTTTGTTTTTTATATTGGGAAACTTATTTATTTAGCTGCAACTGACCTCCTTTATTTTACGTTTTAATCCCTTTAATATTTAGAAGGAGTACCACTCTTCTTCTTCAACATCTCCATAAGTAGCAAAACTATTTTCAAAGTTTTCTATTCTTTCATTTGAAGGCGTGTTTGTTGCGTCAGATTCTTTCTTCAGTTTTTCAGGATTTTTTTTAAATTCTTCTTTCTTATATTCTTTCTCCATAAATTCCTCGGATACATTATAAGTGCTTTTCAAATTATTAATAACCCTCATTACATATTTAGCATTTTTTTCAAACGTTGTAGAATCATTGGATATATTCTTTTCAAGAATATTACCCTTTCCATCAAAACTAATATTAGATTTCGCACCGTTTTTTATAATGCACTCTGAAAAATTCCACTGTTTCATCTTATTGTCTTTAAGTACCATACTACTTTCAAGTTTTACATTATCATTCTTTTCTACAACATTTATTATGGAATTTTTTCCAAGTCCATAAAAGATAAGATTATTTTCTATAACATTTGTCATAGGAGCTATGGCTTCAAGTATATCCGTTTCAAAAGAAACATTCATTTTGGTAATTTCTAAACCTGCTTCATAAAGTACGCACATTATTTCTGTCCGATATTTTGCCTTTAAAATTTTTTTATAAAGAGCTTCTTTTTCTGATAAAGACTTTTCTACATATTCAATATAAAATTTTTCTATAACTCCATTTTTATTATGTGTAGTATTTATCACAGGTATTCCCTTATCATTTCTAAAAAACTCCACATCAAAACTTTCAAATTTATTTATAAATTCTTTCTTATCTATAGCTTTTTCGCGATTCTTTGTCCAGTTTGACAGCTTGTCAAATCCTTTTGAAAAGAAATTAAGTATGCTTTTGCTGTTCTTATTATGTCCCATAGTTCTGATCTCCTTAGATATTAAATTAGGATAACCTATATCTAATTTTGAAACAATATAATTTTTCGATATCTTATATCATTCTTTTATTCTTCATTTTTGATATAGATTACCCCTTTTCATGTATTTTAACACAACTTATCTGTAAAGATAAATAAAAATTTTTTAATGTTTAAAATGTCTAATTCCAGTAAATACCATTGTCATTCCGTGTTCATCGGCAGCTTCGATTGACTCTTTGTCTCTAATTGAGCCACCTGGCTGTACTAGTGCTTTGATACCGTATTTTGCTGCTTCGTCTACACAGTCTCTGAATGGGAAAAATGCGTCTGATGCCAGAACTGCTCCTTCTAGTGAATCCAAGTCCCCTTTGGCGTGTTCAAGTGCGTGCTGAGTTGCCCAGATTCTGTTTGTCTGTCCTGTTCCAACTCCTGTTGCCGATCCGTCTTTTACGACCACAATTGCATTTGATTTTACGTGTTTTACGACTTTCATTCCAAGTTCCATATCTTTTAATTCTTGTTCTGTTGGCTGTTTTTTCGTTACAACTTCCATATTGTCAATCATCTTCTGATTTGTCTGCTGAACTAATATTCCACCGTCAACTTTTACATATTCCACTTTATCCTGCGGTTTTGCAACTTCGCATTTTATTACTCTCAAATTTTTCTTGGATTTTAATATTTCCAGAGCTTCATCAGTAAATGCTGGGGCAATTACAATTTCTAGGAAAATTTTATTCAGTTCCTGTGCAGTTTTTGCATCGATTTCTCTATTAATCGCAACGATTCCACCGAAAATTGATACTGGATCACAATCATGAGCTTTCTTGTAAGCTGTGAAAACATCATCTGCAACTGCCACACCGCAAGGAGTCGAGTGTTTTACAGCACAGCAGGCAATTTCATCAAATTCATTTGCAACTTTCCAAGCAATATCCATATCCCTGATATTATTAAACGACAATTCTTTTCCATTTAACTGGACAAAATCTTTCATACTTCCATTTTCAGTAGTTGAAACATAGTATGCAGACGATTGGTGAGGATTTTCGCCATATCTCAAGTCAAATTTCTTTTCATATGAAACATTCAAATATTTCGGATATTGCTCTTCCAGCAAGAAATTAGAGATAGCCGCATCGTAAGCTGATGTTAAGTTAAACACCTTCCCAGCCAATCTTTTTTTTGTTTCAAATGAAACTTCACCATTATTTTCAATTTCTTCCATAACTTTCTCATAGTCTTCTGTTTCGCAGATAACTGTAACATCTTTGAATGATTTTGCAGCCGAACGAAGCATTGTAGGCCCTCCTATATCAATAAATTCGATTTTTTCATCAAAAGTCTTGTCTGTCTGAACTTCCCTGAAAAACGGATAAAGATTAACAACAACATAATCAATCGTCTCTATTCCTTCTTTCGCAATCGTATCCATATGCTCCTTATTGTCCCTAATCGCCAAAATTCCACCATGAATATTAGGATGCAACGTTTTCACTCTTCCATCCAGCATTTCTTTAAAATTAGTAACTTCTGAAACATCTATTACAGAAAGCCCATTTTCCTTCAAAAACTTGTAAGTCCCTCCAGTCGAAATAATTTCCACACCTTTTTGATTTAAAAACTGTGCAAATTCCAATATCCCTGTCTTATCAAAAACACTAATCAAAGCTCTTTTTTTCATTCGGCATCATTCCTCCAATATATTTTGTTAATTTATTTTATCACAAACCCTTGTATTTATCAAGGTTGTGTAATTATTAACTTTTTGAAAATTGTAAATTTAAAATTATTATACAATAATCTATAAAATTAACTACAATTTAATTCCCTTATAAGCAAAAAAAAAAATAGTATAATTAAAAGGAAAATATAACTTTAAAACAAATAAGGAGGTTTTTTTATGGGATTTATTAATCCATTTCAAATTTACTCTAAAGGAGAGAATACTATTACAAATAATATTCTATTACTTCTATCAAATTTATATAGAATAAATCCAAAAATTTATGAATTGTTTATAAACAGTGTTCTTCCAGAAAACATCAATTATGAGGTTATCCCCGTTTTTACACAACAAAAATCACAAAAGGAAGGAGGAATTATCGACGGGCATATTCAGACAAAAGCAACAAAAATCATTATTGAAACTAAAATTGCAGGATTAGATAATACAAAAAAACTTATTAATTACTGCAAAAACGAAAATTTAGCTGAAACAAATATATTAATTCACATAAGTCCTTCTACCTTTGATGAAACTGCCACAAAATCTATAAATCAAAGAATAGGAATTTATAATTTTAATTTTGTTTCAATAACTTTTTCCGAATTAATTTCTTCCCTTCAGGAAATTTCGGACGAATATCCTTTTAATGAAGAGCTATACCGTTTATCCAAAGATTTTTATTATTATTGCAGTTCAATGGGTCTAATAAAAAACGTATTCAGAATCGTTCCATGCAATAAAAGTTTTGAATTAAACAAAAAATATCGTTTATACTTCCAACCTAAATCCAGAGGATATTCAAACCATCAATTTACTGGAATATATACTGCAAAAGAAGTGAAATATATTGGAAAAGTAAACAAAGTTTTTTTGGCTGAACTTACAGAAGAAGGAACATTAATTACTAAAAAAATTTCAGGCAATGAGGAAATTACTAGCGAAGAAGAAAACAGAATCATCAATGCAATAAGGGAATTCCCAAAAATTTACATCTATGGCGATATTTCAAAAGGACATATCTTCTTTTTATTTGACGACAATGATTTTTGTCCAACAAAATTTAAAAAAACTTCAAAATATGGTTTGCTAGGCTCTAGACTTTTTGACTTAAAAGCAGATTTGGAAATTGAAAATGTAGAGAAATTATCAACTTTGGAAATTGCAGAAAAATTAAATGATATTACTTGGTAAGAATGTATTTTAAAAGATTGGAGAAGAATTATGAGAAAATTGTTGTTAATTTTAAGTTTGTTCGTTATAAATATTGTTGGATTGGCTTATGAGAAATGTAATCCTAAAACAATCTATGAAATTAGTGTAAATGATTTAAATGGAAGTTATTTTGGACAAAACAAAAAAGATGGAACAATTATGATAAAACTTGGTAAAAATGCTAACAAAGTACAGGCAATTCACTTTGATGAAAATAGGATTTTAAATAATTGTATTCTTGATCCCAAAATAACAGAATTTCATATTGAACATGGTTTATTTATCAATGCGATGTATGCTGAAATGATGGATGGTGTATATAATAATAATCAAGACATAAAAATAGATTATGATTCATGTCTTGAGAAAAATCATCAATTTTGTAAAATTTCTAAAGATGCAGATATTAACGGAAATCCTGTGGGAATTTCATTTAATCAATAAGTTCAGGATATTGAAATTTATGGAAATATAGTTGACGTTGAAAAAAGAAATGATTATAAAAAAGTAATAATAGGCGAAGATTATGAAGAAGATGATATTCCTGTATGTGCAAGTAAAAATATTAGTGAAGAAAATTGTAAAAAAGAAAAATTCATAGTAAAATCTCCAAATGGTTATGCCAATCTTACTAGAAAAGCGTATGATAATTCAACTATTCGTGATAAAATAAAAAATGGAACAATTGTAGTCATAGATCCAATTGATATAAGTCCTTTTGATGTTGAAGGAGTATACGTTGAAGTTTTAGGACAACATAAATTTGGATACATTAATTGGAAATATTTGAAAAAGAAATAGTATTAAAAATTTTAAATTTAAAATTTAGGAGAAATATAAATGGAAAATAATAATGTTGAAAATAAAAATTTAGTAAAAATTCTAATTGGAATAATAATTGCTCTTGTTTTAGTTATAGGATTTATCATCATAGGTGGTGGTATTTACCAATTTGTAAGTATGAAAAATAAAATAAGCGAGATGGAAAAAGTTCAAAAGGAACAAGAAAAACGACAGTTGGAAAATCAAATGATGGCTTCAGTACAAACTCAGGCTAAAGAAGACAACAAAAAAAGTGAAACCAAAACCAACGAAACTAAGACTGAAACTAAAGAAGTCGATCCATATGAAAGAAGATTTACAGCTTCTGATATGGATTATACACTTGTTGAAATAAAAGGAATAAGAAGTAATAACAAAATATTAGTTCAAGTTTTGGATGGAAAAGATAAAGGAAAAAAGGGATATATAAATTTAAAAGGCTTTAAAAACATAAGCACTTCTTCTCTAAAAAAATATATCGGTACAGTTTGGGCTGCAACAGGTATCAGTAATGGAGTAGAAATGGAATACGGTTTAATACTTCATTTACCAAATGCCAGCAGTAATCAGTTAGCTGAATATAATTTAAATAAATTGCTCATAGAAAGCAAAATGTCTGGAAATTCAGTCATTAAATATGACTGTGAGCGTGACACAGCAAGAAATTTTGTACAAAATTATGATCCTTCAGCTTGTTATTAAATATTCAAAAAAATACTCAAGCAACTAACCACGCCACTGTTTGAGTATTTTTTATACCAACTATTTTTCTAAATTCAACAGACAAATTTATTTTCCATTCTTCTTAATCTTCTTCAACCACTCATCTGCCGCCTTTTCAAATTTATTTTCCCCATGCTCGTAAAACTTGATTTTTTCATTCATATAAACTTGCTCTACATAATGATTTTCATAATCGTGTGGATATTTGTAGTCTTTTGCTCCAACTTTTGTGAGATGAACTGGCACTTCCTGAATTTTTTCATTTTCAATGTGTTTTAATGCCGAATTTATAGCATTGTAGGCTGAATTGCTCTTGGGAGAAATTGCAAGATAGATTGCCACTTCAGATAAAATAATTCTAGCTTCGGGCATTCCAATTTCTTTTATCGCATTAAGTCCTGCCACAGCAACTGGTAAAGCCTGTGGATTTGCAAGCCCAATGTCTTCAGAAGCCAAAATCACAAGCCTTCTTGCAATATACAAAATATCTTCTCCGCCAGAAAGCATTTTCGCCATCCAGTAGACAGCCGCATCAGGATCGCTCCCACGAATACTTTTTATCATTGCTGAAATTGTATTGTACTTGTCTTCTGTCCTGTGATATGATTTTTTCGTATTCAAAATTTCCTTTACTTCTTCCAGCGTAAACTCCACTCCAACATTTGTTATAAGTTCCAAAATATTTATAGCCTGCCTTGCATCTCCTTCAATTATTTCGGAAATATATCCCAAAATATCATCTGAAATCCCAAAATTCTCCTTTTCATTAATATTTTTTAATATTTTAAGCAAATCATCCTCACTCAGTTTCTTAAATTCAAATGCCATACATCGTGATAATAATGCGTTATTCAAGTTATAATAAGGATTTTCAGTAGACGCTCCAATTAAAATAATATTCCCATTTTCCAAATCTTCCAAAAGTGAATCCTGCTGCAATTTGTTAAATCTATGAATTTCATCTAAAAATAGTAATGTCTGCTGTCCATTTGTATGAAAGCTACTGTGTGCCTTGTCAGAAATATTCTTTATATCAGTTACAGAGGCTTTTATAGCATTCAAATATTCGTAATGGTAATTCATTTTAACAGCGATTATTTCTGCAAGCGTAGTTTTCCCTGTTCCCGGTGCTCCCCAGAAAATCGCATTCATAAAGTTTCCTCGTTCAATAATCTTCCTCAAAATCCCATTTTCCCCAACCAGCCTTTTCTGTCCATAAAAATCATCAAGACTTTTTGGACGATACTTAAATGCCAGTGGCTTTTTATCTTCATATATTTCGTCAAATAAATTCATTTTTTATATTTCCTTTTTTATAATTTTGTTTAATTTTCCAAATATTAAAAATACAAATACAAATTAACTTCTAAATAAGTAATTATTCTTTTTTTCTTTTAAAATTTCTATCTGTTGTTCTAATAAATGATTTTCCTCTTTCATTCCCCTTCTCCTTAAAACAAAAAAGTCTTGTCATAACTTATTTAAATACGACAAGACCGATGATCAAAACAATCAATTTATCTTGAATTAAGTATATCACTAAAACATTAATTCGTCAACGAATATTTTAATTTTTTTTAAATAAAGTAAATTACAAACACAAATATCATTTTTCAAAACTTTAATCACTAAACATAAATATTTTCAACAGTTTTAAAAACTATTCTTCTCCATAAAGTTTCTTTTTGTTATCTGAAAAAGCATTTAAAATTAATATTATTGTAAATATTACAACAACAGATGATATTAAATAAAAATAATAATTAAACACTACTTCCTGCATATTTGCATTTTGCATTATTTCTCTTATAAATCCAGAGAGTGTTTCCATTTTCCAGCCTTGACTTGTTTGAAGCAGATATAAATCCAAAAATAGCCCAACAAAATAAAAAATTGTCATTAGAATTATTGAACTTATGCCAGCAAAGATTATTGCAAATAGACTCTTTTTCTTGTTATTCTCGTAAACTTTAATCGAAAATAAACACATTGTCAACAAAAGTCCAATTAACTGCATCCCTTTTATTCCTTCTAAAATTCCTGTTTTAAAAAATATCGTAATTTTATCACTCAAAGAAATACTCCCAATATTTTTAGCTATCGAATTTATCATCGAAAAAGTCACTCCAAGTGCAAATAAAACAAAAGTTATCACGATTATAAAAAAAGTCCAGAATTTTATTTTATTCAAATTCTCTTTACCAAATCTAGTCTTCATCATTTTTATAAAAATAACACTTAATATAATCAGTACAACAAGGCTAAATAACGTCTGCACAAGCGTTACCATTTCTCCAGCTTTCAAATCTCCTGTTTTTGCCACACTATTGAAATAATAACTGCCAAAAATACCTCTTTGAAAAATTAGAATACTCCACGTAAAAATCATTATTCCAACTATTTTAACAGCTCCCAATAAAATATCAGCAAAATTCCTATTTTCTATTTTTTCAAAATTTCTCATAAAAGCCTCCATTATATTTTAAATTTTTGCAAATCAATATTTATAATTTTAAGCGTAGCTTATTTCATTTAGAAACTGTACTCTTTATAATCAAACCAGACATACCACAGTATTTTTTCTTTCTGGTTAGGATATTTCCCAATAAGTTCTGTTACTATTGCCAATTCTTTTATTACTTCACTAAGCCACACATCTTCATCATCTTCATCGTAATAAATTTCATATTTCACCATTTTCTCTTCGGTTAAGTAATCACCAATTTTCAAATCTTCTGCTGGAAAATACTTCTCATCTTTTATATCAATCTTTACAATTTTTCCAGTTTTTGGATTTGCAAATAATGAATATTTCTGTCCCTTGTCTTCATAGAACAAATACTGACAATATTTTTTTAGATTTCTTTTCTCTGATTCAGGAATTACTTTTTCAATGTGATCTCCTAATTTTATTCCACTGTATTTACGGTTAATTTTAATATTTTCATCTAGTTTGACTTCAATTTTCCCTGTACCAAAATATCTCTTTAAGATTTTTTCAATTAACGTCAATTCATTATAATAATATCTTTTCAAATTTACAAATTCAGGGACATCAAGATTTACGTTACACTCCTGCAAATTATTCAAAAATTTTTCCATATCTTCAATTTCAATTTCATCAAACCATTTATTCTTAACAATGTACCTTCCTTCTTTTTTACTTATATAAAAAAATACGCAAAAAGCATAAATATCTTTAAGTATTGCCACAATAAACGGTTCACCTTCTCTTGCTGTCTCATTATAAATCAAAAACTTATTTTCTGAATTTCCATTTTTGACTTTTACATATTTTTCTGTATTGTTTAAAATGTCACAAAGTAATTCATAATTTAAATTTTCCTTAATTATTACCTCTTCTTCTCCACTATCTGTTTCTTCTTTTTTATACTGATTATACAGCCACAATTTTAATTTTCTATTGATAATCTTTTTTAAAAGAAAACTATCCCAAAATATTTTCTTTTCCCATAATGACTTATTCAACATAACTGAAAAACCTCATCTAATTTATTTCCCATTATATCATAAAAAGAAAACTCTGAAAATGTTAAAGTTTTCATTTCAAATTTTTACTTTTTCACTCCCTATTTACTTTTTTACCCAACCATATTATAATACATTTACCACAAAATGAATTAAAAAATTGAAAGGCTAATAACAATGAAAAAAAATATCTATTTTTATGAAACTGATACTCCAATTGGAAAAATTGGACTTGCCACAACAGAAAATGATTCTCATATTACTGATGTAATCTGGAATTATGAAATTGAAAAATTGAAAAATGATGATAATTTTCAAATTAAAGAAACCGAGTTAATAAAAAAGGCAAAAAATCAGTTATTTGAATATTTTTCCAAAAAGCGAAAAAATTTTGACTTGCCACTTTTAAAAGAAGGAACACCTTTTCAAAATTCCGTCTGGAACGCTCTTGAAACAATCCCTTACGGCGAAACCCGTTCCTACAAGGATATAGCAGTTGCAATTAATAACGAAAAAGCAGTCCGTGCAGTCGGAATGGCAAACAATCGAAATAAAATCTCAATTTTTATTCCCTGCCATCGTGTAATTGGCATGAATGGAAAGTTAGTCGGATATGGTGGAGGACTCCATATAAAAGAGTTTTTATTGGAACTGGAAGGTATTGAAATAAAATAATTTAAGAAAATTATATTGTAATTTAGGTATAATTTTATTTTTCATTAAATTTTCTGCAGAAATATAAAAAACAATTTGTATTCAAACTTAAAATATTGTATAATAAAAATATAAAAAAACACAAATAATCAATACATAAAATGAGATAAATATATTTAAAACATAAGGAGATGATATGCAATGTTTAAAAAAATTTTATTAATGGTTATACTTGCTATGTCTGTGGTGGGATGTGAGCTACTTGACCCTAAAGGCTGGAAAGAAGCAGAACAAAAAAGAAAGGAAAGTGGAGAAAAATGTTATGAAAGGGCTGATGGAGTTTTCTACTGCAAAGACAAGTACGGAAACAGAGTTTACTAGCTATATGTAAATATGTGCAGAGGAATAATGATAATCAGGAAAGAAGGGAATATATATTAAAGGCAGGGGCTTCCCATACAGGGCAATGCCTTCCTGCCTTTTTTCTTTTGAATAAATATTTTATTTCTATTCTATCCCAGTTCAATTTCTTCATTAATTTTCTGATGAAAATCAATTTTGTTTTCAACATTAATAACATTAACTAATCATCTGTTTGACATATATTTTCTATAAAGCTATCTATTTTGTCTTATGTTATTCACTTCTTTTATTGTTTTCTGTATGAATGATATTTTTTATTCTAATAGGAACAATTTCATGCCCATATAGAGCAATTTCCTCTGAAGGAATTTTTTTGATACAAATTGCAGTTAATAAAATATTTTCGTTGATTTTTATTATTCTTTATGTTAAAATTTTATTAACAAAAATAACAAGAAAGGGTGTGAACTTTATGATAACCGTTTCTATAAATGCTCATCCTGACATAGAAAATAAAATAAACAACTATGTTAAGGAAAACAATATCAATTTAAACCAAGTAATGTTAGATTTAATTCTTGAAAAAATCGAAGATGAAGAGGACTACAAATTGGCTGTTGAAGCTTATGAAGAATATAAGTTAAACAAGGAAAAAGCAATTTCATTTGAAGATTTAGTAAAAAAAACGGGATTGGAAAATGAAATATAAAGTTATCATCAGACAAAAAGCTGAAAAACAATTAAATAAGCAAAATTTCGTTAAAGGAAAAATAACTAAATACGAATGTATTTCTTTCGCCATAATTTTTATAATGATAGAACTTATTTATGTTAAAATAACTCTTGTTTGCGAAAGTGAGCGTAGTTTTACGAAGCGAGTTTTATTTTTTCTTTATAAGAAAGTTTTGCGT
>ERZ773043.2010-NODE-2010-length-10991-cov-18.547275_pt1 | contig 10991 bp, 4 predicted proteins | sample MGYA00580636_ERZ773043 | MGnify/ENA primary metagenome ERZ773043 (study PRJEB29015, sample SAMEA2737992) | human oral metagenome | biome: human oral; feature: human-associated habitat; material: dental | place: China | collected 2065 ... | reverse complement strand
TCAAAGTTTTTCAATACTTCTTCGTTTGCTTTAACTGACTCTAAGCTATTAGCTAGCGGAGTCATAAATTTAGATCCTCTTTCTTTATACTCGCCTTTTTTATTAGGTGTTATAACATGGTCTCCAACAAATGGCAATGTATCGATAAAGCTAATATCAGTTACCTCTGATATTGTATTGTTGTTGATACTAACTTTCCAATAGAATGGTTCTCCAACATCACCAACTTCTGCATAACGCATATTATCAGTAGTTAACCCTACGTTTTTGTACATAAGTAACTCCAATGGTGGTATAAAGTTAATATCATGTTTTCTATGAGTGAATTTTTCTTTTTTATTACCATCGCCATCTAAGTCTAATTCGTCAACATACGTTTGATCATCGTTCCATGGTTGAATTATATCATTATTGTCATAAGTGTAGAAAACATCAACTTGGTTATTCCCTTGTTTTGCATACGGGCTAGCCTCAATTTGGAGATCCATCCAAATTGTATCATTCTTATCTTCCAATGTTGGTGTAATATCTGGTAATGAATAAATTACCGCTGTGCGTCCAGTATTTCTGAAGTTTTTAATAACCTCAGGTTCACCAATTTTACTCTTATCTATACCATTAGTTGCTATGGCTTTTGTCTTAACGAAGCTAAATTCAGCTGGTAGTAAATAAATTATTTTCGGATTTGTTACCGGCTTACCTAAATATGGTCCCCACGCCCCATATCTTCCACGTAACGAAGCATGATCTAAATGGATATCCGCATATGTACCATCAGCCTTATAAGGAAGTACTCCTGTCCCGTTAAAGTTTCCTATATATGCTTTTGGTGTCGGAAGTCGAAGACCTGTCCATGCCCAAATACTATTTCCTTCTGACTTTTTAGCATTTTCTTTAGTTGTTGCATTTTCAGCTTCTTCTGCTACAATGTGTTCAGATCCGTAATAATATTGCTCTTTATCATATTCACCATCTTCAAATTTTTTGATTTCCTTTTCACTTGGATAAGCTCCTGTATAGTAGAATAAAGCTGTATTATCCAATGATATTGGTCTTTCAAATACTAGTGACAGGCGTGTATATTGACCTGTTGTGTCATTAATATCAACACGTTGCCCTAACTTAATATTAGATGCAAGCTCTACTTTTGAACCGTCTTCTTTAATACCATAAAGTTTATTAGGTGTGCTATTAACTTGATTAATAGCATCATCTACTAATTGCTGTCTTCTAGTGTCATCTCCACCACGGTCTCTGAACTTCTCTACTTTTCCTAATTGGAAATATTTATAGTAAATTTTTTTCTCATCTTGAACTGGTTTATCACGCATTAAAACATCTTCTATTTCCCATAAATGAAGACGTATCCCTCCACCAGGATTAGTAGGACTTGAACCGTTATTTTCATTTCCAATTCTTGTTATATACATTAATCCATTATCAGTTTGATCATTATTCCAATCATCAAAAAGTTTATTATTGTATAATGTATAAACGCCATTATTCACTCTATTAGGTACTGGATCATTTCCTTGAGCATTTAACTTATATTTCAGTACTTCTGTCCAGCGTTGCGCTCCAAAAGTTAACTTATTTTTCTCTAATTTAATAGGTAATGTTCTATCTGGTAATTTTTTCTCATCCGCTAGACCAGCATTGACAGTAAATTTCGCCTCAATATTTATAACTTCATTATATTTTTTACCTTTAAATAGAAGTCCTGTTCCAAACCAATATACTATTTCATTATAACTACCCTTCCAAACTCTATCTAAACTTGGCTTGTTTACTATACGAGTAGCTGTTCTTGTAGCTGGATCAAAACTAAATCTACCATCCATCACATCGACACCTTCTGGTAATTTTAGTTCTATCTTAATATTCTCAGGACTCATATAAGTTGCATTTGGATCTACCGTTGCTGTGTCTTTAACAGTAAAGTTATAGTACGAGTTTACTTGTGTACCTTCTCCATCTTCTTTTGTTTTATCAGAATCAGTATAATCATCTACTTTTCGAACGAAAAGTGTATTATTTTTCGCTGGTTTTGATGGATCGATAAGTTGTTGAAGTTGATCTGGAGTATCTGCATAAACACTTGAGTCATTAAATGTATATCCTACCTTATTAGCAACATATGTTTTTGTTGCCGAGTCGATAAGCCCACCATTTTCATCAAAAAGTTCTTCTTTTATCGTTACAGTATCACCTTTATTCGCACTTTCTAAAAACTTAAATGGCATTGGGAATGTTAACTTTGCACCACCATTTAATCGATCAAAAGAATATGTCATATAATAATTATCATTATCTTCTGTACGTTCATTTTTTACCGCTTTTTGAGAGTCTACAAACTCTGGTCTTGTTGTTGAGTTTGTTTTTTGAACAGTAATTTTCAATTTTGGATTTTGAATGTTTACACCTGTTCCTGACACTGTTAAATCTGCCGCAGCAGGAATATCTTTATTTACCCAAAACTCTGTATTTTCATCAATAGTACCATCACCATTTAAGTTGATAATTCTAAGCTGGGTTTTTAGTGTTCCATCTGCAAATGCATTTTTAGATGTCGAACCTAAAAATGTATTTACAAGAAAAACAACCATTAATAAAATACTAAATATTTTTTTCAATCTATTCATTGTTTTCCTTTCTCCTTAAATATTTTTATTTCATTTTTTTATATTTTAAGTGTGTAACCACAGTTGAATATTTTATCATATTTTCGTAAAAAAGCAAATAACTTGCTTATCCTAAAATTGGATAAAATAGGGAGTTCTTACGCTCCCTATTTTATATTCAATTAAAAACTTTACAGTTTTTATTTATTTTTACGACGACGCATTGCTGCTAATGCTAATCCAGCTAGAGCTACTCCAGCGATTCCTGCATTTGTCGTTGTTTGACCTGTATTTGCCAGTTTACCTTTACCTGGTTTAGTTGGTTTTTGTTCTCCTGGTTTAAATGGATCCCATGGTTTATCTGTACCACCTGGTTGTTGCGCTACTTTTTTGTAGACATAAGTAACCACTGTAGTTCCTTCTACTACTTTACCTCTTGGGTTTCCTTTTGTTTCAACAAGTTCATATTTTACTCCGTCTTTAACGATTACAGTTGGTCTTTCTGTTTCGTTTTCAGCTGCGTTATAAGGAGTTCCTACAACTGCATCTTTTGTATCGATGTAGTCATCTTTAAGTTTCTTATTATCAGTTGATACATAGCGAACTATTACACTACCTTTTTTCTCTATCGCTGGTGGTGGAGTTTGACTAGCAGTAAATGTCCACGTACCTGTGAATTTAACTCCTGCTCCATTTATTGGTTTTTCAGTTGCATCATATCCTGCGAATGTCCATGTTCCTGTTGGTGTTACTACAGATGTTACTGCTGGTTGAATAGCTTTTGCTTTGTCGCCATTTGCATATTCTTTAGTATCATTTGGTAATAATCTTAATACTCCATTTGGTAATGCTTTTGTTGCATCAGCACTCTTGAACTCATATGTTGCTTTGTATTTTCCTACTGGTGGTGTTGCATTAGCTGTGAATGTCCATGTTCCGCTGAATTTAACATCACTTCCATTTACTGTTTGTGTATTTGCTCCATAACCATTAAATGTCCATTTACCATCTGCTACAGTTACTTCTGCTTTTGCTGGTTGTTTAGCATTTACTGTATCTCCATTTACATACTCATCAGCATCTGTTGGTAATAAGTCTTTTACTTCTTGTGGCAATTCTTTTCCTGCTGTTTCACTTTCGAATTTGTATCCTACTGTGTACTTAGCTACTGGGTTTGCTTTGTATTCCCATTTACCTACGAACTCTACATCTTTATCTCCCATTGTTACTGGGCCTGCTGGTTCGTATCCTTTGAATTCCCACTTACCATCTGCTACTGTTACTTGTGTTTGTCCTGGTTGCTTAGCTGTTACTTGCTCACCTTTTTTGTATTTAGCTGCATCTGTTGGTAATAGGTCTTTTACTTCTTGTGGTAAGTCTTTTCCTGCTGTTCCACTTTCAAATTTGTACGTTGCGTTGTGCTCTTTAGCTACAAATTCCCATTTACCTACGAATTTAACATCTTCAGTTCCTACTGTTACTGGGCTTGCTGGCTCGTATCCTTTGAATACCCATTTACCATCTTCTGCCGCTACTTCAACCTCTGTTTGTGCTGGTTGAGTTGCTGTTACTTGTTGATCTTTTTTGTATTTATTTGCATCTGTTGGTAATAAATCTTTTACGGCTTGTGGTAAGTCTTTTCCTGCTGTTGCACTTACGAATTCATATGATACATTGTGCTCATTAGCTATGAACTCCCATTTACCTACAAACTTAACATCTTCAGTTCCTACTGTTACTGGTCCTGCTGGTTCGTATCCTTTGAATTTCCATTTACCATCTTGAGCTGCATCTACAACTTCTGTTTGTGTTGGTTGTTTGGCTGTTACTTGCTCATCTTTTACATATTTATTTGTATCTGTTGGTAGTAAATCTTTTACAGCTTGTGGTAATTCTTTTCCTGCTGTTGCACTTTCAAACTCATACGTTACTTTTTGTTCTTTTAACCAAGCTGCATAAGCAGTTACACTCTCTTTAGCTATTGGAGTTGTTATTTCATTTCCTGTTATTCCAAATGAAGCTTTTGATAATGTGAACTTATCATTTTGATTATCGCTAGTAGTATACCATCCGTTGAATCTGTAACCATCTCTAGTTGGTACTTTAGTAGTTTCTTTTGGTGCAAAGTCTGGTTTGTAAACAGTTAGTACGTCTTCAATAGTTTTATTTCCATCTTCAAATTTAGCGTTATCTGCATTAGCATCATAAACAACTTTTACTCTTTGTCCTAGTACTACTGTGTTGTTTTCCGGATTAAGTACATAATCCCATTTTGCTAGTGAATCGTGATCATTATAGTCACTTACTCCTACTGTATCTCTTGTGAAGTAGTGTAGTAATTTAGCATCTTCTTTTGTTGGTGTATAAGTTCCATCTCCTTTAGCCACTAAATACCCTACTTGGCGTTTTGGAGTTTCATTGTTTTCCCCACCAGGTTGCTCACTTATAGAAACATTAAGTTTTTGTTTTAATGCTCCTTTTAATATTATTGATGATTCTTGGTCAAGAACTCTGATATCTTTTTCATCAAATTTCGCATTAGGCGTGATTGTTACATCTTTTTTAGCATAGATATTAGCACCTGCGTACTCAGTTGTTTTCCCTGCGTTTTCTTCTGCACCAGCTGCACCATCAGGTACTTTAGAGTTGTTAGTTAGGTTCGCTGTGTCTACCAATAGAGTTCCATTATTATAAATTCCACCACCGTATTTATAAGCAGTATTACCAGAAATAGCTGTTTCAGCTCCTCCTAGTTCTACAGTTCCATCATTGTAAATTGCTCCACCTCTTACAGAGAACGAATCCTTAATAGATCCTCCATCGATTCTTAATGTGTTTCCTTTACCTACATGGATAGCTCCTCCACGAGTGTCTTTCCAAGCGAATTTTGTTCTTGTGTTAATAATATTTGTATTACGTAGAGTTAAGTTTACACTAGCTTCCTCATTAATTTTAGTAGCTAATGAAATAGCTCCTCCAGTCTCATCAGCAGTTACATTTTTAATAGTAGTGTTTTCTATAGTAGCGGTCGCTGTACTTCCTGTTTCAAATCCAATAGCTCCTCCATATGTAGAAATTGATGGTCCATTCCACCAAGAACCTGCTCCTGTTAATGTTGAGTTAGTTAATGTGAAACTACCCCCAGTTACTATATTTATGAAACCACCAGAGAATGTTATTTTTGAGTTAGCAGCAGTAAATGTTGAGCCATCTACTTTAAGATCACTTTCACCACTCATGATTGCTCCACCACTTATACCATAAGCATCTCCAAGGTTATTTATATCAAATTTACTATTTTTAATTTCTGCTTTCGCATGTCTAATACCGATTGCTCCACCAGTATTGAAACCTTTCGCTACATTAAAAGTAGAATCAGAAACTTCTAATGTACCTCCGTCATTTACGAAAACAGCTCCACCTTCGTTAGCTTCATCGATAATATTAGCAGTGTGGTTCCCTGAGAAAGTAGAGTCAGAAATTTTTACTTTTGACTTACCAGTAGCGTGAATTCCTCCACCATTACCATTTCCGTCAACTAGAGTGTTATTTAGAATTTCAGATTTGTTTTCTACTGTAACTTCAGATGCTATCGCATATATTGCTCCTCCGTTCGGACGAACATCTTCAGCTGAGCCAGCTTTTTTTACAGCTTTAGAATCTTGAATTGTAGTATTATCTAATTTTAATTTAGATCCTATTACATATATTCCTCCACCATTACTTTGGTTCCCAGTGTGACCGTTTTTAATAGTAGATTTTGTTACAGTAACATTAGCTCCTTCCGCAATATCAATCGGTCTACCTATACCAGCCCCATCTAAAACAACACTATCAAACGTTACCGTACTTCCTTTTATTAGGAACATATTAATGTTTTGAGTTACTAGCTTCAAAGTAAATCCATTACCATGAATTTTCCCTGTGAAAGTATTAGGGATAGTTATCGTTTTAGTAATATCTATATTTGCACTTAGTATGATATTTTGTTCATTGTTATTTATCTTATCTTGTAACTCTTGCTGAGTACTAACATTTCCTTGTAGACCTGTTTCAGCACTTGCACTAGATGCCATAACAATATTGTGGTTCAAAATCGTTGGTTGAACTAATGATAGTCCTAATGACAACGACACAGCCCCTATAGTTAATTTTCTTATAGAAAATCTATGCTTTTTGTAATCTCCTAACATATTTCTTTAATTTCCTCCTTAATTTTTACTCAACAACACAGTTACTAAATAATTGTATTTGTATGATAAGAATTGATTGACATTGTAATTATAATTTTTTAAGTAAAACAATCATCTATTTTATAATTATTTTTAAAGTCTAGACAACTTTCTTAAGCTTGAAAAAACAATTACTTTACTTGAAAAATATTACAACACACCCAATTTTATATTAAAATTATATCAGATAAATTTAATATTGTAAAACAATAACTTAAATGTACTATAAATTAAATTACAAACCTTATGTTATCAATATTTATGACACTACACTTCTTCAAAACAATATATTTAACAATATTAAAATTAATAAAAAATATTATTTAACTTTAATGTCAGAAATATTAAAATTATATTACTTATTTTTTACAATTATTTAATATTTTTTATTAATATATTTTGTCATAGATTAATATATAGTAAACTATTATTTTAATACCCTGTATAGACAGTGGTGTATCAACATTTATCTCTTCTTTATATTAATTCCCTTTAGTTCAAAAATCTCTCTATCACAGCCAAGAATACTTATCAAAAAATTTATAATTACACTGCATTTTGCTTTTTTATTAAAAAAATAGGGATATAAACTACCCCTATTTCTAAAAATATAATCTTTATTTACTTTTTCGACGACGTAATATTAATATTAAACTAGCTAACGTCAATCCGGCTATCGCTGTATTTTCTGATGTTTTCCCTGTATTTGGTAATTTCCCATCTAGTTTGTTAGGTTGTGAATCAGATGGTGAAGGATTTACTTTCTCTACTTTTTTGTAGACATAAGTAACTTCAGTTAATCCTTCTACAACCTTACCTTTTTCATTACCTTTTGTCTCTACAAGGTTGTATGTTACTCCATCTTTTGTAATAGATTTTGGTTTTTCTGTTTCATTTTCTGCTGTATTATAGTCAGTACCTACTGCTGCATCTTTTGTATCAAGATAGTCTTCTTTTAGTTTTTCATTATCTGTTGATACATAATGAACCTCTACACTACCTTTTTTTACAGCTGGTGGATTCGAACTTTCTGAAACTTTCCACTTACCTATAAACTGTACATCTTTTCCATTTGCAATTTGTTGATTTTCTTCATAACCAACAAATTCCCATGTTTCATTACCTACAGTAACTTTTGTCTGTGCTGGCTGTTTAGCATCCACAGTTGAATTATTTCTGTATCTTTTTTTATCTGTTGGCAATAGAGCTGTTACCTCTCCTGGTAAAGTTTTCCCCTCTGTTACACTAATAAATTTGTAACTTACTTTATAAGTTAGTTCTTTTACTAATCTTGTAAAAATAGTTCCATCAGCATTTAATCCATCCCATGAAGAAATTGCTGGAGTATCTTGAGCATAAGTTGGATATGTTTGCCATTGAATTCTTCCTGGATAATTTACATCTGGATCTGCTTTAAATACAAGGGTATAATTGCTTTCAAATGTAATATCTTTTTTCGCTCTAAACGTGAATGTTACAGGTAGCTGTCTTTGTCCAGGGCCACTATGCGGTGGAACTACCCCTATTTTTGTGTAACCTTCTTCTTTTAGTTTTTTTTCATTCACACCTACACTTGGTATTCCATCAAATAATGATTCAACACTAACATATTCTATTGTATTGATATCAAATCTTAGTATAGTCCCTATTCCGCCTAGTCTATCTTCTGTTGGAGCAGCCGTCCATGTAATTCTTATTTTAAATTCCTCGCCAGCAAAAATATCCGGCCTTGTATCTGATTCTAATCTTTCTAGCGTAACTTTTCCTGCTGGAGCTGTACTAGTAAGTCCTGAATCTTCGGCTTTTACTATATGATTTTGCCCTAGCACTACTGGTTGCGCTAAAGTAGTTAATCCTAATCCCAACGCTATAGCACCTATCGATGCTATTTTGGCAGGAGTTTTAAATTTTTTTCTGAAACTCATTAATTAAACACTTCCTTAATTTCCGCTAAATATTTATTCCATTATCTAGCAATATCCCTATATATTCTTTAATATTTATGAAAAAATACAATCTTTTCCCTGTCACACTGCAACATTTCTAAGAATAACAACTATACTAGCTATTATAAAAAATACTTTCTTTTTTTATTATATCTAACATTGTTATTATTGTAAAATAAAATCTAAATCATTTAAAAATTATTATTTTTATCATAATAACGTTTTGAGTAAGCGCCTTCTCTCCTCTAGCAAAAGCATTCAAATAAAAATACACAATCAAAAATAGACTTTATAATATGTTTTAAACATCTGTAAAATCTATTCTCTTTTTATCTAAGTCACTTAAATCATATGGCGTCTGTTGATATACCTGATTTAGCCAATTATGATAAAATAGGTAAGCTACCCCTCTCCATCTATTTTTAGGAGTTTTTGTATCATCATTTCCCGGATAATAATTTACAGGAATCTCTATAGGTAGGTTACTACTTTTATCTCGTATATATTCATTATGAAGTGTATCCGCGTCATACTCAATATGCCCCGTTATAAATATTTTTCTCAAATCTTTAGTTGATGCAAGAAGCGTTCCAACATCTTCTGATTCGGCTAATATATCTAACTCAGAGATAGTCGGCAACTTCTCTTCTTCTATTTTTGTATGTCTAGAATGTGGCGCTAAAAAAGTATCGGTAAACCCTCGTGTTAAAGTATGATTTTCAATAAGAACATCATGTTCAAATACTCCAAACACTTTATCTTCAACCTGCTCTTTTTTTACCCCAAAATGATAATATAGACTAGCTTGTGCTGCCCAGCAAATATTCAACGTTGAAAATACGTGCGTTTTACTCCATTCAAAAACCTCATTCAACTCAGTCCAATAATTTACCTCTTCAAACTCCAAATGCTCTACAGGCGCTCCCGTAATAATAAGCCCATCATAATATTTATCTTTCACCTCATCAAAAGTATTATAAAACTTTTTCAAGTATGATTGAGCTGTATTTTTTGCGATATGACTTGTCATATGAAGGAATTCTACAGTTATTTGAAGTGGAGAATTTCCTAAAAGTCTTAATAATTGACGTTCAGTTTCTTCTTTTTTCGGCATCAAATTTAAAATTAATATTTTTAAAGGTCTAATGTCTTGGTTTTTAGCCCTATTTTCTTCTATTACTACTACTCCCTCTTCTAATAATTTATTTTTTACTGGCAATTCATTTTGTATACATATTGGCATTTTTTTCTTCTCCTTGACTTTTCTTAAATAAAAAAACTCGCCACTATTACAACTAAATGCAATAGGGACGAGTTTATCGCGTTACCACCCATGTTTATGAATATAAATTCACCTTATTCGATACGTATTCATATCGTTGTGCTATATCGTGCACCTACGTAATTACCTATTAGATAATTATTACTCCGAGACCATCTTCAATTATATCATTTCTCACTTTCTCACACCAACCGAAAGTTCTCTGTTTTGAACTAATAATAATTTACTTATCTCTTCAATGCTTTTTTATATTAATTTACTTAATAGTGTAAAGAATCTAGCAATATTTGTCAACAGAAATCCCTTTTAAAATCATACTTATATAATTTAAAAACATCAAAACTCTTCTATGAATTCCATTATTTATTGAATTCTATAAGTTTAAACTTATTCCCATCATATTCCAGAACACTAACTGAAGTATTTTTAATTACACCACGTCCAACTCTTTTAATACCTTTTTCTGTTAAAAATGAACGAATTAATCCACCATGACATACAGCTAATATAGTTTTATCAGGATGCTCTTTGTATTTTTCTTTAAAGAATTCTTCTACTCTATCCGCGGCATCTTCATCTAGTTCCATACCACGCGTTTCTCCTTTTTGTAATCCTGCTGCATATTCAGCAAATGATACCCCCTCGTAATCTCCATATGATTTTTCTATTAAGCGTTTATCCTTTATAACATCTAACATTTTGTTTATCTCATTATTAGAATTATCCAACATATATCTAGCAGTATCGAAAGCACGTCCCAAAGTACTACTATAGGCTACATCTATATCGTAATCCGTTATTTTCTTCCCCGCTTCTTTGCCCTGTTTTATCCCTTCTTCATTCAATGGTATATCGCTATGACCTTGTACTTTTTTGTTTTTATTATAATCTGTTTCTCCGTGTCGTGCTA
>ERZ773043.2008-NODE-2008-length-10993-cov-16.564546_pt1 | contig 10993 bp, 10 predicted proteins | sample MGYA00580636_ERZ773043 | MGnify/ENA primary metagenome ERZ773043 (study PRJEB29015, sample SAMEA2737992) | human oral metagenome | biome: human oral; feature: human-associated habitat; material: dental | place: China | collected 2065 ... | reverse complement strand
CGAAGACATCTTCAGCCAACAACTCGAAACCATCACCAACACCATCGGCATCCCAACCGACTATATTCGCTGGAACTACCCAGCCATCTGGGAAGACGCCACCTGCTGCTTCGACATCATCGAAAACGAAGACGGGGTGCATGTGTTTGAGCGGTAGGGCCTTCGCCTCAACATGTTACTGGAGTCCCTGATGCTAGAAGCCGGCACGACAGGACGGTCGTGGCGGGCGGACGGCACGATACAGCCCCAGATGGCGAGGGGTTAACTCAACATCACTCTACGGGCTGTCACCCCGTCGAGTCAGTGCATCAACCGCCATCACCCATCACCTCTGCCGAATTCTGGGAACAGCGGCGCAACATTTTAACCTGAAACAACATTAGGAAGACGCTTGTTCATATTGTAACCTACTCTGGTCGGGGAGCTTGCTCGTAAGCGTTGCGGGTGTCACTTTGGCATGACTAAATTTTAGGCAAGGAGACCGCGAGAGTGTCGGAAGAGCCATTTATTTCCGTTCAGGAAACAAATACTAGCCCAGCAGTAGTCGCGCTATTAGAAGTTATGCGAAGTCCCGAGCATCTGATTCATAGTATTCACGAAGTATGTGATTTTCTTGGAGATACAGTTATAGCCAAGACCACATTGCACATATCCGCACCCGAGTACGCAGTCGATCCTGGGTTTATCTACATAGATATTCAGCATCCGCGAAAAGGGTTTATGGCTACAATTTCGCATGTTGGCAATCAAGGATTTTCGACTCTCACGCATCAGCAACATATTTCCGTCTCGAAAGAGCTTATCATTTGGCAGCTTTCGAAATTAGGCGGCAGTATAAAAACGTCTCCTATTGGTAGCGCTAAACATGCTGGCGATATATGTGAAGAATTATACAAAGCCCAGGGCAGTCTCTTAGCGATTCCTGACGCGTCCGAATCTAAGGCCAAGAACCTGCTCGCAGACGTATTTGACGAAAGCGGGAGGCTGAAGATATTTGATAAGTATGACGGAGTTAATTTTAATTCAACGATAGCTCAAGGAATACATGAGCTATGCGCCAGACTTACTGAGAGATACCTTTATCTCGTCCGAGTTCCCCTGTCGTCTAGTGGTGAAGCAACTCTTTCATTTACAGCGATTCGACATCTGACTGAGGGAAAATTGGAATACTTGAGCGGTCAATCCTCCAAGGGAACCCTGCCAGTCCGCTACTACGCCCTTGGTGGCCGCCCAACCTCTCTCCGAATGCATTTACCCTGGGCAAAACGTACTAAGAATTATACCGTCTCTGCCGAATCGCCTTGTGGACAGTTTTTTAAACGGGTGTCTGTAGTCAAGCGTAAAAGAAGACGCGAGCATTCGGATGGAGATTATGATGGGAAGAGAGGCTCCCGATCGGCGCTAGCTGAGATCAGGAAGGAAACTTCCGACGCTTTCTCTTGGGCGGTAAATTATCGCGGAGGAATGTCCTTTCGAGTTTTTATTGGAGACGCAAGGAAAGAAGCTTACCCTATATATCTAGGAATACGCCATCATGAACTTCCCGGACGATCAACTCTGCGTATGGCATTTTTGGCAACAGTGGCCACTCTCATGACTATTTGCGGCATCCTGATTCAGGCTCCTGGCCTGTCTTCGATACTACTTGCCCTCGTGGCAGTAGGGGCAATAGCCAATCCGTCGCCTAGTGGGAAGAGTGGCCATCAGTTGCCAATTTTGTCTCGCGGAATGCCGGGATTCATTGGTGTAACGACGGGGATCCTTTTAGTCTGGCTTCATACGAAGCAATCCTCGATATTTCTGTGGTCAGACCTAGGAGGGTGGATAATATTTGTACTACAAGCAATTGCCGCCATCTGGCTGATCGGCAGGGCTATCAATATTGCTTATTCATTGAAAAAGGTTTCAACTTCGGGGGAGTATTTCGGCGGAGCTCTTTATTGAAACCTTGACTTGCTGTCGTATCTATGGAAAACTAGACATATATGGGAAGGAAATTCTTCAACATGAAGAGGCGAAGTGAGGACAAGGAAATTCCTTGGAAGCCGAGCGGTGGCGTTGAAACCTATGTCCACTCAGGGCTCACGGAACCCGAAGGCTTCACGTCTGACATATTTATGGGTGTTCCCGACCCGCGAACTATTGAGGTGTATAAGATCCTTAAGGGAACATATGAGGCTGAGCAAGCAGCCAACGGGGATCCTGATGCTATCCGCGAAATACGCAAAAGAGGAACTGCTGCTTTTATGGCTCTGGGAGGATTCGAAATGGAGGATGGGGAGGAAGAGAGCTCCTAATTTAGACAGCTCGTACTGCGGCCCACTACGCTCCATTTCTCCTTCGCATCCTCACCCCGCGCCGCAGCAGGCAGCCTCGGACGGCGCCGACGCCGGTGCTGAAATGCTTGGCGATGGTCAAGAGAGACTTGCCCGAGGCGTACATCACTTCGGCCTCGTCGCCTTGCGGCTCATTGAGGCCGCGCTCCCGTTGGGGAACGCCAGCCTGCTTGCGAAGGCGGATGACCGTGTTCTTCGTGATGTTAAAGCGCGCGCAGATGTCCGGCACCGACACGCCGATCGCGTAGAGACGAGCGACCTCAGCGCGCTGAGCCAAGGTAAGCGAAGTGAACTTGACCCTACGAGGCAGACGCGACAGGGCTGTTCCCCGATCGTAAGTGGTAAGGTCGTGCGGCAAGCTCGCGACCAGCTCGAGGAGCGGCTGCCATTGTTTCGAGAGGGTGTCGGTGAGGGCCACCACAAGCGACTTACACGAAACATCACCCAAGCGAATGTGGGTGCCGCCCTCCGGGAGATCCTCCTGGAGGGCGTTTTGATTGCCGGGGAAGCGGGTGGTGGCGGTGTTACGCGGCCTGCGTTGTCTCATCCCAGGGTCTCGGTGCCTGGGTGGTCATCGATCACGGGTCGTGGAGGCCATGTGGTCGCTTCCGGCCGCATGTTGGTGCATCTGGGATGCCTGATCGTTCCGGTAGCCCTCGCGGACGACCAGAACGGTGCGCGGACTGTCGGGGGCATCAGCGCCATCGACCGGGAAGTCATCGCGCGCCGAGCGGTAGTGGCGGGCGATCAGGAGGGTGCTCAGGTTGCGCGTGAAATTGGCTAGCTAGGCGGCAGGGCCAGTAATGGGCAGAAGTCTTTGGGTTCCATCCTCAGGAAAACGATCAAAATAGCCCTGACGTACGGACGCCCATGCCTGCCGAACCCGGTCTGCGCCTGGGCGGACAAGATCTATGGCTTGGTAGACTCGATCGAAGCCACGACCGAGCTGGGTATCGCAACCTTCTTCACGTAGAACGGCATCCCGGTAGACGTGGCCATCGAAATCACGTGGTGGTTCGTGACGTTCGCCTGAACGAGAGGAGCCAGAACATGAGTTCAAAGAATCAGCCCGTCACCTTCTGGGGTGCGGTCATCATGTTCTGTCTCCTTGTCGCTATCAGCGCCGTTGCCGCCGTGCCGATGGCGGTGGGCGTGGTGGGCGTCGCCCTCATCCCAGGTGTCGGTGAGCTGCGGAGCTACGATCCGTGGCTCTGGCTCAACCTCCTGTGGATGTTTCCTGCCTTCTGGATCATCACCACGGTCATCAATGCGTTCCTGACGGCTCTTCTCGTCATCGGGCTTTTCCGGAGAATCGACGACGTCTTCGAAGACCTCCTCATATGGCTCTCGGTCGCGTGGCTGTTCACAACGTTCTTCCAGAGTCTCCTCGCGGCGCTGATGGCCAGCCTGGTCGCTCTCGTCCTCATGAAATTCCTGCTCGACTGGTTGGAGAAACATCCTCCGAGAGAGAACGAAACAATGACACGAGAAGTCGCCGAGGAAAATGGTTTGTGACCGTTCGAAACTCCCGGCGGACACCTGCCAGCACGGCGTGGCCGCTTCGCCCGCGTGCGTGGACGGTGAACAGGCAAAGTTGGGGGTCATGTCGTGGGAAGGTTTCGGGCCACGTACCTGTGTCGCCCATAGACGGTTCCCTGAACGATCCCCGTCGAGGAATTGACGTGTCCCGGTGGGATGGCTGCCGGCATCGAATCCCCGAGGAATGATCCAAGCGACCTGGTGGGCCGTGGAACCGAACAGGGGATGAGCTAGGTCCTCAATGCCACCGCCAGGGTGGGGATGGGGGTCAGGCGAAGTCGTTGACGGTGAGCTGGACTCCCTGCGGCAGCGTCGCGAATGCGACCGGGGTGAACAGTGTGCCCGAGCCGTCGGCGTCGAAGAACAACGTCTCCCCCTGCTGATACACCCGCGTGGTGGCGGAGACCGCATCGGTGGTGAACCAGTTGCCGCTCAGCCCGCCGAAGGTGGCGACGGGCAGGTTGATCTTGTCCTGTCCCGTGGTGAAATCCCTGATCGTGTCGACGTCACCGTTCAGTTGGCCGTCCAGGACGAACCTGTCATGTCCCGCGCCACCGGTGAGGGTGTCCTTTCCCTGACCGCCTGCCAGGGTGTCATCGCCGGCGGCGCCGTCAATGACGTTGTCCGCGGAGTTGCCGCGCATCGTGTTCGGCAGGTCGTTGCCCGTGGCTCGCAGCGGATTGCTGCCCAGCATCCGGAGATTCTCCACCCCCGACGGCAGGGTCGAGTCGACGGCGGCGTGGAGGGTGTCGTTGCCCCCGGCGTCGGTCACGGTGTCGTTGGGGGAGTCGATGACGAGGTTGGTGTCCTTGTCATCGCCCTGCTGCGTGGTGATCCGGGAGTGATGGGTGCCGATCGTCTGGTCGGTGTAGGTGACGCGTGCCGTGCCGACTCCGTCACGGGTGCCCTCGTGCTGGATCAAGGGCTTGTCGACTGGGTAGCCGGTGCCCGCCAACTGGTTCCCGGACAGGTTCAGGCCCGTGTTGTTGCCGATGAGACGCTCGTTGCCCTCCGAAGCCCTGGCGACGTCATTGTTCTTCACCGACAAGCCCTTGGAGACATCGGCGGCCACGTAGAACGGGGATCCGGTGGGCAGCATCACGTTGCCGGTGATCGTGGTCCCCGTGAGGTCCCTTCGTCCCCCGACATAGTTCACCTCGATGGAGGTTTTCGGGTACTTTGGATTGGTCCCCATGTACGAGTACGGGTTCCCGTTCACTTCGCCGGAGGACGAGGACTGCTTGTCCCAGATCGACTCCACTGCGACGACCGCCCTATTGGCCTGTCCTGAGAGGACGTTTCCGGCGAAGGTGTTGTTGTCCGAGTGGGGGCCGACGTACAGCATCCAGTGGGGCTGTTTGGTGCTTCTGTCGATCTTGTCGGGGTTTTGGGGGTCGGGGACTTTCACCGCCGTGTCCTCGAAGGCTTCGATGGTGTTGTCCTGGAAGGTGTTGTCGTGGCTGCCCTGGTAGGCCTGGAGCAGCCCCTGCCCCATGGAGATGCCGGTGACGATCGTGTTGCTCCGGATCGTGTTGTTGTGTGACCCGTATGCCAGGTGAACGGACGATGAGACGCTGTAGTTGAAGTGGTTGTCCTCCACCGTGTTCCTGTAGGAGCTGTCCTGCATGGACAGGTTGCGGGTGTTCATGGTGGAGAAGTTGTTGCTCACGACGCTGCAACCGACCCCGGAGAACTCGATGCCGTAGTACCCGCCCGTGATGCGGTTCCCGGAGACGGTGACCCGGGTGGCCTTGTGGGTGAGTTTCGGCACCTCACCGGTTGTCACGAATCGGTCGTAGACCGGCCTGGAGTCCGCCGAGAGGCCGGAGTAGACGCCGATCGCAACCACCCCATCGGTGCGTTGGAATTTGGGCGGTACTGTGATCTGGTTGTTCTCGATGCGGATGTTGTCAACATCACCTTCACGTCCCAGCACTGCGATGCCGCGATACCTGGAATTGGCGATGGTCAGACCACTGATGGTCACATCGCTGATGTTCCCCTTGCTATTTGCGAAGGCCAGCACCCCGCGGGTATGGGGGTCGGAACCCGTCATGTTGATCGTGGTATTGGTCAGGGTTGTTCCGTTGGAGCCGGGTGCGATTCGGAAAACATTCTTCGGATCACTGCTGGTCCCGCCCTTGATCGCGGCTGTGATGGTGGCGCCCGCGCCGTCGAAGTACTTCATTCCCTTCGGGAGCAGAAGCTCGGAAGAGACCGTGTAGCTCTGCGACGGGCTCAACCGGACCCCGACGCCACGTTGTTTGGCGAGATCCAGAGCTGCCGTGAGGGTGGACGTCGCATCGGCGGGAATATCCTGCGCCAGCAGAGGAACGAACCTTTCTTTTCTACCGTCCTTGGTCTCTTCGAACGTGGTGGCGTAGGTCGTCCCGTTGATGGTGACCTCGCCGTCCCCGGTACCCTTCGCGTAGGCGAGTGAGGTGATGCCATCGGTCAGGATGAAACCCGCCGAGTCCTTCGGGAGTTGCTTCCGCGCCTCGGCCAGGGAGTGGAACTCCGGCAGGCCAGAACCCGGACGGGTGGCTGTCGATGTGGGTGCGGACGGGATGTTTCCGGCCGAGGCTGAGTGGGGTGAGGTCGGAACAGGCCCGGGACAAGGGGGATCCTCCGTCGGCTGTGTTGCCGCGGGGAGCGGGAGGGAATCGGAGGGACTCAGCGCTTCCCGTACCGAGGGCGAAGCGCAGCCCGTGAGCGCGACGAGGGAACAGACCAGCGTGGTCAGCAGCGGTCGCGATGGTGAGTTCATGTGATGCTCCACACTGCGAAAGCGTTGACTGGGATGCTGAGCACAAGAGTAATCACAGGCGGGGTGCCGGGGAAGGGAAGTCGAGGAGTTGTCTCGAAATCATGGCGAACAGTCACGCCAATGCGCCCCGTCCCGGGCCGCCTGTTTCGCCGCGGCCAGTTCACGTAGATATTCGACGGCTCCGGTGCGCCGCAAGGTTCTCCTCGTCGGATACCCGGCAGGGCGGCGATCAATGTCCTCACGATCGCCATAGAGGACCTCAAACACGGGGTTCATCCTCGGCGCTGGGGGCTGCGACGAGGGAATCACCTGTGTCGAAACCGCTGCGGGTGTGGAGTCCAGCGGCCGAGGCCACCTTGTCAGCAGCCGGAAACGGAGGTCGTGTGGGCTGCATGTGGTGGCTGGCCGGAACCTGACGGGACAACCTCCACCTGTGGAGCCTCTCGTGGGGACTGTCCTAGAAATGGTGTAAGTGGTGGGTGCTGGAGGCGACGGCATGGTTTCGAGTTCACGGCGGAGTTGCAGGGCGGTGGGCTGCTTCAGGAGGCGAGTTGTCGATATGCGGTTCTGGCTTTCATCGCGTGAATGATCTCGACTTCACCGTCGTCCCACAGCAACACGACGATTCCCGGGAGGCGACCTGCCGTGTCCGGCCTGATTCTCAATTCACGCTGCGGGTTCTCGTCGTCCAGTGGTCCGCCTGCCAGCACTGACCGCGCGGCAGTGATCGCGTCCTCGTCGCTGATCCCGTGTTTACGCGCGGACGGGGCGACGATCACGCGCGAGCCCACTCGCGCACGGCAGCCCGGATCGCAGCGGAGCGGTCCAGGCCTTCACGCTCGGCGCGCGCCATCAGCTCGGCCAGCTCCTCGTCGGAGAATCGCGTCGGCACCACCCGGGAGGCGCTTCCCGCCCGGGGTGGACGCCCCCAACGCTTCTGCAACTCCTCAACGTCATAGCCCGCTTCGGCCTCATCCGCCCACGCCTGAACCTGAGCATCCGAGACCTCGCGTCCCTGAATCATCCGCTTACCCACGACAACAGTGTCTTATGTAATACAAAATGGGTCGAACTTGGATCGTGCTGGAGGCCGGGGATCGGTCGTGCCGTGGACCGCCGCAACTGACCGCCTGTCTGGACCTTGGCGTCAAGTGGTGGAAGCGGCATGACTGTCACCGTTTTCGTGGGAAGTGACAAGAGTCGGATTTAATCGAACGCGCGGAGCATAACTCTGTGTCATGCCGGTGCCGGAGTGCGGCCAGGAGCGCGAGAAGCGGGCCGTGATGGGGAACGCCGGGCGGCTCCCGGGGTGGTTCGCCTCGTCGAACCCGTCGCTGATTTCCCGGCCTTGGCGTAGTACAGGTATTACCTCATGTGTTCGATTATTTCGAGTTTTCGTCGTTTCTATGAGGTGCGCGGGGGTGTGGGCGTCGCGTCGGAGGTGATTGCTCCGTGAGTAGTTCGAGTGGGGGCGCCCCGATCCTCCCGGCGTAGCGCTCCACGGTGGCCAGAGTGAGGTTGCGTTCCCCGCGTTCCACCGCGCCGACGTAGGTGCGGTGCATTCCGAGGAGCTCAGGGAAGGTCTCCTGGGACATGCCCTTCGCCTCTCGGTGGGTGCGGAGGTTTCTGCCGACCACTCGCTGCAGTATCCGATCGCCACATGTTCCAGCTTCTGAGTCCGCTACTTATAAGTAGCGTTACTGTGATCGGAGGTGGGTCATGTCAGCGGTTCACGCGGGGCCTGCAGGGGGCGGAACAGGATGGTCTGCTCCCACTCCAGGTCGTCGTGCCAGTCGTCGCGGATGGCGGGGTTGACACCGGCCTGGACCACCAGGTGGAGGGGGAGGTCGTGTGGGGTGTGCGGGGTGTGGAGCTCGCGGCGGGGCCGGCCATCGACGAGCCAGCGGACAAGGTCCGGGGTGATGTCCACCTGGTAGCGGTGCCATCCGGTGACGTCAAGGTCGATCTCCTCGGGTGCGTGAGCGGGCTTGTCTGTTTCAGGATCGGACCAGTGAAGATTCGTCATCGTCCGACCAGTGCCAACGCGGCCCTCAAGGAGGTTGATCTCTCCACGGGGCCAGTCCCGGTCGTCCTGGGGCCACAGCATGGCCACCAGCTCCACCCGGTCCGAGGGCGGTGCTTGGAGTTCGATCTCCCACGTTCCGAGGCCGGGGGCGTTGTGGATCCCGGCCCACGCCGGACACAGCAAGGAGTTGTGCAGCGCCTGGTCGTGACCGGCCCCGGCCTCGCGGTAGAGCTGGTAGGCGGCGCGGTCGAGGCGCAGCGTCATCGCGACGGTGCGGCCGTCCGGCAGGACGCGGGTCATGTCGGGGCTGTACCTGCCCAGGGTGCCGTGTTCGGGGCGCTGCACACCCCAACCCCCGTAGCTGTGGTACGCGAGCAGATCGGCGCCGCATGGTTCCTCGTGCATGTCGTTCACCTCCCGTTTCCGTGGAAACCCGCGTCCCGGCTCCCAATCTGCTCGAGTGATGCCATCGGTTCGCGTAGACCGGTTTATCTCGATTAGCTATGGAAATCTGGAAGAGGACTTCGGGTTTTCCGCTGGGTCTATCGGTCGAAAACTTTTCTGGTACCCAATGGTATTGATGAGGCAAGGCGGTCGTGATGGCCGTAGACTGCCTTCCATGTCGGAAAAGCTGCCCAAGGGGTCGTCGCAGGGTCGGATGCGTGCTGGTGACCTTGAGCGCGACGAGGTGCTCGAAATGCTTCATGATGCCTACGCGGCGGGCCATCTCAGGCGCGAGGAGTTCGAGGACAGGCAACAGTTCTGCCTCAAGGCCCGCTACGTCGGCGATCTATCCGATCTCATCTCGGACCTGCCCGGGGGCGCCAGATGGCGCAGGGAGGAACCCTCCGACGAGCCTCCCGAAAGGATCATCGTCACGGACAACATTTACCCTTACAGGGAGGTTGTCATTCTGAGGCGCAGGACGGTTCGCATGAGTCCCAGTATGTCGACGATACGAAGCGTCGCGGTGCTGGGTGGCAGCGCTATCCACATCGAGGACATCATGGCGCCGGGAGTGGTGATCGAGCTGAACCTGAAATCGGTGCTGGGTGGGTTCACCGTCTACCTGCCGTGGCGGGTTCAGGTGATCAACCGGGGCGTCAACATCATGTCAACGGTTGACATCGAACCGGATGCCGACGGCGATGGCGCTAATGGTGCCGTCATCATCAACGGCTGGCACGTCCTGGGGGGCATCAATATCCGGCTGGAGAAATATCTGAAAGAGGAAAGGGAGAAAAGGAACCAGAACAGGTGTCAGAGGAGGTCGTGGCGCTGAAGAGGCGCCCACCCGGCTCGCCGGAGCTCTCGAAGGCCTCCGGCCCGCGGGGGGTGAGCCTGTTCCCCGGGTGGGATCGACGCTGACCGTGCGGGCGCGCTCCGCGAGTTGGCTAGGGTAAACCCTGAACAAACTCGGGTTGAGTCCCTGAGGCTCAACTTTCGGTTGCGACCTGAACTAGGTGTGTGGCATAGTTGAGCCTGCCCCACTCAAGGGGTTTGGGATTGGCAACAAGCGCCAGCCGCACAATGAATCAGGAGATACCCACATGGCACGTGCAGTAGGCATCGACCTCGGCACCACCAACTCGGTCGTCGCTGTCCTCGAGGGTGGCGAGCCCACCGTCATCCCCAACGCCGAGGGGGCCCGCACCACTCCGTCCGTGGTCGCCTTCACCCCCTCCGGTGAGGTTCTCGTGGGTGAGGTGGCGAAGCGTCAGGCGGTCACCAACCCCGACCGCACCATCCGCTCCGTCAAGCGTCACATGGGCACGGACTGGAAGGTAGACATCGACGGCAAGGACTACCGCCCGCAGCAGATCTCGGCCTTCGTCCTGCAGAAGCTGAAGCGGGACGCCGAGGCCTACCTGGGTGAGGCTGTTACCAATGCCGTGATCACCGTCCCCGCCTACTTCTCCGACGCCGAACGCCAGGCCACGAAGGAGGCCGGCGAGATCGCGGGCCTGACCGTGGACCGCATCATCAACGAGCCCACTGCCGCCGCTTTGGCCTACGGCCTCGACAAGGGCGAAACGGAGCAGACCGTCCTGGTGTTCGACCTGGGTGGTGGCACCTTCGACGTCTCCCTCCTCGACATTGCCGATGGCGTCTTTGAGGTTAAGGCCACCAACGGTGACAACCGGCTCGGTGGTGACGACTGGGACGCCAAGATCGTCGAGTGGTTGGTGACGCAGTTCAAGAACAAGCACGGCGTCGACCTTTCCCAGGACAAGATGGCCCGCCAGCGCCTCCAGGAGGCCGCCGAGCGTGCCAAGATCGAGCTGTCCTCGGCCTCCGAGACCTCCATCAACCTGCCCTACATCA
>ERZ773043.2007-NODE-2007-length-10998-cov-12.633830_pt1 | contig 10998 bp, 10 predicted proteins | sample MGYA00580636_ERZ773043 | MGnify/ENA primary metagenome ERZ773043 (study PRJEB29015, sample SAMEA2737992) | human oral metagenome | biome: human oral; feature: human-associated habitat; material: dental | place: China | collected 2065 ... | reverse complement strand
ATTTATTTAATGAAAAACCTATCAAAGCGAGGATAAGCAGCATAGTATATGAAAAACCTCTCTTTGCCGCATAGTACAGTATAAAAAACACCGAGGCTGATAAAAAAGCCGCTCCAAGCATCATATCAAACAGAGTGCTGTAGGCAAAAGCCCTTACATTTATTATTCTCTGCAAATAAGTTATCGGCATTCTTGTAAATATATCGGCACCCAGGTAGGGCTTAAAGCTGTACACATCATTCAGATAACTGTTTACAAGTCTGATATAATCCGTATAAACTACATCACAGGTACAAGCTCTTATGTAGGCACTTATAAATAAAAATCCCATTAAAGTCAAGATAAGCGCTAAAAATTTCTTTCCCATAATAAACCTCAAGCAGATTATTTTTGCAGCAACAAGCTGAGTAATTTTTAGTTTGATTCTATATTTACTAAAAGGCTTAGATTTGTTTCACCTCGTTTTTCCTCTGCAGCTTTCATATAAAAATTATTTTTGATTTTTAAATTAATTATTTCATAGGGCTTAACTTCAAATTCATGATATGAAATATTATTTTCAAGCTTAAAATCCAAACGTACACTGTTGTCCATAGTCATAGAAATATTTTCATAGCCCTCAAGCTCTCCGGGATACATAAATTCCAGCTTGATAATTCCGGTTCTGCCTGCCATAATATTAAGCTCCGCCTCCTCATCAAGCCAGCCGTCGTCATAATATCCCCTTACAGCTTCACATTTTACGCTTCTCATCATATCTGTAACATCAACAAAGGTATTGCTTGCCACATCCTCCTCAATTACCAGCATATTGGAAGTCACCTGACCGAAATCACGGTAGGATTCCACAAATTCTACACTTGTGCCCTCCGCTTTTCTTTTGGGATCAAAAACCTTAAAAAAGGTTTTAGCGGTGAAATCGCTCATCTCATAATGATTGCCTATAATATAAATTTTTTTGCCAAATACCTTGCTTCCATACTTACCATAGGTTTCATCGGCAAGTGCATTATATCTTTTCTGATCTGGAAAAAGATATATATTTCCATATTTCAGATGGCCGTAAATTTCTACCGGAAGCATTAACACTGCCCATATTAAAACAAGTATAAAAGGCAGGTACTCTTTTATATCTATGTCCATGCTGAGAATCTTTTTCGTAAAATCTACATCCTTTTCTTTTTTAATAGTTCCATAGATATGTGCAAGCCACAGGAGCGCAAGCATATAAGGAGCATAAACCCATCTCATCTCCACCCTTATAGTAACCGCCGAAGCTACAATACAGCCTGCCATAGTGCCAAGCAGTAAAAGACTTATATGTGCAGCAAAGCTCAGTATTTTCTGATGCATAAACAGGGTTATCTGATTTCTTATATAAATAATTATAATTATTAAAAGAGCTAAAGCCGCACCTCCTACAAAAAGCTTTATTATCATATTAGTATCTGCCCAGGTTATCCCGTTAAGGTGCTCAGGTCCGGCATTGATGCCTAATATATATAGAATTTCGGCGAGCAGATTTTTTATAAAATCCTTCAGATTAAAGGTGTCCTTAACAAAGGTTGAGCCTGTACCCGCAGGCATGACTGCACCTGTAGACATAAGCCTTACAATCTGCACGAGCACGAAGGCGGCAAAGGGTGCAGTCCAAAGCCTTATACTCTTTTCTTTTTTTATAAACAAACCTATCATCATATAAACTCACTTATTTTTATACTTCAATATACCGTCTCAACAAGCTTTTTTAATAGTTAGCACCTATTAAAACTTAATACACAGTATAAGAACCGCTGCATTATTTAAATTACTGAAACTTCCCATACCTAAAATTGAATCAGTACATTGAAACTTCGACATTTCGGTTAATAAAATAATGATTTTGTTATTTAAAGTATTGATTTTTAATATACTGACTCAATTTTGAGTGTGGGAAGTTTGAGTTACAAGTATTAGAAAATCTTAAAATACAAATACAGAGATTATATATTACATATAAAAAAGACATTTCATTTATGTGGCTATAAAGTTTTAGGAATAAATTGAGGAACAGATACAATAAAATATTTCATAAAAAAGCCCTATAAAAGCATTGAGCATTAGGGATATAAATGTTACAATCTTAATGAAATAAACTCCCCAAGGAGGTACCATGGCTCCAAAATATAATGAAATACAAGAATTGCTTAGAAAGCGTGCAGATCTTTATGCCAGACTAAATTTAATGCCATATGATGGGACACCCGAAATTAAAGAACGGGGTGGTGGAAAATATTTATATATTAGAAAACGAATTGCAAGTAAACAAACATCAACTTATGTAGGAGTATATACCGAGGAACTCTACAACTTGCTTCTTCGCAACGCCAGAGAAGCACGAGAAATAAGAAGGGAACTCAGGCATATAGAAAAGCAACTAAATATTGCAGGATACTCAGAAGGAGAATTGCCAGCGTATGTTATGAATAATGTTGATTTTGCAAGAATAAACATGAAGATGAATATTTATGACCAAGCGGTACTGGAGGGAGTGGCTACATCTTTTCCACAGACAGAAGAAATCATAGATAATGGAAAAGTTTACGGTATGACAGCAACTGATGTACAGAAGATTTTAAATCTAAAACATGCATGGGAGTTTATCTTAGATAAAGATGTAATAGCAAGTAGAACAGACTATTATATGCTGAGTCATATAGCAAGGCTTGTTAATGAGGGTTTTTTTACAGAAGGTGGTCGTATTCGTGGTGTTCCTGTAACAATTGGAGGTTCATCTTATGTACCCCCGTTGCCTAATGAGTTGGATGTTAAAGATAGAATCCAAGAGATTACTGAGGAGAAAGGTGATGCAATTGATAAAGCTGTTAAACTATGTCTTTATTGTATGAAGACACAAATTTTTCTGGATGGTAATAAGAGAGCATCTGTGATTTTTGCCAATCACTATTTAATATCTCATGGAGGAGGATTTTTGGTAATTCCTGAAAAAGAAGTACCGGAGTTTAAGAAATTACTTGTAAGTTATTATGAAGGGGAAAATATCTCTAATATTTCTAATTTTATTAAAAAGAAGTGTTGGAAAAAAATGAAGTAATTACCTAGTGTAATGTATTATTGACATTTAATTAATATCTGCAATACTCTATTCCCTTTATTATGTGTTTGTTGCAATACATTAACAAAGCGATAGTAAGGCTAAATATCAGCAATAGCAGAGTAGCTCTTAATTATCTTTGACTATATGTGTTACAATCTATTGACCAAGTAGTAATAAAGCTGGATATCAACGATACACTACACTAGTATAACTCATTTTAAATAATAATTTTATACAAGAGAACATCTGTTTTTGAAATTCCATTCACATGCTGATTTAAAAATAGATTGCTAATTATCGTGTGTTATACTAGGGCTTAGATTAAATTAAATTAAAATAAAGAGGATTGCTTATTTAAAAAAGGAGTGGAAATGGCATTGAATGATAAAAAAATAGTAGTAAGGCCCGGAATAGTATATTTGTTTGGCGGTATTTTATGCATAGCTGTCGGTTTTTTTATGTTTTGGGGATTAGGACAAGCTTTGCCCTCGGATGATCCGGTAACAGCCGAAACAGTTAGATGGTTGTTGTTATTATTTATTTTGATTATCGGTCTGTATTCCATTCTGTTTTTTTCACTTAGTAAAATACAATTAGACGATGAGAATATATCAATAAATAAGTTCCCGTTAAAAAGAAGGAATTATCTTTGGAGCGATATAACATATGCAAAGATTACTAATGAGGCATTCGCATATCCATGTGTAATCTATGCAGGAGAAAAGAAAATAGCAAAAATACCCAGAGCTTTTATCGGGTATGAACAGCTTTTAAATGAACTGGACAGAAGAAATATTCTTTGGCAGGATGATTTATATGTGGAGGCAAGGATAATGTTGGAGATGGATAAAGTAAAGATTAGAGATTTGTTTAGGAAAGGGTAAATTGTGTTCTTTCCTAAAATATATTCAGGTTTATCCGGTTTCTACAGACTGAGTAAACCCAAGAAAAACAGGGCAAGATAGGGCATTTTAGAAGGAGAGTTGTATTACTATAATAAATTAGTGGGGAGTCTGAAGAATCTTTGAGCTTTATGCAATTTATATTTGATAAGGAATTATCCGGGAACGGTACCGGCAGTACACAGAATTGCAGAAAACATAGTAAAAACATTTGATTAAAGGAGTTGTTAAAGTGGGCAAATATAAAATCGTTGACCTATTTGCCGGGGTTGGAGGACTCAGCTACGGATTTTCGCAACAAGATGAGTTTGAAATAATTATGGCAAATGAAATAGAGAAGGATATTTCAAAGGCATACACATTGAACCATCCGAATGTTAATATGATTAATTGTGATATAAATGAATTAACGGAAGAAGTTATAAAAGAAGCCATTGGCGATAATGTGATTGATATTGTGGTAGGTGGTCCTCCTTGTCAGTCCTATTCTACTTTGGGAAAAAGACGAATGGATGATAGAGCAAACCTTTTTATGCAATATAAAAGAGTTCTTGGTATTATCAAGCCAAGAGCATTTGTTTTTGAAAATGTAACCGGTATTCTTAGTATGGACAAAGGCAAATTCTTTAAAAATGTTCAGTGTGAATTTGAAGAATTGGGCTACAATTTGAAGTACCAAGTGCTTAATGCTGTTGATTACAGTGTTCCACAACAAAGAGAGCGAGTTATACTGGTAGGACTCTTGGGAGAAAACAATTATGAGTATCCTGCTCCGACACACGGAGAGGGATTAAAGCCTTATGTTACCCTTAAGGATGCAATTGGAGACCTTCCTGTTATTAAAAGTGCTCAATCAAGTGAAAATTATGATAGAGATGCAGATAATGAATTTCTTAAATGGGTTAGGAAAAATGCTTCTGATAAATTAACAGAACATTCAGCACCTAAAAATGGGGAACATTTAATTCGAATAATGGAAGCATTACAAGATGGTCAGAGTAAAGATGATTTACCGGAAGATATAAGACCGAAGAGTGGTTATGGTAATACATATGCAAAGTTGTGGTGGGAAAAACCTTCAACTACAATAACACGAAACTTTGCATGCCCATCATCTTCAAGATGTATTCATCCTCGTGATTCACGTGCTATGTCAATTAGAGAAGGGGCAAGATTGCAAAGTTTTCCGGATAATTACCGGTTCTATGGATCGGATAGTATGAAAAGGTTAGAAATAGGGAATGCGGTTCCTCCATTACTTTCAGTAGTGATTGCAAAGCAAATGTTAAAGGCGCTTGAAGATATGGATAAAGAAGAATAAACTAAGCCCATCGGCAAAGAAATGTGCCGACAGGCTTAGTTTAATTGTAATCAGGATTTTTACCATTATATTTATGGTATAGCCTAGAATATATTTTTTCTTGTAATTCTTCGGAGCATGTATCAATGACTTTTTCATTTGAAATGCTAATTACACGCCCCTTATCATCATATATCCAATAATTTCTATCAGGACGATTACATTGCTCACATTGTGGGATAATATTACCTTCTGCAAGGGGTTTAGAGGGATCCTTGTGTCCTTTTTGTAATTTTACAGTTATGTTTTTCCAATATCTGTGTCTTTGCCCTTCGACAGAACCACAACAAGCACATTTATTATTGTATTGAGCCTTGAGAGTTTCCCAATAATCTTTGGAAAAACATTCTTGCCGTCTTTCAGCGGTAAAACCATCATAATATTTTTCTAAAGACGCTAATTTATAACTGCCGAATGGAATAGAAATAGATGTGTTGTCATTTCTTGTTCCCGATAAAATGAACCATCCTTTTTGAGCAGCTAGGTGTCTGGCTTGTTGAACATCATTTGTACCGGGATAATATGTTTTAATAAACTCTGTTAATTCTGTTTTTGATATTATCTCAGTATTTGGATAACCTTGAGCCAAGTATACTAACACAAGAGCATCTTTAGTATAGTTATTCCCACGCTTTAATGAGGGTAGTTGAACTCCATGAGATTTCAGGTATTTTGTGTGATATTGCTTTATTATCTCGTATGTATCTTCAATTTGCTTTTTAGTTAAATTCTTCATATATTATTTTTATATCAACTTTCTGCTTGATCTTTCTGTTGTACAATGTTTTTATTATTTTTTCTTTTCTTCAATAAACAATTTGTAAGTTTCTATATTAAGTGCATCTGCTATTTTTTGAATATTCTCCAGTGCAATACTTCGTTGAAAACGCTCTACATCAGAAATATATGTCCTATGAAGCCCACACATTTCCGCAAATTTTTCTTGTGATACACCTAGTTCATTTCTATATTTTTTTAAATTTGTACCAAATACATTTAATATATCCATCGTTAAATCCTCCATAAGTATCCTATGGTTAATCATACAAAAAGTCTACAGACAATAAGTGTAGTAAAAGAGTAACCTAAAAGTTATTCATTATTTTTCTACACCCATATCAGCTTTAATGATGCTGAGGAGGAATTTGGCAAGATAAAAGAGTTTAGAAAAGCACAGGTAGAGGTAGAAAAGAAAAATGAGAAACCGATGTCACAAAAAATACTTAAGGTTGTTCAATTAAGAAGATTGTTAGTGCTCCGACTTTTGATGGCAGGGGTGTTATTTTTGTGGAAGAAAGCAAACCTATCGGTTATAATATATTTTAGGGGATTTTTTCTGAAAGAAGGAAGCTTATGAATAAAAGGAAACTTGAAAAGCCCTACAAAATAGGGTAAACTACAAGATTTTAGGAGGAATAAATTTATGATAAAAGTACTTTTTATCTGCCACGGCAATATTTGCAGAAGCCCTATGGCGGAATTTATATTTAAGGATATGTTACAAAAAGAAAGGCTTTCAGACAAGGTAGAGGTGGCATCAAGAGCGACTTCCACGGAAGAAATCGGAAGCCCGGTTTACCCTAAGGCTAAGCAGGAGCTTGAAAAACATGGTATAGGCTGTGTGGGTAAGAGAGCAAAGCAGCTTGAAAAGTCTGAATATAACGATTATGATTACATTATAGCAATGGATGATATGAATGTAAGAAATATAGAAAGAATTACAGAAAGTAGTGTCAAAGAAGGAAAGATAAGGAAACTTCTTGAATTTGCAGGCAGCAAGGAAGATATAAGCGATCCTTGGTATACAAGGAAATTCGATGTAACCTATGTGGACATAGTGCGTGGTTGCGAAGGGCTTATGAAGGATATAAAAGAAAGATTATAGTTAGTGACACTTTTTTAATAGGAGGTCTGCTGTGGATTATGTCATAGAGATGAACCATATCACCAAAAAATTCGGTGATTTTAAGGCAAATGATGATGTAACGCTAAAGGTAAAAAAAGGAGAGATACACGCCCTGCTTGGTGAGAACGGTGCAGGTAAGTCTACACTTATGAGTGTACTGTTCGGATTGTACCAAGCGGAAGAAGGTGAGATCAAAATAAACGGTAAAAAAGTTGATATACTAAATCCTAATGATGCCAATGCACTCGGCATAGGTATGGTACATCAGCACTTTAAACTTGTTCATAATTTCACCATACTCGAAAATATAGTGCTTGGAAGGGAAACGACCAAGTTTTCGATTTTGCAAATGAAGGGTGCAAGAGAAAAACTGCTTAAGTTAAGCGAGCAATATAAACTAAAAATAGATCTTGATGCTTATATATCGGATATAACGGTAGGTATGCAGCAAAGGGTTGAGATACTGAAAATGCTCTACTGCGATAACGACATACTTATATTTGACGAGCCGACAGCAGTACTTACTCCGCAGGAAATAGATGAGCTTATGAAGATAATGAAGCAGCTTGTTGACGAGGGCAAGTCCATTATATTCATAACCCATAAGTTAAATGAAATAAAAAAAGTAGCTAACAGACTTACGGTTTTAAGAAAGGGAAAAAGCGTAGGAACTGTAGATGTAGAAAAAGTATCCAAGGAAGATATGTCGGAACTTATGGTTGGAAGGAAGGTAAGTTTTATCTTGGAAAAAAAGGAACTTACTCCGGGAGCCGACATATTGAAAGTTGAAAACTTAAATGTAGACTCAAAGCATAAGGGAAAACTTTCCGTAAAGAACGCTTCATTTGAGGTAAAGGCAGGGGAGATACTGTGTATAGCAGGTATAGACGGCAACGGTCAGTCGGAGCTTGCCTATGCACTTACAGGTTTGGCACCTTGTGCTTCAGGGCATATATATCTTAATCAAAATGATATAACTAAAAAAAGTATAAGAGAAAGAACCTTATCCGGTATGGCTCACATTCCAGAAGACAGACACAAAGACGGACTGGTGCTTGACTATACTCTGGAAGAAAATCTGGTACTGCAAAGCTATTACAGTGAAAGGTTTCAAAAACACGGTTTTCTTAAATTCGGGGAAATAAGAAAGTATGCGGGAGAGTTAATAGAAAAATTCGACATCCGCTCAAGTAAGGGAGAGACAAGTACCGCAAGGTCAATGTCCGGAGGTAATCAGCAAAAGGCTATTATAGCCAGAGAACTTGACAGAGATCCGGATATAGTCATAGCGGTACAGCCGATAAGAGGACTTGATGTAGGTGCGATAGAGTATATACACAAAAGACTTATAAAGCAGAGAGATAATAACAAAGCGGTGCTTTTATTCTCACTTGAGCTTGATGAAGTTATGAATGTAAGCGACAGAATTTTGGTAATGTATGAGGGAGAGATAGTGGCAAATGTACTTCCCGGTGAGACAACTGTAGAAGAACTCGGACTTTATATGTCAGGGGCTAAGCGAGGTAAGGGATATGAAGTTTAAGAATTTATTTAATTTATCGGATGAGAACAAAATAAGCTTTATGTCATCAATACTTGCAATTATTTGCGGACTGCTTTTCGGACTTTTGATTTTGCTTGTAAGTAAGCCAAGCCATGCACTTGGCGGTTTTGCCATGATAGTGCAGGGCGGATTTACAGACGGCATAAAGGGTATAGGTCAGGTGCTATATATAGCAACACCTATAATCATGACCGGACTTTCGGTAGGATTTGCCTTTAAGACCGGACTTTTTAACATAGGAGCGTCAGGACAGTTTACTATGGGAGCCTTTGCGGCGATATGGATAGGAGTTAAGCTGCCTATACAGTCGGCATTTTTACACTGCCTGCTGGCACTTGTGTGTGCAATTTTGGCAGGGGCTGCTTGGGCATTTATTCCGGGATTTCTTAAGGCATTTTTTAATGTAAATGAAGTTATCTCATCTATTATGATGAACTACATAGGGATGTATGCGGTCAATATATTGATAAAAAATTCCGTATATGACAGAGTTAAAAACCAATCCAAGGCGGTTATGGCAACAGCTAATCTTGGCAAGGCGGGACTTGATAAAATATTCCCAGGCACAAGTATCAATGTAGGTATACTTATAGCAATATTTTCAGTAATTCTAATACACATACTGCTTAACAAGACGGTATTCGGTTATGAGCTTAAAGCCTGCGGGCAAAACAGCTTTGCAAGTAGGTATGCAGGAATTAACGCAAAGAAGAACATAATCCTGTCAATGCTTATAGCAGGAGGGCTTGCAGGACTTGGAGGAGCACTTTTATATCTGGCTAACTCCGGAAAATACTTACAGGTACTTGATATAATAGCACCGGAAGGATTTAGCGGAATATCTGTAGCCTTGCTCGGACTTTCCAGCCCTATAGGCATACTTTTTTCAGGACTTTTTATAGCTCATATAACTGTAGGCGGATACAATATGCAACTTTTTGACTTTGCACCTGAAGTTATAGACATGATCATAGCGGCTATAGTATACTGCGGTGCCTTATCTTTGTTATTTAAACATTTGATATATAAATTTATCAAAAACAAAAAGAAGGCTGCCGATAATACGGCAAAGAAAGAGGAGGTATAGTATGGATATTTTAAGCTTTATTGTTCAACAAACCATGTTTTTTGCTATACCTTTGCTTATAGTGGCTACAGGCGGTATGTACTCCGAGCGAAGCGGTGTTATCAACATAGCACTTGAGGGTATCATGGTAATAGGAGCTTTTTGCGGTATTTTCTTTATAAATATATTTCAAAAAAGCATGAGCGGTCAGGGGCTTTTGCTGCTCGCCATACTGATAGCAGGTATAAGCGGAGGACTTTTTTCCTTACTCCATGCCTTTGCAGCCATTAACATGAAGGCGGATCAGACCATAAGCGGTACGGCACTTAATATGTTCGCCCCCGCCTTTGTAATATTTACAGCCAGAATGATACAAAAAATCCAGCAGGTGCAATTTACGGATACCTTTCGTATAGATGCGGTACCCGTACTTTCTTCAATACCTGTAATAGGAGATATGTTTTTTAAGAAGGCATACATTACCACCTATATAGGGCTTTTGATATTTGCATTTGCAGCCTTTGTGATAAAGTATACGAGGTTTGGACTCAGGCTTAGAGCCTGTGGAGAGCATCCGGGGGCTGCCGACTCTGTCGGAGTAAATGTATACAAGATAAGATATGCCGGAGTTGTGATCTCAGGTGTGTTGGCAGGTATAGGAGGATTGGTATTCGTAGTACCTACTTCCACGAACTTTAACGGTACGGTTGCAGGATACGGTTTCCTTGCACTTGCGGTACTGATATTCGGTCAATGGAGAAGCAATAAAATCTTCTTTGCAGCATTTTTCTTTGCGATTATGAAGACTCTTGCAAGTGCATATTCGTCCATACCGGTATTAAAAGATTTATCGATACCGAGTGAGTTTTATAAGATGTTCCCTTACATAGTTACTCTTATAGTACTGATGTTCTCTTCCAAGAGTTCACAGGCACCGAAGGCTGAGGGTATACCTTACGATAAGTCAAGCAGATAGGTAAGGTAAACCGGAATATTTTAAGGGTCTTAAAATAAGGTATACCTTAAGATAAATTAAAAAGATAGAGAAATTGAAATAATGCTACCGCAATCCCACCGGCTTTAGACGGTGGGTTAAGGTAGTA
>ERZ773043.2006-NODE-2006-length-11012-cov-6.373277_pt1 | contig 11012 bp, 10 predicted proteins | sample MGYA00580636_ERZ773043 | MGnify/ENA primary metagenome ERZ773043 (study PRJEB29015, sample SAMEA2737992) | human oral metagenome | biome: human oral; feature: human-associated habitat; material: dental | place: China | collected 2065 ... | reverse complement strand
TGCGACGGGTTTGTTGAGCTATTTGCCTTGCTGCTGATGGAGTCTCTACATAAGCGCATAGCACTATTATCATCACCGAAGATAACCAAGCTTTCTGAATGGGCAAGGCAGAATGGTGTCGCCGGTAATGTCGCCGCCAACAAAGCTGCTCGCCAGACCATACCGGCCTTTCGCAGGGGCGGTACCTGGATGATCGGCAGTGACTATAAAATGGACTAATTTCGCAACTTATCTCAAGGCTCTATCCATCACTGTTTTTATTGTTTCTGATTTAGCTTATCTCGTTCGTTTAATCTCCAGAAGAAATTAACTACGGTAATGGCTGCGTCAACAGCGAGTTGCGCCTCAATCTTTGACGGTGGAGGTATCTTTGTTGTGTGGGAGTGGCCACTCCCCTTGTGATTTCTTAGCTCAGCAATTCCGTTTACTACATTTGATACTCCGCTTATTATTTTTTATTTCCGTATTAGTTGAGTCATTCAAATTAAACACTGTTCTTGCTTCTCTCAGCAATTCTGCAAGCTTAGCTTTGTCTAGGTTGAGCTGCGTCCTACCCTGGAGTACGGCGTGGAAGCATGCTTCTACATACTCTTTTGCCATGCCTATTGCTCGTACCTGGTCCTTTTCCGCCATTGATACTAATTTTTTCGCTTGCTTTGTTTGATATTCATTGTCAAACTTAATATCTAATTTTCCGGGGCGCTTCTCACTGATTACGCCCGATACGGAAAATACCGGATCGTATTCTATTATAGAGATTTCTATATTCTCGGGTATTGTGCTACTGCCACTTGGTTGTAAAAACGTCTTGCATTCGTCCAGGAACTGTCTGTAGGTTTCTTCTATTCTCACTTTAATGCCAAGCTTAGATAGGTTTGCAGTGAATTTCTCCAGGTCGTTTATTATTTCGATAAGTTCTTTACTCTCTGCGGCTGTGAAATAAGGATTGTTATTGTCTTTTCTACGCTTCATGGAAGCCATAAGCTTGTTGAGTCTGTCATGTAGACAGGCAAATATTGCTCCATATGTTTCTGGGTAATCGGAGTATATGGTCAATATAGTTTCGTCTGGCTCGTATTCGACTCTCTTGGGTATAGGAATTGAACCGCCAGGCGTAAATAAGTCGTCAATATCAAATCTATTTTCAAGACAATACTTTCTGCAATAATCATTAAGAATAAGTTCCTCTTTATCCATATGGTTATTGTACTATGAATATGTAAGGGTTAGCTCGCCTGCGTTAGTCAGTGCAAGCTTATATGGGTATACTTGTGAGTCCGCAGGGATCTGGCGTAATATGTATAGGCAAAAATTGTCTACATACAGTTTGGCATAGATACTGTACATAATCCTAATAAATCCTTAAAAATTAGAATTGCAGTATTGCCTATGTTTTGTTAACATATAGGTATGCAGAAAGCTGGTACATATATCTCGCATGGCTCGTATAGGTCATTCTTGCCGCGCTTGCTAAATGAGCCAATTGATGTTGATTATAAGAAGCTCCAGTCGCTGTTCGCCGAGGCGATGTTTTACCTGGGTGAGCTAAATGTCTACTCGCAGTTAGTGCCAGATGTTGATCGCTTCATCCGTATGTATATCGCCAAAGAGGCTGTTGCGTCTAGTAGGATTGAAGGTATACAGACGAGTCTGCGAGACGTGATTGACAATAACCGAGAGACTGTCGGCGGGCTGAGCGATGATCGACGCAATGATCTGGAAGAGGTGCAGAATTATATTAAGGCGGTTAATATGGCTGTCGATAGCCTTAAGCGATCACCTCTCGCCAGCGAGCTGGTATGCGAGATACACAAGGTATTGCTCTCCGGCGTGCGAGGTTACGCTAAGGCGTCGGGGAAGATTCGTCACACGCAGAATTGGATCGGTGGTGGTGATATCGGTTCAGCAGTATTTATCCCACCGTCACCGGATATTCTATCTGATTTACTGCTTGATCTAGAGAGCTACTGGCGCATTGACTTGACGACTCCGCCACTTATCAAGAGCGCTATTGCTCACTATCAGTTTGAGACAATCCATCCATTTCTAGACGGCAATGGACGCTTGGGTAGGATAATTATTTTGTTGCAACTAGCTAATGCACACATGCTCAGCAAGCCTGTGCTATGTATATCTGACTATCTCGAGAGGCATCGGAATGACTACTATGATGCGCTAGAGCATGTACATGTTACTGGTAATTATGGCTATTGGGTGTGGTTCTTTCTGGAAGCGGTAGTAGCTTCGGCACAGGATGCTAGAGATACGCTGTGTAACATAGTTGACCTCCGGTCATCTTATAGACGTCGAGTACGAGATAGCGCCCTGGGTGCAGTGCGTCAGAAAAATGCTCTTAAGCTCATTACTGATATGTATATTCATCCTGTTTTATCCAAGAGCCAAGCGAAGGAACTATTAAACATGAGTACCCAGACGGTGAGCGACCTTATTGATGATCTAGAAAAAATTGGTATTCTGAAGGAGATTACGGGTGACGAGACTAAGCGTCGTTACGAGTTGTATGAGTATTTTGCGTTATTCAATGGAGGAGATGGGCGCTAGATGTCTGATGTAGTGCAATCAAAAGCAAATATCATCTGGCCGCTTGCTGAGTTGTTGCGAGGTGGGTGGAAACAACACGAGTACCAAGACGTTATATTGCCGATGGTTCTGATTAGGCGCATCGACACTGTCTTAGAGCCAACACGTAGCGAGGTGAGAAGCAAGTACCGTCAGTTCGCTGGCAAGACAGATGTCGATCCGATTCTACGTCGGGTGGCTGGTGTCGATTTTTATAACACTTCGGAATACGATTTTAAGACACTGCTTGACGAGCCTTCGCAGATAGCCAAGAATTTTCAACGCTACATTGACGGCTTTAGTGCTAATGTGCGAGAGATTATCGACAAATTTGAGTTCGACCGGCAGTTAGAGCGTCTTGAAGGCGGCAACATTCTCTACGAGATAATCAAGCAGTTGAACTCTGTTGATCTAAGTCCTGATGCAGTGGATAACCACGAGATGGGTACGATATTTGAGGATTTGCTTCGACGTTTCTCCGAACAGTCTAACGAGACTGCCGGAGAACACTATACGCCACGTGACGTTGTGACCTTGCTGGCGGAGTTGTTAGTTGAACCGGACAAAGCGGAGCTAAGTAAACCATATGCTGCTCGGCGCATCTATGATCCGACGGCGGGAACGGGAGGCATTCTATCCATCACTAAGGAGATAATTAAAAAAGAGATTAATCCCAAGGCTGACATCTATCTCTATGGTCAAGAGCTCAACCCGCAGACTTATGCTATCGCCAAGGCGGATATGTTACTTAAGGGTGAAAACGCTAATAATATTCGGGGCGGGGACAAGGATGCATCGAAGGCCAGTACGCTGAGTAACGATCAGTTCTTCGGTGAGTCTTTTGAGTATATCGCAGCTAATCCACCATATGGCGTAGACTGGAAGAAAGATAAAGCGGCTGTTGAGCGTGAGGCGGATCGTGGCTATGCCGGACGTTTCGGGGCGGGGACGCCACGTATAAGTGATGGTCAGCTACTCTTTGTCCAGCATATGATTAGCAAGATGCAGGCGAAGGTAGATGGTGGGGCTCGTGTTGGGGTGGTGCTAAACGGCTCGCCGCTCTTTACGGGTAGCGCTGGCAGTGGCGAGAGCGAGATTCGTCGCTGGATCTTAGAGAAAGACTTACTGGAGGCGATTATCGCCTTGCCGGACCAACTCTTTTACAATACCGGCATTAGTACCTATATATGGATCTTGAGTAATCGTAAGTCTGAGGAGCGTAGGCGTAAAGTTCAGCTAATTGATGCTCGCAAGCAGTATGGCAAGATGCGTAAAAGTCTGGGTAACAAGCGTAAGGAGATCAAGCTCCAGGACCGTCAGCAAATCTTGAAGTGGTACCGGGAATTCAAAGAAGGCTCAAGAGTCAAGATTTTTGATACCGAGGAGTTTGGCTATCGGCAGATCACCATAGAGCGACCGTTGCAATTGTCACTCACTGTTACTGATGATGCCATATCGTCATTTACTCAGCATAAACTCGTGGCTGGGCAACCTCCTAAGAAGGCACCGGCTTTCTCGCCTGAGTATACTGATGAGATTGTGGGGGTTCTGCGTCAGCTGCGGGGCAAGAAATATATGAGTTGCCGGTTGTTTCTAGGATCTATTGACAAGGCTATGAGGAAGTACAGGCTCGATACAAAGATGGTGAAACTACTATGTGAAGTGTTCGGTGCGCACGATGACGATGCTGAGGTGGTCACTGACAACAAAGGGCGCTCAGAGCCAGACAGTAGCTTGCGTGATACTGAGAATGTACCACTGGGCGAAAGTATTCAAGAGTATTTTGGGCGGGAAGTTTCGCCATATATGCCTGGCGCCTGGATAAACACTAAGGTTACTGACCATAAAGATGGCGGGCTAGGCAAAGTTGGCTATGAGATTCCATTTACTCGTTATTTTTACGAATATAAGTCACCACGTGATATCGACGAGATCCGTGCAGACATAGAGGCAACAGAGAAAGAACTGGTGAGATTGTTTAAGGAGTTGAGAGGATGAATAAAGTAAGACTTAAATACATTTTCAACATTCAGAAAGGTCGACTTACTGATGAGGATGTGAATGGTGCGATTCTCTTGGACGTGGAATATTTGAGAAGTGGCGGCAATCCCAAAAAAGTAAGTCTAGCAAATGCGGTTTATTCTAAAGGTGGTGATTTGCTAATGTTGTGGGACGGGTCTAAAGCAGGCGAATTATTATGGTCGAAAGAAGGTGTTGTCGGTAGCACTCTTGTTCTGCTTGAGCCCACAAAGGACATAAACACTGGATATGCTTATTATTTTTTAAAGAGTAAACAGAGTTATATTCAGGACCTATCTACCGGCATGGGTATACCGCATGTTGACGGCGAGATTTTGGGAAACCTTCTGATTGATCTTCCGGGCGTTGATAAACAGGAAGCCATAGCTATGTACCTTGACCGAATAACTGCTGTTATTGATAAAATAATCACCGCCAAGAATCACACACACACACACCTCCTTGAGCTTCGACAGGCAATTATCACTGACGCCGTTCTCGGTCGTGGGGGTGTGTTCATGAATTATCGTCAGACGAATATTCCATGGATAGGTAAAATCCCTGCACACTGGCAAGTGAGGAGGATAAAGCACGTTGCTAACATCGTACTTGGTAAAATGCTTCAATCTACTGAAAAAGAGGGTTACCAATATAAGAAGTATCTAAGAGCGCAGAATATTCGTTGGGAAGAAGTCAGTATGGAGAGCGTGAACAAAATGTGGTTTTCGCCTAGGGAGCTATCGGTTTATCGTCTTAAAGAAGGTGATATTCTTGTAAGCGAGGGTGGCGAGGTTGGGCGTGCGGCAATGTGGCGTAGTGAACTTAGTGAGTGTTACATTCAAAACTCAGTCAATCGTTTGAGAGTTAACGAAAGCGTAATTGACCCGAAATATCTTTTGTATGTTGTTGAGGGGATCGGACAAGCCAAGGTCTTTGAAAATACTGTTAACCGAGTCAGTATTGCTCACTTGACTCGTGAAAAACTAAAAGAGTATAGCATACCGCTCCCGCCATTAAATGAACAGCGTGCTATCGTTAAAGGAATTGAAGAGTCGTTACGGAAAATAGATAAGTCTGTCAATGGACTACAAAAATCAATTGATTTACTAACGGAGTATCGTTCCTCGCTAATTTCTAATGTAATAAATGGTAAGGTTAAAGTATGAGAAGTGGCGACATAAATGAAATACTTGAAGAACAATGCGGTAACTACATTGATACATGTCCTCATTGTGGATCAAAAGCTCACTTGCAGCTAATTCATAATGACTCCTTTATTGATGCTGCTGGTCACCAGCATAACTACATGATGTTTCGTTGTGTGCCATGTAAAATGCTATGCATAAAAGAATACCTATCTAAGCAGAATCAATATAGTGACGAACAAGATTTGGAAATGAAAGGGTGGTTGTCAAAATATCCAAACTTGGGCACGAAACTAAGCCAAGAGTTTACAGAGTATGTACCGAGCTCCGTGCTTGAAGACTATCAAGAGGGGGCTGTATGTATGTCGGTATGTGCTCATAAAGGAGCCGTGAGTATGTTCAGGCGCGCTATTCAGGACTCTATGATAGACCTCGGGGCAGATCAAAAAGATACACTTGTACAGCAAATAAACTCAGTTGACAGACTGACAAAAGATATTAAAGACTGGGCGCATAATGTGCGAATATTTGGAAACTGGGGAGCGCATCCACAGGATGATCTTTTAAATGATATTACCGGGGAGATCGCTCAAGAGGTAAAAAGCTTCGTTGAGGAATTTATGAATTATGTATATGTCATGCCTGGAAAAGTTTCTAAAAGTCGCCAGAAGTATGCGAGGAAGAGTGAGAATGCCAAGAGTAAACTATAGATTGATTGCTAATCAAATCGGCGATCTGCTGAAATATGACACTACATTAAACGAAATCAATCGTGCAGCAAAATCGGTGTTTCAGTTTGCTAAAGATACATACCCTAATGAATCAATCACGTCATTGCGTGCCAAGGAAATTTATGACTGGGTATTAACATTGGCATCACAGAAAATGAATAACGATTGTAGAAATAATCTACTGATACAGTTTATATTATTATTGACACCAAAAAGTTTAGAACATGATGCAGGTAACCTACTTAAAAAAGCAGGCATTAGCTCGGAGCTTAGTGATTCTGATATGAATGATTTCTTGAGACGTAATTTTCATGAATCTGTGCACAAACACTGTAGGGAGCTTTTTATTCAAGGAAACTATTTTCATGCTGTATTTGAGGCCGCAAAAGTATACAACAAGATGGTTCAAGAAAAAGCGCATAGCGAGAAAGATGGGCAATCTTTAATGCTGGATGTTCTTTCGGTCAACGGTGTATTGAAATTGAACAAAAACGAGACCCAGACCGAACGTAATGTTCAAGATGGGGTGAAGTTCTTATCGGCTGGGTTGATGCAAGCAATGAGGAATCCCACTGCCCATGAGCCAGCTCTGGACTGGGTTATTAGCAAAGAGGATTGTTTGGATATGCTTAGTTTTATATCTTATCTATTTAAGCAGCTAGATAAAGCAGTGTATTACAATGAGAAGGATTATGCCTAACTACAAAGAAGTAGACTTCGAGGATGCTGTCGAGAAGCAGCTCGTGGATTTACATGGCTATCGCCAGCGCAATTGGCGCACGGACTACGACCGTCATTTAGCCATGGACAAGGAGCTGGTGCTGGACTTTTGGCGCAGCTCACAGGGCGAGAAACTGACTAGATACACTGAACGTTACGGTGCCGAGGCGATAGACAGCTTACTAAAGCGCCTTGACCAGGAGATTTCATCACGTGGAGTATTAGATGTGCTTCGTAATGGCATCGAAGACCGTGGTGTGAAGCTTGATATGGCATATTTTGCTCCGGAAAGCTCATTTAACCCGGAGACGAAACGGCTATATGAATCAAATATCTTTAGCATCATTCGTCAGTTACGCTACAGCGATAAGTTGAATGACTCTATAGATACGGCACTCTTCTTAAACGGTTTGCCAATTTTTACCGTGGAGTTAAAAAATCCGATGAGCGGACAAACGGTGGCACAAGCGATGGAGCAATATCGTGCTGATCGCAATCCGGACGAGAAGCTGCTGAGTTATATGCGCTGTCTAGTACACTTTGCCATGGATCCGGATCTGGTCTATATGACAACTAAGCTAGCTAGAGCCGGTACACGATTCTTACCGTTTAACCGTGGCAATGATGGTAGTGCCGGCAACGCTCCTAATCCCAATGGGTATAGAGTCGCCTACATGATGGATGACGTTTGGTCGCCCGACAGTGTACTGGAGCTAATCGGGAGGTTCTTGACTGTCACCACCGGGGAAAGCGAGGACAGTTATGGCCGTCACAAGGTCGAGAAGACGCTGATCTTTCCACGCTATCATCAGAGAGAAGCTGTCCGTAGGCTAGTGGCAGACGTGCGCAACCGTCAGGTCGGTCATAATTACTTAGTGCAACATAGCGCCGGTAGTGGCAAGAGTAATACTATAGCCTGGACGGCGCATCGTATGAGCGAGCTATATGATACTAGTGGAGAGAAGAAGGTCTTTGATAGCGTTATCGTCATTACTGACCGGCGGGTATTAGATAAACAGCTGCGAGAGACGGTTGATCAGTTCTCGCAAGTGCGTGGTGTAGTGAAGAAGATTGAAGGCAGCTCGCAACAGCTTAAGGCTGCTTTAGAGAGCGGCGAGAAGATAATCACTACGACTATACAGAAATTTAGTGTAATCATGGATGCTGTGGATGAGTTGCCGGGGAGGCATTTTGCCATCATCGTGGACGAGGCGCATTCATCGCAGAGTGGTGAAGGGTCGAAGGCGGTGCGAAAGACTCTAAATGCTATCAGCTTGGATGAAGCTGCCCGTAGTGATGAGCGGAGCGAGGTAGACGATGAAGATATTGTCAATAAAATTGCCTTAAGGGAACAGCGGTCAAGGCTTGCAAGATCTAGCGAACTAAGCATCTTTGCTTTTACGGCGACACCGAAGAGCAAAACACTCGAACTCTTCGGCGAGAAACACGATGACGGTAGGTACTATCCGTTCAGCCTCTATAGTATGCGTCAGGCAATAGAAGAGGGATTCATTCTTGATGTATTAAAGAACTATACGACATACCGTAGTTACTTTGAGATTGTGAAGACCTGGCAGCAGGATGATAAAGAGTATGAGAAAAAGAAGGCACAGAAGCTGCTCTTCGGTTATGTTGACAAGAATCAGCATGCAATTAATCTCAAAGTAAAGACAATACTCAAACACTTCCAGAACAGTATCGAAAACCTAACAGATGGGCAAGCCAAGGCGATGGTCGTAACTAAGTCGCGGCTACATGCAGTGCGTTATAAGATTGCTTTTGATAGATACATGCGTGAGTTCGGGATGAAGTATGGTGCAGTAGTAGCTTTTTCGGGTGCAGTAGTTGACCCGGATGATGGACGAGAGTATACCGAGGCCGGTATGAACGGCTTTTCTGAGAGCCGGACAGTTGAGGAGTTTAGGAAGCCCAGTTGTAAGTTCATGATTGTAGCAAATAAATATCAGACGGGCTTTGACCAACCACTGCTTGCGGTGATGTACGTTGACAAAAAACTGGGTGGCGTCAATGCTGTGCAGACACTGAGTAGGTTAAATCGCATTGTACCGCATAAGGAAGAGACGTTTGTGCTGGATTTCGTTAACAGCGCTGATGACATACTGGAGGCATTTCAGCCTTACTATACGACAACTATCTTGTCTGAGGGGACTGATCAAAACATTCTTTATGATCTGAGGCGAGATATCTTGCGGTTTAAGGCGTTCTCGAAAGAAGAGGTTGAAGGCTTTGCTAGCATGTATTATCTGGGTGAGAAGCACGATAAGCTAAACAGCTCGCTTGACGTAGTGGTGGAGCGAATTGAAGAAACGATGCCGGAGGAGAAGCGGGACTTCCGTGCGAAGGTGAACGACTATCTCAGACAATATGGTTTTGTATCGCAGATACTGTCATTTGAAGATACCTCCTTTGAAAAACTATATATATTCTTAAAGTTCTTGTTGCGCAAATTACCCGTTGCTAAGGATGATTTGCCGGTAGAGATTTTGAGGCAGGTTAATCTTAACTCACTAAAGATTGTGAATAAAGGTACAGTGAGCGTCAGTCTGACGAATGAGGCTACTATGCTCGACCCTCTTGGGGGTGGTTCGCTAACTAGTGATGCACCAATTGAGATGGATTTACTATCACAGATCGTCAGAGACGTGAATAATAAGTATGGCACTAACTTTACTGACCAAGATAGAATTATCGCAGATAAATTAACTCAGAGATTAGTACAAGACAAAGAGCTGGGTGGATCAATCTCAAACAACGGGCGTGACGTAGCCAAAGTGAAGTTTGATGAGATATTTGAAAAAGAGTTAGTAGATATGGTGAATAACCATTTCGACTTTTATCAGAAGGTTAATACTGATAGAGACACGCATCGGTATTTTAAGGACAGAATCTTTGATCTGGTCTACAGGAACTCGGCGCCGAGAAAGCAAAGCGTCAAAATAGAGGATGGGCGATGTTAGTTTTCTTGGATGACTCTGGTGACCCGGGCTTTAAGCTTGACCGTGGCTCTAGCGCATTCTTTGTTATTGCCTGCGTTATTTTTGAGGATAAGCTTGATGCTGAGGAGGTGTCTCTTACTATGAAACGCTATCGTCGTGAGCTGGGCTGGGCGGATAATCACGAGTTTAAGTTTAACAAAACTAAAAAAGTATACATAAAGGAGCTTTTACGCAAGGTGGCTGTATTCGACTTCAAGATTCGAGCTATTGCTGTAGATAAGTCTAAGATATATAGTAACGAGCTACGTAATAGGCAGGATTCATTCTACAACTACACCATCAAGGAAGTTCTTTCGAAGAGCGAAGTTCTACGCCAAGCAGATGTAAGACTGGATGGTCATTCTGGACGACAATATAAAAAGCAAGCTATTACATATTTACGTCGTGAGATAAATGCTAGATCACATAAGATTGCAAAAGTTAGGTTTGTTGATTCTAGGACTAATAATTTAATTCAGCTAGCCGATTTGGCTGCTGGCTCTATCCATAGGCATTACCAGGCCAATAAAACAGATCGTGACGAATATCTGAAGATAATTAAGGAACGAATAGATGATATATGGTACTTTAAATAATGTTTGTGACAGAAAAGTCGAAGCCAGTCCCTATCCCAGATGTCCTAGGCACGCTCACCATGACGGTGACAGTTCGGGACTGACCTCATTTGTACTCACATTGTAGTCTATCGTGCTTGTGCCGTCAAGCTGCGGAGCCATGACGGTGCCGTCAGCCTTTCTTATCAGCAGCGGCGAATAGTCCGGTCAAGACGGCGTGGTCGAGAGTGATATCTTTGATCGCCT
>ERZ773043.2002-NODE-2002-length-11028-cov-10.833865_pt1 | contig 11028 bp, 11 predicted proteins | sample MGYA00580636_ERZ773043 | MGnify/ENA primary metagenome ERZ773043 (study PRJEB29015, sample SAMEA2737992) | human oral metagenome | biome: human oral; feature: human-associated habitat; material: dental | place: China | collected 2065 ... | reverse complement strand
CAGCGGGTTCACCTCGGGCACAATCTGGATCGGCACATTGTAGATGCCCGCCGGCTTCACAGCCTCGTTCCAGTAGTGCACATTGTACTTGTAGGCATAGGTCACGGCCTTGAGATTCTCGATGCCCGAGAAATCACGCGTCGGGATCACCTTGCCGTCCGTCGTCTTTGCAAAATAGCCGTAGTCAAAGAACGTCGCCGTCACGCCGAGATCCTCGCCCGGCACAATGCTGATGTTCTTCTCGCCGTCCACGCGCTCCACCGTCGTCGGCTGGAAATTCACGTCATAGGCATCAATACGCTGCACGCACGCCGGGTCATACGCATTGTCAAGCGGACCTTCGCCGAGCACGAGAGCCTTCGTGTCGACACGATTCGCAAAGAAAACACCGTGTGCGTCTGCAGGTGCTGCATACATACCGAGCCCCATCGCTGCGCCGAGCATTGCTGCCAAAAATTTTTTCTTCATCGAATATCCTCCTATCGGAAAACAAAGGATTCTGCGGGGACACCCCCTTGTACTGTTCATTATAATATAATCGATTCCTATTTGCAATAAGACAAAGCACACGCGCACAAAAACGAGGTGTAGGCACTATCCATTGATCTCACCCGAGATTGGCATATTGCCCCTCGGCGTTTCGTCAACGGGGACGAGATTGCGCCCTGCAAGCGGCTCATCGACAGGGATAAGTCCGCGCGCGGCAGTTTTCGCAGGTACAAGCCCATAGGAGGACGCCCCCTGCCCACGCAGCGCATTGAGTTCGCGACGCAGACTCTTCAGCTCCTCTGCGTGCTCGTGGAGTTCCTGATTTGTATCGTTACTTTTTTTCAGCCGCGAAAGTTCTGACCGCAGTGCTCTGACCTCCCTGCGCAGGGCATCTAGATCATCCTTATCCGCACTGGCATCTGACATGCTCGACGATAGGCTTTTGGCAAACTCCAAATCTCTTTCCAAACGCTCCTTTTCCCTCGTAATCTCCGCAATATTTTCGCGCGCCTCCCGTCGAAAGTCCGTAAATCGTTCCTTATATTTCTTCTGCCATTCGTCGGTTTTCACCTCGAGTTGATCCACACGATCGCCCATCAGAAACATGATACAGACGCCCAGATAGATGCCAGTCAGCAAAAGCCCACCCAGAACATACAGTATCGGTTCCTTCTCTGCACCCATCTCCTTTAGCCCATGATAGACCAGCCCCATGCCGATCAGCAAAGGCAGAAGAAACCATGCCTTTTTGACAAAATACACCCCCGCTGCGATCATCGCAGCAAATATCGCAATTACGGCAAGACCTGTCAGGATCATATCCACCATCTTCCGTCATCTCCTCTTCGTCCAACAACCCCACAAAGATACTTTCCTGATTATACCATGTCGAACGTTATTTTCAACAAACGCACTCATGTCTATTCTAAGGATCTCATTAAATACTAATTATATTCTTATCATTCTCTATCCTTTATTTGAGATATTCAACATGGACAAGATGATAAAGGAGGAATATGTATGCACATTGTAAAATCCTTCGCCCTCGCCGTCCTTATGCTCGCACTCGCCGTCTGTACGGCCGGCACGGGTGAGGCGGCACAGTGGGACGGCGGCACGATCCGCGTCGTCGGGCTCGGTGTTGCCCCCGCAGGGACGAGCGGCTCACAGGCCGAGGCACTCGCCCGCCGCGCTGCACTCAGCGATGCCTATCGCCAGCTTGCCGAGCAGGTGAACGGCGTGAACGTCGATGCCTCGACCACGGTCGAGAACCTGATGCTCGCGAACATGACCGTCCGCACCCATGTCAGTGCCCTCATCAAGGGTGCCGAGATCCGCGAGGAAAAGGCACAGCGTGACGGCTCCTACACCGTAACCCTCGAACTTCCCGTCTATGGCGCAACAAGCTCACTTGCGAGCACAGTCTTCGCGCCGAACAAGCTCCCCGAGCCGTGGACACCGCCCGCAGCGGTCTACGTCCCGTATCAGCCGCAGAACTACGACACAACAGGCTACGGCACCTACGACCGCGCACAGATGCAGAACAGCGCAGCGAACCGTGTGACGGCACCGACGCCGCTCCGCCCGAGCACACCCGCTGCGGTAGAAAACCCGCTCCGTCCGACACAGCCTGCAGTGACAACGCCTGCTGCGCCGAGCGCCCCCGCACCGCTTCACCCGACGCATCCGACACCGCAGACTTCGACAATGCCCGACACACCCGCACCTACCGTGCAAATCCCCGTCACCCCTGCGCCCACGGTGCAGCCCCCCGCTGCTCCCACCCCCGCAGTACAGACGCCGATCGCCCCCACCACACCGCCCGCAGAGATCGTTCCCACAGGGCAGGCAGTCGGCGGCTACACGGGCGTCATCATCGACTGCACGGGTCTGGGACTGCGCCCTGCCATGAGCCCCGTCATCAAGGCAGAGAACGGCCGCCCCATCTACGGCTACAAGAACCTCGACAGTGACAAGGTCGTCGCAAGCGGCATGGCATCCTACGCACGCAGCGATGCGGATGCAACGCGCGCGGGTACCAATCCCCTGCGTCTGCGTGCCGTCTCCATCGATGGCGGCGCAAACCCCGTCCTCTCCGCGAACGATGCAAACCGCCTTCTCCTTGAGAACAATGCGAGCGGCTTCCTCGACGCGACCAACGTGGTATTCCTGCGCTGAGAACAGCCTTCTGAAAACCCTGCGAAATTTGTGACATTCATCACGAATTTTTCAGGGTTTTTGTGTTATACTATACAAGATACTACAAAACAAGGGAGGGAAACACATGAAACTCAGTGCACGCAATCAGCTCAAGGGCAAGGTTGTCTCCATCGAGAAGGGTGCTGTCAACGGCATCGTCGGCATCGAGCTGAAGGGCGGCGATGTCATCACGGCGACCATCAGCCTGAACTCCATCAAAGAGCTCGGTCTTGAGGTCGGCAAGGATGCGTACGCCGTCATCAAGGCAACGTCCGTCATGGTCGGCGTCGATCACCATCACTGCTAAAAACTGCCTCGGCAGAAAAATCCCCGCACATCGGACATTCCGACGTGCGGGGATTTTTTTGCAATGCCAGGGAAGCACGCGTCCGTGTGACGAAGGGGCACTCCCGTTACTCCTCCATTTTATGCGCATGATGCCGCTTCGGCGGCCGCGGGTGATAGAGGCTCCAGTTCCAGTGAATCGCCGCAAAACGGATCACGAGAACGAGTGCGAACGCGAGCCACGAGTCCGCCTCCACACCGAGTGTAAAGCGCAGCATGCAGAACACGAACGCACCGACGAGCGATGCCGCCGCATAGACCTCGGCGTAGAGCACAACGGGCATCCGCTGTGCGAGCACATCGCGGATCATGCCGCCGCCGACCGCCGTTGTCGCCGCAAGCAGGATCGGCAGCACATAGCTGTCGTCACCGCCCACGCGTACCCCCGTCAGCGCACCCGTGATCGTAAAGGCGGCAAGCCCGATCGTATCCGACACGTTGAAGATCGTGAGAAGCCGCTGGCGGCGCATCCGATGCAGTGCCGTCCACTGGTAAAGAAACGACGTTGCGAGCGCCACCCCCACCGAGAGGAGGAAATTCGTCGTATCGCGCAGCGTCATCGGCGGCGTGATGCCGACGAGCACGTCACGCACCATTCCGCCGCCGACCGCCGTCGCCAGCGCCAGCACCGAGATCCCAAAGATGTCCATGCGGCGCGAGATCCCAACCAGTGCGCCGGAGACCGCAAAGGCGAGCGTCCCGACGATATCGAACAGCCGCCACAGATCTTCTGCTGCCATAGTTTCGTCCTTCCCCTTAAAATGGCATATATAAAACCTATCGTTGAAATGAATCTGCTCAGATTGGCGCAGATTTTTCGTCCTGTCAAGGAAACAAGCCGGACGCATAGCGGAACCTATGCGGAGGACTTGTTGACACAGAGAGGGCGGAAAAGATGCCCAAGCGGATCGTCAGTCCTGCGCGAACAGATACAGCACCGTCTCAATCGGGGTAAGCATCCCCGTCCGTGCCGAGCGCGCCCCTGCCGCAAGCAAATTGCCGTCCATATCATACACCGCGCGTTCCAGTGTCAGGCGATGCGTTTCATGGGCCGTACGCTCCTTCGCCCCCGCAATTCGATAGGCGACCATCTGCTCCGCGCCCGCCGCGCGCGCCGCCGCGAGATGACCGCTGAGCCCGCTGAGCAGCCCATCCGCCGAGAGCCCGCCCCCGCTCGCCGCGAACACAACCGATGCATTCTGCACATGGAGTGCGTCACGCAGCACCGCTGCCATATAGGGCGCATCCGCCGCAAGCGTCTCGTCCAGCTCCGTCTCCATCGGCAGAACGTAGAGCGTCCGCCCCTCCGTGCGGTTCGGCAGCCCCATCAGAAAGAGAAACGCATTGTCCCCGCCGTACGCATCGTAGAGCTGACGAATCGCCGCATCCACATAGACAATCATCGCGTGCGGGAACTTCGCCACAGAGCGCGCAGGCGACCACGGGACACGCTCCCCGAACTGCTGAAAGCCAAGCGGCGCGGCAAGTACATCCTTCATCGGATCGCCGCTCATCACCACACGATGCAGCGTAAACCGTCCCTCATATCTCTCTGCAAACGCCGCATTCCCGACTGCAGGCGCACCAAACGTCGTCACAACCAGCTGCGCGGGCGAAACGCCGAGATCCGAGAGCCGTGCCGCAGCAAGTACCGCCGCCGCACCGCCGAGGCTGTGCCCCGTGAGCAGAATCTTGGCCGCAGGATGCGCACGCAGCTCATCCGCGATCACCTCGCCCGCCGTGCAGCCGCCGTATGCGGACAGTGCATCTGTAAAGAGCGCTGCCTGCGTGTAGTCAAGGAAGCCACGGTGCACGAGCGGCATATCCCTGCGCTCCGTCACCGGTACCTCGCGCATCGCTAAAAATTCTGCGGGCGAGCTGCCGCCGAACGGCACGCGCCCAAGCCGCAGATCCGTCCACACATCGCTCCCGCGCTCCGTCCCCGGAAAGGCGATCAGATGCGTCTCTGCCCCATCCCCATCCGTCCGGACCATATGGAAGAACCGTCCGACCGTCCCCTTGTTCCCCTCCGTCTCGTAGGATTCGATCTGCCACCCCGCCGCCATGAGACGCGTGCGCAGCAGCTCCGGCAGCTCCCCCGAATACGCTGCCTCCGATGCCGCCGCACACACGAAGTAGAGCGACGGCAGATCACTCGGTGCAGCGGCAAGAGCACGCAGCGGCGCCAAAAAGACGCAGAGAAAGAGCAAAAAACGTCCGAACATCATCGCCGCACCTCTTTTTTGAAAAAAATTTTATCCCTATGATACCCGTTTTCCTTAGGAAATACAAGGCTTTCCGGAAAATCAGGACGTTTGAGCCCTGTCATTTGCTACAGTACGCTTTTTCTGAAATGTGCTACAGTATTATTAGTTCAGTGTGTATTTATAATTGGAGCCTCTGCCTGCGGCGTTCAAATCGCCCCTTCCCCCTCCCGCTTATCGGCTTCACCTACGAAAGGAATCACATCATGAAACGACAACGCTATCGCAAATCATCCCCCCGTCCCTCACACAGCGCATCCTCGCCGCACTCGCGGCGAGTGCGTTCACTCGGTGGTATGCCGTACGCCTTTGCCGATCCCGCCGTCATGAGCACGGTCACGACGGATACCGTGTCAATGGACGGTGTTGCAGGCAGCACAGACAGCACAGCGTCCGTCACGGGCGGCAGCTTTACAGCACAGACGAAGCTTTACGGCGGCAAGGCCATAACAGAAACGGATGCACGCAGCGAGGCGAAGGCGCTGCGGAACAAACTCTCCTTCACCACGGGCCATACCGTCAAGGAACTCTACGGCGGATATGTGTATGCGCGCCCGACAAAGACCTCCATGTCCCTGCAGGCAAACGCGAATCACCTGACCGCAAAGGCGGGCGCAGACAAATTCTACGGCGGCTATGCCTATGGAGAGCAGCAGGCAAGCGGCACGCACGTTCCGCTGAGTACAGCAGAGGCGAACGGGAACATCGTCACAATCGCGGCGGGCTCCGGCATATTCGAGTCTGAAAGTGTAGTCGAATACAGCTTCCTCAGGGCAAAGAAAACGGCTGCCGTCACCACTGCAGCAAATGCAAACAACCTCACCATTGAGGCGGCACCTTCAAGGAGACCGTCTACGGCGGCAAGACGTCGGCGAATAACGACGATGCGACCGGTACTGCCACGGCGACGGTACGCAGCAACGAGCTATGGGCGAACGGGGGCACGTTCCAGAGGCAAATTCTGACCGACGATAGGGCTGCGTCTACAGAGGCGGGAACAGCGACGGCGGCCGTTCCCGAGAACAAGCTGCATCTCACCGGTGCGACGGCATTTCCGACGGATAGTACGACTGTCTACATCACGGGCGGCGAAGCATCCGTACGCAGTGAGACGGGTAAACTCAGCCTGACGGTGGAGAAGAACAGCGTCGACGACACGCTCACGAGGGCTAATGCGAAGGTGAGCGGCGCCGACGGCAGACTCGAACGGCGTGGGGCAGCGGGGCAGGCAATCACGGTATCCGCTGTCGAGAATACGGTCGTGCTCACGGGCAGCAAGGCGGATCAGGTGTACGGCGGTCAGCTGATCCTGAACAGGGCGATCGGCGCGGCAGATCTGCACGCCGCCAAGAACAGCGTCGTCCTCATCAATGCCACGAGGGGGAGCAATCCCGCATTCCGCGGCACCTACATGGAGGCGCACAATGCGAAGGGCAGTCTGAAGATCCGTGCCGAGGAGAACACGGTCACGGCAGAGGTGTAGAGCGGCACTGTCTACACTCCGTACGGTGCGCTTGCCAATACAAACCAGAACGACGGCGACAGCTTCGCAAGGGGGGCAAGGCTCCTCTATAAACGTGATATCTCCGCGACGGCACGGGGCCGACGCTCATCGCGAAGAGCAACAAGGCAGACCTCAACGAGAGCAGAGTGTCAGCACTATCCGATGCCAAGATCAGCGCCGGCAATGCCTTTGACGGCGCACTACGCTACGAGGCGACGGAGAATGTCGTCACCGTCACAAAAGGGCACGGCAAACGGTACCGGGAGAGCGCATATCAGGCAGGGTGCCGTATACAAGGCGGCAGATTCCTACACGGCAAAAGCAGCGAAGAAGAAGATTGTGAATACGGGCGACTCGCTCATCATCGGCGCGTCTATGCAGTACGAATTCGGTGACGAATCTAACTCCAGCGTTCACATCGGTGGAGTGTCCTACACGCTCCCTCTCCCACGCTTAAAGGCTTCTCCGACAGTCTCGAACTCGGCGGGAAAGGCTGATAGGCAAAAACGCCACCGCCGACCTCAGCGTCAAGGGCTAGGCGGCAAACACCACAGCGTGAGCTTCCGGGCAGGTCTTGACTGGAAGTTCTAAAGAAGCCCCCTCCATTGTAAGAGAGCGCATCAACTACAGGTGCCTCTTCTACCGCAAGCTGTGAAAGGGGGCTTTAAACGCACAGCAAATCTCACCCCAAAGCATACACCCACCGGCAATTAGACAGTTTCCTAGATAGAAGGCAAGCAAGAAAACACCTCCTGTTGTAGAATAAAAATATAGCAGGAGGTGTTTTCAATACCTAGTAAGTATACAAAAACAGAGATGCTGTCGGATGAAATCTTTCACTGCTGAAAGGAAATGGCAAACCACATTGAGAAATTGTAGTGGCCCCCAAAAGTTAGTTTTCCTAAGTCTAACTTTTGAGGATTTGGTCATTCCTTTGGCATAGCATTTGTCATACTATATCTAACAAAATCAGGCTTATCATTTTTCCATAAGTCTTCGTACGCTTTGATTCCCTGAATTACAGAACTTCTTTCACCAATGTTTGAAGATAGCGCTTGTTGGCTTGGCGGGACTTTGGATTATAGCCCACTTGCTTGCAGATGTATTCAATTTTTTGAGCAAAAATATCTACACTTAAATTATTCATACTCAACTCATTAGTTATTGAATCCCGGTAACTGGTATGCCACTGCTGCTCGTCGTCCAAAGGATGCTCAGGCCTAAAATCATATATATTAAAAATTTTATGTTCAATTTGTGTAATCCACGCCGCCCCAATTTCCATTTGTGCCCCCCATGACTCCTTTGTTTTATGACTCGTTATAAAAATAACATATATTTTTTCGTAGAATAACTATCAACAAAAAAGTCTCGAAGGTAATTGTAGATTCCAGATTTTCCAACATCACCTTCCGGGATTCTTGATATTTCATCATCACAATTTGTATATATGATTTCCTCAGGCAGAACATTATTAAAAACAAGCATCTTATATACGACATCTGCTAAATCTTTATCAGCATACGTTTGGCTAATCAATATCTTCTTCTTCTGTGCATCAACCTGAGTTTTTATACCTATCTTCGGACTATTTGAATTGATTTCCTCAGAAATTATTTTCTTGACTTCATCAGCTCTTTCCCGAGGAATCCCCAAAAGAGAAGTAATTTTTTCAGTTGCTTGTTCTGTCGTATCTTTTTTAAAAATATTGATCTGTTGGCGAAGCGATTCCTCTCCTTCACGCTGTTGAGTCAAGACTTTTTCTTTTTTCTTCTTTTTGCTAAGAGAAACAAAAACTTCTCTTTTTCTTAAAATATCAGGCAGGAGCGTTGTTCGCACATACTCACGAACGGCTTGATAGCGCGGATCATCGGTTCTATACCCTTGCCTATTACTCAACGCCATATCTGGCAGTTCCGTCAACTCAAATATATCTATATGTAGTTGTCCAACCACATAGACTTCGGGCAGTTTATTTTGACCAACGGCAGGCAAAATATTAAATTCTCCCAACTTGTTGTTTGCACATAAAGAAATAAAATTATCCGGGAAATCTGTCAACTCCGCTTTTCTGCCACGAGTTGTTTTATAGGCTCCGATCCAACCTCGTATTTCCACATCATACTCTTTTTCAACATTATTTCTATCCTTCATCTCAATTGGAAGCCTAATTGAAGGTCGTTTCTCTAAAAGCTTATTTGTATAATCAGGAAACGGTGTGGAAAAATATTTAGCAAGGTGCCTAAAGTCATCTCCAAGAGTTATTAAGGCTGATAATTCTTTAGTCATTTCTTTGTCAAAATTATCAACAACACCTTCTTCTTTCTCCTGATATATATGTATCTTAAAATCGTCATTAACTAAAGGAAATATTTTTAGAAGATTTCTCTTTATGGCTCTCACTGAACTATGTAATTGGTATTGAGGTTGCTGCATAACAATAGCCGTTCCATGTTCAGTTATTTTTTCAAATGTAATCTTATCATCTAAAATTGGTGTTAACTTTTTATCATCACCTATATGACGTGAGAGTACAAATCCTGACTTCTCTGCATTACATACTGTTTTAACCAAGACCTTGTCCGAAACGGAAAGCGCAGCAAGTTTACCAACCCCTTTTCGTCCCATTTTTCTTCTATTCAACTCTGTGAACGATTCTTCATCATTATTCCTAGAAACTGCGGCAACATTGAGATATTTTTGAATATCACCTGCCGTGTAGGACATCCCTTTTCCATCATCTTCAACCGTAATATTATCTTTATGAGAAATAATATACACATTATGGGCATCTGCATCATAAGCATTTGCAATCAACTCTGCCAACACATAGTAAATATTTGTATATAGATTAGGACCCAATAATTCTAAAATGCGGGGGTCAATACTAAGTTCGTAGCTCTTATTCATATTGTGCCGACCTCATTTCCTTAGCTATCTTTCAAACTACTAATTATACTTTCTCCAATTATTTCTCCCAGTCGCGGAGGAACAGCATTTCCTATGTATCGAGCAATCTTTCTAATGCAAACAACTTCATTAGGAGGAATAAATTGATAATCTGCTGGAAAGGATTGCAGTATTGCTCCTTCACGAAGAGTAAGCGCTCTATCTTGTTCAGGATGTCCAAAACGACCAGTTCCATATCCAAAAAACTGCGTTGTAATAGTTGGAGAAACATCATCCCATCTCATTCTTCCATAAACAGAAACATAGCTTTTTCCTTTTTCTGAGCGATGACATCGTAATTGCAAGTCTTCAGGCCAATCACGCCAAGTTCCACCCGGTTTTGAGCAGCGAATACGCTGTATATTAAGCCGAGTTAATGAAGATGCAATATGCAGTGGGTCTACAGAATTGCTCTGACCTGCTTGAACTTTGGGTAATCCCCCTATTGCATCCTTTACCGTCGTATAATGTTTGTGAGATTGAGGAAGTAATCTAATCTCCTTATCCTTACCTGCAAGTAGAATCAGTCGTTTTCGACGTTGAGGTATTCCGTAGTTAGCTACATTAACAACCTGGTACTGAACTATATATTCCTCCTCCTCTAAAGTGTCAATAAAATCCAAAAACACGGTTTCTTTTTCTAGTTCGGGTACGTTTTCCATCGAAACTATATCAGGACGAACCTCTTTTACCAAGCGAGCAAATTGATATAATAATTTCCAATCCTTATGAACAGCTCTACACTTCTTATTCTTTTGATGGCTAGAAAAGGGCTGACATGGAGCACATCCGACCAATAATTTTATATCAGCACCTTGAAGCAATTCCTGAATTTCATCACCGGAGACATCATCAATACTCTTATTTATAAACTGACAGCCATTATTATATGTATAAGAAAATTCACATGAACTGTCTATATCTATTCCAGCAACAACCTGTATGCCAGCTTGTTTTAATCCGTAAGTTAATCCGCCTACTCCAGAAAACAAATCAACTGCCTTTATAACCATTATACGCACCCCCTCATAATATTTATAAGCAAATAGGACATTATAAAACATGTTCCATTTTGTATTAGCTTTATATTCTCTTTATCGAATTGAGTCGAGCTCGTTCGATAGTAAAAAAGGAACTATAAGTCAGGAAAATATACACGTATTATATCACTAAAATAAAAATCGAGCTATCACATTATGTGAAGAGCTCGACAATCATTCAAGATGGTGCGGTTGGTGGGACTTGAACCCACACGTCTTGTGAACACTACCCCCTCAA
>ERZ773043.1999-NODE-1999-length-11043-cov-29.169822_pt1 | contig 11043 bp, 15 predicted proteins | sample MGYA00580636_ERZ773043 | MGnify/ENA primary metagenome ERZ773043 (study PRJEB29015, sample SAMEA2737992) | human oral metagenome | biome: human oral; feature: human-associated habitat; material: dental | place: China | collected 2065 ... | reverse complement strand
CAACATTGGGCGGCGTGCCGCGCGTGTGGCGGGGGCCGTCGATGCATTGCACAGCCACGAAGGGCGGGACTCGCACCTCCACGGAGTGGCCCGGAGCAAGATGTTCGAGGGTGCGAGCGGTGAGTCGGACGGCGTCGGCAAGCGCGGCACGGCTGGGCCTAGAGGTGGCATCGGGGTCGCGAATCCAGGCTTCAACAGCGAGGACGGCGGCGCGGGTCGCGGCCCGAAGCCTGCGGGAGCCTCCGGCGATTGATCGCCTGCTGGCCGAGCTGGACGGCGGCGCTTCAGGTTTGGCGACGCCGGGCTCGGCGGAGCCTGGCGGAAGCGTCGACTCGGGCTCGGGGGCTTTGGACGGAGGCGACGGTTCGTATTCCGCCGAGCCGGACTGAGGGGCTTGGGCCCGGCCACATCGGACTAGGCCGCCTGTTCGAGCTTGTGGCCGGTTCGGACGGGAGCGTCGGTTGGAACTCGGCGGACTCACGAATCGGCGAGCGACAACAAGGGCAGCGCCCGGCGGCGATGGAACAGCCGAGGACGGAGGAGAGGATGTTAACCGCGCTGAGTAGAATCGCTGGCTGAGCAGTTGAGTATGACGCGGCGGCCGCAGGGGACAATCCCCGCGGCCGCCGACTGGAATGTTTGTATTTTCGCGGAGCGCCTCAGAGGCATTTCATCCTCTGCGCGCCGTTGATTTCGATGAGCTCAACGAAATATACCGCGTGATCGCCGCTAAGTGCGCTGCGGATACCACTTCTTTTCGCCTTTAAGCATGGAAGACAATGGCTGGTCGATCTGATCGTCGGTGTGATAGCTCAGATAAGGTTCGCCATTTTCAACCTTGGTGACGATCATCGTGTGGGTCATCTCGGTAGCGCCTTTGGCTTTGTATTGCAAGATGTCTCCCGGCTGCAATTCATAGAAATTGTTTAGCAAGGTCGTTCTTTTCAGCCCACCACTGCCGTTCGCCATGCGGAAGAAGTTTTCGGCACCGGACCAAGTCCAGCTGTTGCGGGGATAGCTGAAAGGCAGTCCTCCGCCGTACCACCAGGCGTTGTCGTCTTTATAGTCGAAGTATGAATGGTAGACCTGCTCCCATCCGCCTGCTTCCATGGCTTGCGACACAAAGTTGGTGCAATCCCCGCCTTCGTTTTCCTTATAGTAGTGATACTTACGGTTCGGGGATTTGGCGTACTTGCGAGCGTACTCCACCGCTTTCTTCTTTTGTTTTTGCGTCAAAGTGAGTGGTACGACGGCCGGTGCCTTCCGCTGCTGACCTTGCGCCAACTTTTCTCCCGTGTACTGCGATTTGTCATCTCGCCTGCCCTCTGGAGAATTTGACGCGTCTTTTTGGGGTTTGGGAAGGTAGCTGACGAGGTGCTTGTCGTAATAGTCGCGATCTTTGACTACGAGGCCATAGATGCATCCGCGGGCGTCTATTTTGATTTCGTGGGGAATAATTCCTTCCCAGTTGACGTCGTCCTTCGCGATATGTCGAGAAATTTCGATCTGTGCGGTGACGACGAGACTTCCGTTGCTTTGCTTTTTTACAGCAACATCATTGACCTTGACGCGGACCTTGTCGACAAAGCGTGCCCCTTTGGGGCCGTTTGCCATGGATTGAGCCATTTCCTGGGCGGATGCTGCAACACCGTCCGCGCTTTTCTGGGCCGCGGGCTTCACGGGAAGTCCCTTTAGCCGCGAATCGGGTTTGTCCTTTTTGGCGATGAAAGCGTCGATGTTGACCTGCTTTTCCATCGCCGCCACTGAATTGGCTGCTTTATGCGGAAGATCGTCCATATTCGCGGAGCCTGCCTTGACGGCGGACGGGCTTGTTCCGGTCGGAGACGGGCCCGCGTTTGCCGGGCTGCCGGGGAACAGCATCGCTGCTGTGCATATTGACGCGGCCAATGTAAGGCGTCGTTTTCTCATTTTTCTATCTCCTTGTTTGTTTTGTTTTATTGGATACGTGCGGCGTTGACAAATCAACTCTGAATTTTTCTAGGATTTTCCATTTGTGCGCCGATGGTTCAATCGTCTCTCTAAGACCGTCACATTAAAAGGGCTGTTCGTCCCCTGATTTTTCGGATACGGGTTATTACAATTTTAAGGGGGCGTGCGGGCTTCGACGGCCAGTGAGCCTCCCGCTCAGGCCACGGCTGCGAAGGTTCCGTCGTCGGCCGGTAAACTGGTAGGCGTGACTAAAGTTGCACGCACTAAAGCGGATCTTGCGGAAGCCCTCGGCGCCCTCAAAGGCACGAGTGCGCTCGTCATGACGATGGGCGCGCTTCACGAAGGGCACCTTGCGCTCGTTCGGGCCGCGAAGAAGGCGGCGGACAATGTGGTCGTCTCGATCTTCGTCAACCCCCTGCAATTCGGGCCGGGCGAAGACTACGAAGCCTACCCACGCGACCTTGAGGCCGATCTGGCCTTTCTCGAGGCGGTCGGCGTCCAGGCCGTCTACGCTCCCGAGGCCGAGGACGTCTATCCGCGCGACCCCCTTGTTCGCATCGATCCCGGGCCGATGGCCACAGTCCTCGAGGGAAAGACTCGCCCCACGCATTTCGCGGGCGTGCTCCAGGTCGTCCACAAGGTGCTCAACCTCGTTCGCCCGGACATCGCCTTCTTCGGGCAGAAGGACGCGCAGCAGCTCGCTCTGATCCGCACGATGGCCGCCGATCTGGACATGCCGGTCGAAATACGGGCGGTCCCGATCGAGCGCGACGTCGACGGCCTCGCCCTGTCCTCGCGCAACTCCTATCTTTCGCCCACCGAACGCATTGAGGCTTTGGCTCTCAACCAGGCTCTCGCGGTGGGGGCCGACGCCGCCCAACGCGGACTGTCCCCGAAGGAGGTGCGCGACGTCGCCGAACGGCACCTGCGCGAAGCGCCGGGAGTCAAAATCGACTACCTTGCTCTCGTCGACCCAGAGACTTTTGCGGCCATCGACGGCGAGGCCTTCTTTGCGGGCGGAGCCGCTGGGACCTCGCCTTCCGAAGGCGCCGCGGCTATACCGGCCAGCGGCGGTAAGAGTTTCCCGGCGAGCGGTGCGACCATGCCTGCGGGCGACGCAGAGACCATGTCCGCGGGCGACGCAGAGACCGTGCCTGCAACGGGTGCAGCGCCCGTGCACGGGCGAGGTTTGTTGGCCGTCGCGGCCTGGGTTGGGCCCACGCGCCTCATCGACAATATGGAGGTTGAACTTCGTGGCTGAATTGCGTATGCGCCGAATGATGACCGGCAAGATCCATCGCGTCACCGTCACGGGTGCGGATTTGCATTACGTCGGATCGATAACGATCGACGCCGATCTGCTTGACGCCGCCGATATTCTTCCCGGCCAAGAGGTTGACGTGGTCGACGTGACGAACGGCAGCCGCCTCACGACCTATGTGATTCCCGGTGCGCGGGGGAGCCGAGTGTGCCAGATCAACGGCGCCGCCGCACACCTGGTGAAGACAGGCCACGTCGTCATCGTCATCTCGTATTCGCTGCTCGACGACGCGTCCGCGCGCAGCTACGAGCCGCGCGTCGTCTTCGTCGACGCGGACAACGCTATCGTCGAGACGGGGGGCGAGCCCGGCCAAGCGCCGCCGGGCCACGGGCTGCGCAGCTCGGGCGAACCTATTGCCTCGTTCCGGAAGTAACCGCCTGGCGCATCGAGAGCAGCCGTCGGGCCTGCCGAACCGGGGTTCCGTTACGGTTATGCTGCGCTCGCGTCGTGCCCGCCTCGTGAGGCCACGGTTACATTGCGGTTGCGGCTGTTAGATCGCGGTCACGACCACGGCGCGATCGCCGCGGCCACGGCACGCCACACTTCGAGCGACGTCACGGCCACGGGAACCGCGGTGTCGCCATCGACCGTGATCCCGACCATGCCGGCCGACGTGTCGAGGACGCACACCGTGGTGCGCGCCTGAGGCTCGCCGACGGCGACGTCGAAGGACTGAATGAGCCACAGCCGCCAGTCGTCCTTTTTGATCGCCTCGCTGGCGGCCGGCCACACCCCTCTGAGCGTCTCGGCGAGGTCGTCGCGGGCTTTGGCGTTGCGGTCGCTGTCGCTCGGGCGCAGGAGGTCGCGGATGATTCTCGCGGAAAATCCGGGAAGGGCGCCCTCCGGGAGGCGGGGCCGAGGGCCGATGCCGAGCATCTCCAACAGCGTGAGCGGAAATTGGCCCGGCTCCTGCCGCCGCAAAACCGTCACTTCGCCGTCGGTGATGTCGAGCAGCACGCTGCGGTCCTTGGCCACCCACGTGCGGGCTTCGCGCACCACTCCGGCGTCGCACACATATAGACGCACCGCTCCCGCGGCCTGCTGATAGGCTTGCAGAAGCTTTGCCGCCGACTGCGAGAGCGCCCCGTTTTCAAGGAAGCCGCGCTGCTCAAGGTCGCCCATGAGGTTGAGGGGCGCGCCCTCGCCGTCGAGAAGGTCTTTCAAAGCCTCCCATTCATCGGTGGGGAAGACGACGCTGATCGTGTCGCTGCTCATTGTTCGCCTCCTGAGGGCTCGAAGCTGGTGGCCATGTCGATCAGAGAGTCGCCGATCGTGGGAAGGTCGGCGGAAGCGCACGTGACCGTCACGACGTAGCCGGGCCTCCTGGCCGAGCGCCTGCCTCCCGTCAGCAGCGCGAACTGCATCTGGGTCACGTTGACGGTCTCAACGGTCATCGACAGGGCGTGGACGATGGCCGGGTGGCCCGCTATTTCCAATCCGCCGACGTCGATGACGTGCAAACCTGGAATCGTCTGGGACGATTCTTCGATCATGGCGGCGGCCCAATCGTCGAGCGTGCCGCTGACTCCCTCCTCGTACGTGACGACGGCGGAGGGCGAGTAGCCCAGGTAGCCCCGGGGGCCCATGGCGATGTACTTGGCAGCCTGATATTCGTCCGGCACATCGCGGACCTGCCAGGAATCAGGTAGCGTGAGATGCATATGTCCATCCTAAGCGGGGCGGGCCGATCCCCTTGGGGGTAAAGAGACCCACGTGTTTTTAAGGGTGAGTTTCGCGGCGAACCGGCGTAAAGACGACGCGAAACGAGCGTGGAGCCTGTGTGAAAGCGGCGCGAGACAGGCGTGAAAACGGGCAACTTGAGGCCTTCTTTTTGGGCTTCGTCGATGCGGACGACGTCGCTTCACGTGATCGGCGTCGGTTTCAAGGTCAAAGCGTAGCCGTTTATTATCCCCTTCGCCTTATTATCCCCTTCGTCGTCAAAGGAACGCGTCGGACGCCGAACGGCGTCGCGGATGGCGACTAGAAGCAGAATCAGAGAGAAACCGAAGAGGCAAATGACGGTCGCCCGTTGAAGGGGCAGCGAAAGCCGCTCGAAGCGAGTGGTCCGCATGCAGCCTTGGGCGTCCGCGTATGGAGATTTGCCGAGGTCCGTTGCTGAAATGACAGTCGTAGTCATCCCCCAAAGCACCCAATGCGCCGAGCGGCGCCCTGATCGGACCCGTCAGCGCCAGGTGGTTCGGCTGGTTGAGAATCCTCTGGATCTCCTCCGGCGTTCTTCTGCCTGCCATGGCTGTCCTTGTCTCTTTGCGTGAAAGTAGGTCAAATAACTATACAGGAGACCGCGAGGAGGCGGGTTGGCCGTCTCATCGATGTCGGAGCGCCGCGCACACTTCGGGGTACAGATAGAACTCAGAAAAGTGGGTTATGCTGAAGTTATAGAATGACGTAGTCAATCCTTAGGGGGTCGTCGATGACTGTGCCTATCACGAAAATGACCCGCAAAGACATTGCCGAGCGGCGTCGTGAAATCCAAGAAATCGTTGACGAATCAGAGTTCCAGGAGCGCCGGGATGAAGGGGATCTGACATTCCGAGACCGTAAGCTTCTCGAAGAGCTCCAAGATCTTGAGTTTCTTGCAGGCGTCTTCGGTGACTAAAACTCTCGAAACGGTCGCCCGCGAATTTGCCGAAGAAATCAAGTCGACGATAGTAAAAGCCCTCCCCGTCAAAACCACTAATCTTGATGTGAGGCTAAGTGAAAAAGACGGGACGGGGTGTGTTGTTCAGTTTTAACCGTTAGAGAGCCGTCGCAAGTGAGTAAAAGGAGTTGATCTTGCTTTGAGCGGCGCTCTGGAGGCGTCTCAACGATTGCGTAGCGTCATTGCACTTTGGTTGCCCAGCGGCCTGCGGAATCGATTTGCGACATTCGTTCCGCCGATTTTGGATGCGGCATGCAAAGAGAAAGAGGGAAATGGTTGGTATGTGTGCGCATGCAGAATCTCAGTGAATTCGTTGTCTTGATGGCCCAGCCTGTTCGCGTCGGCTCGGCCTCGGCGTTCGACCGGTGCTTTGAATGTAGGCCGTGACGCCCTTCCCTCCGATTTCCACAAAGGCGACGTGTCCGACGACTCCGAGATAGAGGTTTTGGCCCACGGTGCCCTGTCCTCGCCAGGAGCCTGTCCCGCCTCGAAGGGGCCTGAGGCGGGCATGGCCGAGATGCTCCTCGAGGATCCGACGCACCGCATAATCGACGTCGGGGAGACTGTACGGGCGGGATGTCCCGCGGCCGCCGCTGTGCTCACTTACTGCATCGAGCAGAAAAGTCTTACGCTAATTCTCTACGTCACCGCCCCGAGGAACTGCCTTCGGCGTATGTTCTGGCGCCTATCGCGGCGACTCCGGATTTCGTCCCGATGGCGGGTGTGTTCGCGGACATCATCGCGAGTTTTCGACCGGAGGGAGTCTAATGCAGGCCAGTGCCAACGTCATCGCCCCCAAACGTGGGACGATCTGCGGATCTTCCTCGTCGGCGACGACTTTCCCGAAGGCGTCATGGCCGAGTTCACGCGCCTCGGTTTTGTCGGGCACGGCGGACTGACCGACGTCGGCCGCAAACTTGTGGCCCCTTTCCGCGAGCCCATCGGGCACGTCGAGCTTCTCATGAACAACGGCGGCAACCGTCGCCACGCTGTGGCGTGGGTCAATGAGAACAGGGAATCGTGCGTTGCTCAGATGATTGACGACAGCGTCCGCGACAAACTCGCCGAGGAAATGAGCGCGTTCTGGCCGGAGGCATGCGAATCCCTGCGCGACGGCGATTGGAAGCTGTGGGCCGTCTATTCGAAGCCGGCGACGAAGACCGTTGAAACCCGAGGGGCGATCTGCGTGCTCGACACATCCAAAGGTTATTTCAGAGTCGTCTTCGACGGCGACTCTGCGGTTATTCGCCCCACGGAGTCCTTGCAAGTGTGGTGCGCGCTAGCGTACGTGATCGCTCGGACCGCTGCCCGACAGTGCCTTTCGGGAGCTCCTCGCCGAGTGTCCAGACGCGGCCGTCTAGGCACGCCGCTTGGTCGCCCGAGCTGTGTCGGGCGATGAAACCGCGCTCGGCAGAAAGAAACGGCCTTGGGGATTCAGCCCAGTATGCTCAAGCCATTTTCAGTATCCCATTTTTATGATAGTTTGAATGCGAGTTAAGCAACAGCATGATTCGAACTGAAAACGCGGTTCGAGTGCGAGTAGGGCTCATGGACCGCTGAATGTTTGAAAGTTGGATAAAATCACGTGCGGATATACTTATTACTCCATTTTCAGATGTGGGAAACATGGGGACACATCTCCTGTGTACACATAGGGGACACATCTCCTGTGTACACATATAGGACCTGGGGTAAACTATTAGAGATTCGTGTTCGGCGACGATCGCGCATTGCAGAACATGCGTCGCATTCACGTACGAACCTTGAATCTACATTAGAGATACATTGATATGGAGTGAAATATGACATACGAAATGGCAGGTCCAGCCCTTGTGCGAATGGACATTCCAGCGATGTGGGACGTCAATGCTAGGTACCGCGAATTAGCGGAAGACCTCAATGGCATGGAACTCTCCGCGCCCTTTGGCTACGGGCAGTCGCAAAGTGTCGCCATTCAGAGGACGGACAAAATCAGAAACGAGATCAAGGAGTGCGCCACGTTGATCGATGAAATGAACGTCGACATTGTAGCCTCCGTCTTAGAATCTGAAGCGATCGACTTGGACAACGGAAGTCGATTCGGCTCTCTCGAGGGGCGGATTAAGAAAGGCGGTGACAAGGCGCGATGCTACAGGGAATACTTGGTTTCGAGACCTCGGTGAAAGCGAAGTCGGCTGAAATTGCGAAACAAAAGCAGGAGCTCGAAAAACTTCTCGAACAGGCTGAAGAGCGTTATCGGGATGCGTTGAGCATTCATGCTAAGGTTCGAGACAGTTGGGAGGGCGACGCCTTTCGGGCGTACAGTTTACGCGCGGAGGGTTTGGAGGGAAAGCTCGCCGCTACCGTAGGTGAGATTAGAGAGTATTTAACTGCGGTCTCTCAGTTCTGTGAGAAGATCGAAAGCGTTGAAAAAGGGTTCAAAGATTTGCTCGCCGAGGCCAAGGCCGAAGGTTTCCCAACGATCGGTAGTTACGTGCTGCCCATGGTTCCCGGCTATTCAACTTATACAATGAATGCCGCTAAAATGATGCAGTTCAAAATTTTGGCTGACAAGCATGACGAGCTACGCGCCAGAGAGCTGCAGGCTCACGTCGAGTTCGGTTTGGCATGCGGAGTCGACCCGAAATCTCTCTTGGGTTCTCTTCGCCATCAGCTGAAGTCTCTTGGCGTCCCGTTCTTCGGCGGTGGTTCTCCGCTGGGACCTGCTTGGGATCGTTTCAAGGACTTCAAATGGGTCTTTGACAGAATAAAGGACGTTCGCGACGTCAGGGACATACTAAAGATCAGCAAGAATGCGGAGTTTATGCTGCCCAAAGGCTTGGCATGGGGACCTAATGAGGGGCTGCTGGAGAACCTACTGGGTCGAAGGGGCAAGCACGCCAGATTTCCGGTAACGCCCCAAGCGATTAAACAGTCTTTCTTTTCATCGACCACCAATCCTCTTGAACAGCTTAGAGGCGCAACGAATTCAAAATACTGGAAGCCTTTGGAGGGAGCATCTTGGGATGTGGTGCATAAAGGCAAGAAGGCCCTCGACTTCGGTGGAAAGGTGGGTAAAGGCCTTACGATGGCCAAGTACGGCATCGCGGTTACCGATGCGTGGAACTCTGGCAAGGGGCAATGGGAGGCCGACTCCCACAATCCTTCACTGGGCGCGACGGCAAAAGTGACCCGCACCGTCGCCAAAGCCGGATGGGACGTCGTGCCCGGGCTAGCCGGAGGCAGCGCCGGAACGGCGGCTGGGGCGGCCATCGGAACGGCCATATGCCCGGGCGTCGGCACCGTCATTGGCGGAGTTATCGGCGGCTTCGCGGGCGGAGCGGCCGCTGACGCCGGCAAGGGCGTTTTGGATGACGATGCAACTAGCTTCATAAACAAGATAGGCATGTGACCGTGATTGCGTTGCCGCCGGAATGGAGGAAAATGGACGCCTCCGACGCGGACGGAGTCGATTACATCGCGTGCGGGCCGGTGACTTCGCAGGGGTATGCGCCCACCCTTTTAATCACACGCGTTCGCGACGCAGAACCGGCGTCCATCGAGAAAGGGATGGAACGGATTCTAGGGAATGCCCACGTCGATCCCACATGCCGAGTGCTCGACGTCGGCGACGCGACAGTGGGCGGAAATCCTGCGCTCGTCGCGGCGTTGACCATGAGCGCCGAGGGGCGCAACGTCACGGAACTGATGTACTGCGTCGGTACGGAGGAAGGGAGAGAGGCCTACATTTTGGTATTCATGGCGGTCTCTTCGGATTTTGCCGGGCAGATTCGAGCCGTTGCGGACATCGTCGCCGGCTTTGAACCGGAGGAGGTCTGATGGAGGCGAGTGCGGACGTCATTGTTCCCCGCCAGGCATGGGCCGATCTGGTGGCCTGTCTCGAGGGCGACGGCGTTTCCGAGGAGGGACGGGCCCGGCTTGGCCGCCTCGGGTTCTTCGAGGAAGGGGCTTCGACGGATGTCTTGGACCTTCCGTCGGCCGCTTCGGAATTGCCGGCTGCTTCGGGGTCTTTTCCTGCCGCCTCGGCGTCCGCAGCGGAGGCGGCTTATGAGTCTCTGTCCGGCGTCGCACGTGATCTGCTTGCCCCGTACTGGGATTCCCTGGGGTACGTCGATCTTCTTGTCAACGACGGAGGAGTCTTGCGGCACGCCGCCGGATGGTTCGGCGTGGACAGGGCGTCGTGCGTTGCCCTCGACATTGACGATTCCGTGGCCCTTTCTCTCTATGAGCCCGGGCTGCTGCCGGTCGTCATGGCGGATCTGCTCGACGTCGGTCCGCGGCCCGTCGCCGACCCCGTCGCCTCCGTCTACGTGCCGAAGAGTTGGGTGCTCGAACTTTTCGAGTTCTCCAGCAGGACCGTGCGCGACAGCCTGGCGGACGAGCTGAGCACGTTTTGGCCCGAGGCTCAGGACGTCATGCAGGAAGGGAAGTGGAAGATCTGGACCGTATCCTCGATGCTTGCGATCGATGAAGCGCTCGCGGCCGATGAGGGCGATGCGCGTGTGGCTGAGAGCGATGAGCATAGGTCCGGGGAAGCGCTCTCGGCCGGCGAAGGCGAAACGCTTGTGACAGATAGGGGCGAAACGCTTGTGGCCGGCGAAACGCTTGTAGCGGGCGGGAGTGGTCCACTTGTGACAGACGCAGCTGCGGCCGACGAGAACGAAACGCGTGGGCCGATCTGCGTGCTTGACACTCCCGCGGGCTATTTCAGCGTGGCCTTCGAGGGGGAGTCCGCCGCCGTCCGTCCGGTTTCGACATTCAGAGTCTGGTGTGCGCTGATCGACATGATCGCGGAGGCCGCCTAGCGCCGCCGCATCCGCGATTCGGACGTTTCCCTATGAACGTCCGAATCGCGGGTCGCATCTGCAACGCAGCTCGAAGCAGGCCGCGTAGCCGCTTCGCCGCGCTCTTCGTCGGAGGGGCGCTTCGGCGAAGTCTGGAGCCTAGCGCGACCGGGGACGCTGGGCGGTCCGAAGGGCCGAATCCGCGTGCACTCCATGCCCGGGGCGCGCCATGCGGCCAAAACCGGGACGAAGCCAAATCCGCGCGGGCGAGCTTCACGCTGTAGTCTATTGTCCGTGACTACCAACGAGACGCCCGCCGCGGCGCCGCA
>ERZ773043.1998-NODE-1998-length-11047-cov-5.009643_pt1 | contig 11047 bp, 6 predicted proteins | sample MGYA00580636_ERZ773043 | MGnify/ENA primary metagenome ERZ773043 (study PRJEB29015, sample SAMEA2737992) | human oral metagenome | biome: human oral; feature: human-associated habitat; material: dental | place: China | collected 2065 ... | reverse complement strand
CCTCAGGCGTCCTGCCGATGTGAATGCCACCAGCTTAAGTTAATGACATTGGGGGTCGTCCCGGACTGCGGGGGCGCGTCGTGGGGCGAGTTCGCGTCCGGGCACGTCGATGGGGCCGCGCACGTCCGCACCGACGGGTGGCCGGGCATCACGTCGGGCCTCAGGGCCTGGGCCGGGCTCGACCAACGCAAGTTCGACGCGAACGACCGGGACGCGAGCCTCCCCACGGTGCACCACGTGATCTCCAACTTCAAGTCATGGGCCACCGGGACCTTCCACGGCCTGTCGACGGTGAGGCTGCAGGCATACGCGGACGAGTTCTCGTGGAGGTACTCGCACCGCGGGTGCGACGCCACGACGGCCCTGGTCGCCGACTGCTGCCTGGGGTACTACCGCCGCGACCAGCTGCATAGGGAGGTCTTCAGCCCCCAGCCCCCGGCCGCGCCGGCCCGAGGCCGTCCCAGGCGTGGGAGGAGGCCCGACATCCTGCGACTATGAAGCACGTTGGGGAGCATTTCGGGAGATATCATTGCTTTGGTCCATGACTGGTCTCCTTCTTACGATGACTTTGCCCTGGGCGTGCAACTTAGCTTTTGTACCGCGCAATAACAATCTGCTTCTTATTTCTGTGGCCTGAAGGTGAGGGGTTCGCCGTTGGCGAAAATGATGATATTTCCATCGTGAACCTCGCGCTCGTTGCCATTGTCCAGAAGGTATGTACGACTACCGTCCTGTATCTTGGTGCAGTTTCTACCGCATTGCTTAAAGAACCATACGCCTGCGGAGAAACGGAATTGACCTTGTTTTCGAGATACGTGTTTGTAGCTGTCTCCATCTAACACCACATCAGGGGTGAAGGATGAGCTGTAGCCCCTGCGGACGCCTATGGTTTCACCATGGTGTACCGTATACCGCTTACCATTTGGCTTGACCAAATAAGCTGGAATACGCTGTTCTATCTTGAGCTCTGTATCGGACCCTTCCTCCTTGCCTGTGAGGATGTTCAAGGCTGGGGTGTTAGCGGGTGTGTTCGGGGTGTCAGTGCACCATCGTGACCATATCGGCTGTGGCACAGCTGGAGTGTTGGTGGGTATGCTTGGGGTGTCAGGGGGGATGGGGGATGTCGGTTTGTCTTCATCGTCCGACATGTCCCAGATGGGTTCGGTAGATTGGTAGTAGGAATCAACCTGCCCTATAGCTCCAACACTCTGCGGTTCATTCACCTCCCCGAAGCTTACATCGACGAGCGCCTTTCCTTGCGCTATCTCCGCATCCTCACGCAGGATCACATGGGGGTCTCCTGTCATCTGCAACTTGATGAAAGAGTGTTCCTTGATGTCGTGCTTGATGAGATTTTCGAGGCGATGAGAGATTTCAGCAGTGTGAGCGTGGTAGTATCCGGCCCAGTCCTCTGTGCTGATATGCACGACAAAGATGCTGGGGATATCCCTCGGCTTGCCCAAGCCCCAACTTCTGGAGTGCCAGAAGGCAGATCGAGTTACCTTGCGGACAATGGTCTTTGGCTCTAGCGGTCGCATGTCACCGAACAAATTTTTTGTGTGACGCTTCATTCTGGCAACCAACACTCTTAGCATGCCCACGGTATCCTCCTTGTTACTTGTCTCCTTTTGGATGACGCCTGCATTGCCTGGGACCTCCTCGGCTGGGTCCGTGATACCTTGTCCGAGCGCGCCTCACCTCCTGTCATTTATCTTCCACCAGTCTTTGCTCGAAGTTGCGCAACCGTCTCCTGCGCTTTGGTTAAGATGATGGGCAGGGAGTTGAGCTGAGGTTGGAAGGGAGGGCATGCAATGGAAGATAATTTTGAGTGCGTGCGAGTTAGCGAGTCTTGTGCCGTTTCCGAGTTTGAGCTGCCAAGCAGGTGGAAATATGTCGGCGAGGGAGGCTTCGCGAAGGTCTATGCTGTTAGCCTCGCTGAGCTGGGAGACTGTGCCTTGAAGTTCTTCGACAAGCTTAAAGACGGGGAGTTTGATCGATACGAGGGCAAGGGGATCAACGAGTGGTCAGCAACGCGTGAGTATGAGACCCTCGACAGCCTGAAGGACACATCAGGCCACGCGCCGAGGGCATACGCGCTCGGCCGCGCTCGGCATGATGGCGCGCTCCGTTGGGCCATCGTCATGGAGCTCATGGGCGGCTCCACGCTCAAGGAGGCCTACGACAGCCTGTGCGAGGATAACGAGGTGACCCTCGACGCCCGCCGGGCGCTCGCGGCGCTCGGACAGGTGGCCCGGGCGTGCGAGGCGTGCCGAGGGGCGTGCGAGGATCGAGGCGTCAACAGGGACCTCCAGCCCAAGAACGTCATGGTCGAGGTCGACCCGGAGAGGCGCGAGGTCACGCATGCCGCCATCGTCGACTGGGGCCAGGCGCCGGAGCATCCGGCAAAGGATACGTTCGCGAAAGTCGCGACTCCGTCCTTCGCAGCCCCGGAGATGTTCGGTGGAAAGTACAGGAGAGCCCCGTGGCGCAATGCCGCCACGGTGGACGTCTGGTCCCTCGGGGCCCTCGGATTCTGGCTGAGGACCAAGGAGGATCCCCTCAAGGATGAGCTCAAGGGGGTCGGAGATCAGGACGGGGCAAACGAGAGAAGGGCAGAAATCAAGCGGGGAGGCATAGACCTCGGCTCCTGGCTCGAGGAGCACGGCATCCCTGCCTCGCCGCTGGACGAGAGGCTCTCCGACCTCATCGCCAAGTGCACCCGGTTCGACCCCGGCGAGCGCCCCCGGACCCCGGGCAAGGTCGCAGACCGCATCGACGGGATCCTCGAGGACCTCGCCGAGTCACTGCTCGGGCAGTGTGATACTCCTCCGCTGCTTGTCCCCGATCCTGTGGACAAAAAGCAGTTTATAGATCTTAATGGGATCCGTATGGATTTGCATGAGACCCGCATGGATACGTTACAGATCTGTATGGATATGTTACAGATGAAAATTGAGAAGCTTGAACATATCGTTCAGCTCAACCCATGGCAGAAGTACATAAAGCCATTTGTTGTGGGAGTGATCGGCTTGGTTATATATTTTGGGTTTGCGTACTTAATCCGATTACAGATTATCGATCGCTTTTTTTCTTTTCTACCTAAAGATATAAAGGGTTGGTCTAGCCTCCTTATTTCTGGCATTGTTCTGTGCTCATTAGAAGCTTTCCTTTCCGAGGACCTTGACGAGTTCGTAAACATGGATCCTGCGGCGTTAGGTGGCTTAGAGTACGTTGGTGTGGCGTGTGCTTCCTCAGCGTTTGCTGTAGCTATGGTATGGGGCCTCATTCCCTCTCTTTGGTGAGGGTGGGTTGGCGATGCCTCGGTCCCCTCGCCTCTCTCGTTCACACCCCGCCTCTGCATAGTTGCGCAACTTGTCCGTACGCAGGGGGGAAGATGGCGTCTAGGGGAGGGCCGAGGAGACGTGGGTTAAGACGATGGCGGTCATACGGACGGGGAGGAGCGGGAGATGATGAAGGACTTCATAGATGGGTGGATGGAGATTTGCCCAGATAGGTGGATGGAGATTTGCCCAGACTGTACGCAGGATATATTAATACAGCACTTATTTCCCCAGGTGACACCCACAGATGAGGAGAGGGTGTCAGGTGAGCTCAGCCTCGCAGCCTTCTGCGAGGCACATGGCGCTTCGCTTCCTAATGTGACCAAGGACTTAGGCGCAGAAGAGGTACGAGGCCTGAGGGATCTCATGCTGAGGGTTGTCTGTGACCTTCTCATGAGGGATAAGGTCATCTGCCGCGTGAACAACCCTCAAGAGGAGGGGTGTCGCAACTCATGCTGGTTCGACAACGCCTTTCGCCGTCTTGTGGTTAGCCCTCACTTCATGAAATTTATCAATGCTAGGCTAGAGGCATGCTTTTGCGTCATCATTTCAGATGGGAAGGGAGACCCTCAAGCTTGGAGGACCCTTCTCGATCCCTTCGCTTGTGATGATGCTTCGCGGAAAGGAATAAAGGAGCTTCTGTCGGGAAATCAAGTTCTCCATTGTTGCCAGAAAGTTGACCAGGCCGTCTCTGCCCTGCGAGGGTGCGCAAAGGGGATGGCAACCCTGCTGACGCTCGAGTCCCTCGGGGATGCTGGTCGCATTCCTCTCTCGACCCTCGCCGCGCCTTGGGACGAGACGCCTTTGCAAGTCCTCGAATGGTCCTTGACAGCGCGTGAGATCGATCCTCCGAATGATGGCGAGGGTAAGCCCTGGGAACGGAAAGATGATCGTGTGAACCCCTTCTACCTGTTCATAGACAGCTGGCATAGCTACTCCTACGAGCGATATCAGCTGCTGTGCGATCATCTCATCCCTTGGGGGGCCGGGGAGATAAAGGTTTCTTACAGGCCTAAGGATAGGTATTCGAAGTTCGTCGCGGGGGAGTACGTGATGGACTGGTTCCTGAGAGGCTGGGGCCTGCCGCACGAGAGGACAGACACCAAGGCGAACGTTCGCGCGGTGCAGGACAACATCGTTCGCGTCATGCTGGGGCTTGTTCAGAGGGAGTTCATCACCTCGTGCCTCCCAGACAGTTCCTCTGGTGTCTATAGGCGGGGAAATGTCCTGAGGGAGCTTATCATCGAGGACCCGTTTGATGAGTTTGTTCAATTGGTCGAGAAAAAGTTCGTAGGGTACCTCGGGAAGGGCAGCAAAAAGGCCAATAGCATTGAATATAGCGTTGCCCTTCTAAGGCAGGAACAGGATGTGAACGCTTACCTAGAGGGACGCGCGGCACCACCCTTCGAGAAACGCGCCTGCGATTCGCTCGTGGCTCGCGTGACGACCTTCTCGTACCTCGCGGGCATCGCGATTACGGGTAAGCCCGTCGTCAGGCAGCGGTCTGACCAGGCCAGCGATGATACTCCCCCTAGTGTCTCGCCAGCCCATAAAGAGTCCACTTCTCATGACAGTCGCGTGAGCACATCGCTCACCCTTGTGGAGGATGATGATTCTAAGGAGTCTGTACGGCGCTTTACCCTAACCTGCAATACCGCCACCGGTGGCCTGACGGTCAATGGGCACTCATCAAAGCATGACGATTATCTGCAGATCGGAAGGGCAGAGGACAGCGACATACTGTTCGATTATGAGAAACTCTCGCGTATCACGGCACGAATCCGCTATCAGCGTGGCAGGTGGACCATCGAGGGTGCCGCTTCATTGCCTGGAGCGTGTCGGCCGACCAATGGCGTTGCGCTAAGGAAGCGCGGAGGCGAGCAGACGGAGTTGAGCAGTGACACTCCGAAGAAACTTGAGGCCGGAGACACCATCCATGCCATGTTTCCACTCGGAAGCGATCGGTGCGTCGATGACGGAGGCCTTAAGCTACGCGTTCAGGAGTAAAGGGCATAGAGTGTCTTGAGTATGCAGAAACTTATCACGAACGAGGAGAATATCATGTCTGTATCCACCAACGGAACACAAGGGAGTGCCGGAACGTCTACCAATAAGACCGATAAGAGACCCATGCTATATAAGTTTGCATCGTTCAAGAACAGTGATATAGCATATAACGATCTTCTTTCCCTATGCCTTACGGAGGATTGGGACCGGTTCGACCTTCCCGGAGGGAGGCCCCACCAGCTCCTTAGGAGCTATCTGGAGAGCACCTTTGTACGACTTGAGCAAGAGGGTAAGGTCTATAGGGGTGAGGAGCATGCGGCCTTCAACACGGGCCTGGTTGACGAGCACTATAACGATATCTTTGCCCTTTTCAGGCGTAACAATAGGCCCGATTGTCAGAAGTGGGTTATCGACTGCTTCGTCCGACAGGATGGATCGGCCACGTTTAGGAGGATGTGCGATGAGGTCGGTCGCCTTCCCGAGCGTGCCTCATACAAACTTGACGGAGATAGCCTGATCTTTGACGTGGACAGGGGCCTCGATCTCAACCACTATCATATCATTCGTGAAAGGGCCTTTCGCCTGCCCATTCCGTTTCTAAGGAGCGTGCTCAGCGGTCTCTCTGAGGAGGCGAGACTGGTGATTGACAGGGCTTTAGGCTGTGACAAGGCGCAGGATCGTGAGAGTGTTCTCAAACAGGAGCTACTCCCACTGTTTCAGGACATGAGGCTTTTTGGTGCTGTCCGTAAGGCCCTCGATGATGCACGCGACAGGACCTTGCAGCGCATACGGCTCAACTATACCGTTGCGGTGCCACATTATTATCCGGCGAAGAAACAATTCGGTTTCATCCTACCCTTGTACCTAGTCTACGAAGAGGTTCCCGACTGCATTCTTCTCGTACATAAGGACAGGAGGGCGAGTGGGTACTTTGGGGCGACGATCCTTCCTCCGGAGAGGGCCGTCACCAATTCGAGATCCATCATGCGACCCTGTGAGAGCTGGCTTGCGCAGCTTTGCCAAGAGGCTGCAGATGACATCAAGGCTAGTGTGTCTGAGGAAGAGATGCTGACTCCTGTCATCGGGCCAGACGACAAGGGTGCCGGTGGGGCCGCGCGTGTCATTGGCATGGGAGTTGATCGTGAGATCGAAGATGGTGACACCATCGGCTATCCTCGGCATCGTCAAGATGAGGAGGCTCCCAACATTGCGCTCGAGGGGGCGGAGAGTGCATGGGGGATCTCACAGATCCACGGCACATTCTGGCTGAGTCGTGGGCAATGGCGTTTCATCAGTAAGGGCAGGAACGGCACGTGTGTACGGAGGGCTGGAGGGCTAGAGCGCCTGCAGAACCTGGTGCCGTTTACCCTGAGGACTGGGGATGAGCTTTTGTTCGGCGATAGCTCTCCCCTGCGTTTCGTAGATGCCACTATCGACGATGACAACACCCCCGTCTTGCAACCTGAGACCATAGCTAACTCTCCCCTGCGTTTCGTAGATGCAACTATCGACGATGACAACACCCCTGTCTTGCAACCTGAGGTCATAGTTAAGGCAAGCCTGCAGGGTAATGGTGTCGAATGTACGCTGACGACTGGCATGACGATAGGTTGCGAGCGCAATCCTCTGAAGCCATCTCCTGACATCGTCGTACCTGTCAGCAATGAGATCAACAGGCATGTCTCCCAGCTGCATGGTCGGTTTGACTTCGTGGACGGTAAGTGGCTTTACACGCAGCTGGGGAGGAACGGTTCTGTCATAGTCCGGGGAAGCGAGCGGACACAGCTTATTGCCGCAAGTGAACCCTACGCCTTAGAGAACGGAGACAACATTATCCTATCGCAGGGCGCACAGGCTATAACCTTCTTCTGCTAATGGGGTGTGTCTGCTCGTGATAGAAGGCTTTCCTATGGGCGTCATATGCCAGTTGAGCTTAGGCAAGAAAGGATGTGGGGTGAGGAGGTGGCGATGACTAAGATTGTCCGTGGATTAAAGTGGTTGTTTAGTCCATTGACAGAGTTGGCCAAGGCGATGGTTTCCCCTGGCAGGGCACCTCAGGGAGTCAGCACGCAAGTAGTGAATTTGCCGCATGGCAGTAATGGGCGGATACCATCCTATATTAGGCCCGATGGGACAGTTGACTTGCCTGCTTTTCAGAAGCCATATGATGCGGGCGCTCCCTCTGCTGCTCCAGAGCCACAGGCCACAGGAGACGATGGGAAAGCGGACGATGGCCTTAGAGATAGTGGAGCCACTCAGGGCGCGTTGACTGTCAGTCATCAGTTGTCTGCCTCAGATCGGGAGATGTCCAACCTGCATGTCGTTGCGGGTGGTCGTTCGGTGACTGGGCCGAGGTCAAAAAACGACGACTTCTACCGATTCGACGGGAGAATATTTGCGGTGTCCGACGGTATCGGTGGAGCCCCCTACGGTGACGTGATGAGTAGGATTGGCTGTAACATAAGCACTAGGATCTACTACACGGAAGCTCCCAACTCACCCTACGATAGGCTTGTAAGGGCCTTTAACGCAGGCAACAACGTTGCGGTAGCAGTGTCCGAATGGATTGATTGCTCTTCTTGTGGGGCGACTCTTCTCTTGGCGGAGTTCCTGGGTGATAGGATGAGCTTCGCCTGGGTGGGGGACAGCGTGGCATACCGCCTGCGCGACGGTCGTCTTGATCTGGTCACCGAGGTGGGAAGGAAGAGTAGCAAGAGCAACGCCCTCGATGCCGCCATAGGCTATGAACGCAATATCGAGCCACATACCCGTCAATGCGACGTCAGGGTGGGGGATCGCTTCCTGCTCTGCACTGATGGGGTATGGGAGGCCTATGAGCGCTCCTTGGGCATGGATAAGCTCATGCAGGCGCTTTCCTACTCTGACAATGCCCCCTATATCGCTGGTCGTATCGCGGAATGCGCGGGTGACATTGGAACGGACAATGCCACTGCAGTGGTGCTTATCATCAAGGGTGGGGAGGGGGTTCTCAGGTGGAGTTCGTGTGATTCATCCAGCTTTTCGGATACGCCGGTGTCCCTCAGCTTTACCCGTCGTTACTGACCCAACCGTTCTTTGAAGCTGCGCAGCCGTCTCCTGCACTTCGGTTAAGATAATGAGCAGGGAGTTGAGCTGAGGTTGGAAGGGGGGGCATGAAATGAAAGGAAGCTTCGAGTGCGTGTGGTCTAACGACGAGAGCCTCTGCAGAGGCTCCGTCCACCGGATCTCCTGCACCGAGAGGGGCTCCGGAGGTTTCGCGACGGTCTACAAGGTCGATGGCATCGACGGGCTGCCAGGGGACCATGACTATGCCATAAAGTGGTACGATCAGGGCACCGAGAGGGATACCGTGGAGCGCGAGTACAATACCCTTTGCCTCTTGGGGGGAGCGAGGGGTTACGCGCCGAGGGCGTACGCGCTCGGTCATGCTTGGCGTGCTCTCGCGCGCCACTGGGCCATCATCATGGAGCTCATGGGCGGCTCCACGCTCGAGGAGGCCTACGACAGCCTGTGCGAGGATAACGAGGTGACCCTCGACGCCCGCCGGGCGCTCGCGGCGCTCGGACAGGTGGCCCGGGCGTGCGAGGCGTGCCGAGGGGCGTGCGAGGATCGAGGCGTCAACAGGGACCTCCAGCCCAAGAACGTCATGGTCGAGGTCGACCCGGAGAGGCGCGAGGTCACGCATGCCGCCATCGTCGACTGGGGCCAGGCGCCGGAGAGCCGAAAGAGCATCACACCCTCCGCGTATGCAAAGCTCGCGACACCGCCCTTCGCGGCGCCGGAGATGTTCGGCGGGGAGCACAGGGACAGCTCACGCAATGTCGCCACGGTGGACGTCTGGTCCCTCGGGGCCCTCGGGTTCTGGCTGAGGACCAGGGAAAAGCCTCACGAGCTCGAGCTCGAGGATATTCACAAGCAGGAGAAAAGGGGGGGAAGGGAGTACACCAAGGACGGGAACGAGAGGCGTGCGGCCGCCAAGGTCAGGGGCATTGACCTCGGCTCCTGGCTCGAGGCGTGCGGCATCCGCACCTCGCCGCTGGACGAGAAGCTCTCCGACCTCATCGCCGAGTGCACCCGGTTCGACCCCGACGAGCGCCCCAAGAACCCAGGCGAGGTCGCAAACCGCATCGATGGGATCCTCGAGAAGTTCATCAAGAACTCTGACAACTTACCCAAGAAGTCTCAAATCTCATACGTGCCTTGGAATACGCCTTCGAACAAGTCCGATCATTCTAAGCTGAGTGGCATGGTTCTTGATGATGATCGTATTATCAGTTCGGTGGATATCACCAGTTTGGTGGGCGAAAGTCAGAGCAATGCTTGGGATGATACCCCCAAATCCGTTATTGGTGAGAGCGTGGCAGTTGACACGAGCGCTCAGAGTACCGGTCTTGAGCCAAACAGCTCTACCATCTACACCGAGACCGATGGCCCCGATTCCTACGCGAGTGGTGGGCATAACGATCCCTGTGATCCTATTGGCGGTACGTGGCATAAACTTCGACGTAAGACTTCGCGTCAACGTCGTTCAGCCAGACGTGAACGTTTAGCTGCCAGAGCCGAACGTGAACGTTTAGCTAGAAAAACAATGCAATATCAACATAGTTATCACCAAGATTCAAGCACTGCGTTCGATAAGGTAGAATCCAATCCTAAAAAAAATAATAGTATTCATTTAGAAAAAAATAAGCAACACAAGAATCAAAAAAAAGATATAGTACAAAATAACAAAGAAAAAGTGAGTTCTACCACCACACTGAAAGACCAGATAATATCTTTTGCTATATTGACATTTTTGATTTCATTTCATGTACTTTTTGGTGGACTTTTTCTTGTAACTATATCTATAATATTTCTATTAATACTTCATGTATTTAATATAATTCAATTTCCATTTAATAATAATTTTATTGGTCTTATGATGCAAACAGCCGAAAGTTCTGTAGTGTGTTTTTGTATAATAATTAGTGCTACTTGTAAACAAGAGTCATTTTTTAGTGACATAGCATCTTTTTTTGCTGATATAATAAAAGTAGCAGGAATCGAGCTAGATCATTTACTTGGAAAACTACAAATTCTTTTTTAGCGGAACTCTGTACTTCAGTAGGCTACTTATCTTCTTGGGCGATATATTATGGACCTTTCTCCTCATACTTTAATATTATATTTATTGTAGTATGTATAAACACTCTTTTAATCACATTAATTTTTATTATAACTAGAAAATTATCCGAAAACAAACTATATATTATTATATTTGCATGCACTGCTCTATTCTATATTGTCAGTGCTCTAGTACTATATCCTTCTGTTAGACCACCGTTGACATAACGACGCTCCGCGCCTTCGCTACAATATTGTCGACAGGTAATGCATTTAGGGGAGGCACGGCTTGGCGGGATCGAAGACGACGGTGGCGCTGGGCGCAAAGGATAGGGAGATGCCCGGGCGGCTGGTCCGCATGCGCACGGTCTAGGCCTAGGTTGCCGCTAGGGCCGGGACCCTGGCGCTGCGCGACTCCGGCGAGACACTGGTCCCCGTCGCTGAGAAGGTAGGACTCGCGGCCGACGGCGTGCGCCTGTGTGCGGCGAGGTACCTCGAGGGCGGCGTCAAGAGGGCGTTGTCGGACGGCGCCCGCAGCGACAGGACGCGCGAGATCGACGACGCCGGCCGCGCGTTCGTGACGGACCTCGCGCACC
>ERZ773043.1997-NODE-1997-length-11047-cov-9.106987_pt1 | contig 11047 bp, 10 predicted proteins | sample MGYA00580636_ERZ773043 | MGnify/ENA primary metagenome ERZ773043 (study PRJEB29015, sample SAMEA2737992) | human oral metagenome | biome: human oral; feature: human-associated habitat; material: dental | place: China | collected 2065 ... | reverse complement strand
GCCTGGCCCAGGGCGCGCCATCAGCGAGGCCCTCTGCCCAGACTGCGCCTTTCCGCGCGGTCAGGCCCCAGGCCGAGGCCTGCGGGCTCTGGCGCAACCCCCCTGCGACTTGGCGGGCGGTTGCCCGAGCGCATTTGCCCAGTTGGGCCACTCTCCAATCGGCATGACGGCTGCGGGTTCGGAGTCCGTCCCGGCCAGCACTGCCACTCGCCTCTGATCGTGCCAATGCGGTACGCTCGATGCCGAGTGGCAGTGTGGGACGCGCTGCCGCTCGCTCCCGGGCGTACTGGTCGCACTGCCACTCGCCTCTGAACGTTCCGATACGATACGCTCGACGCCGAGTGGCAGTGTACGGCGCGCTGCCCAGCATGCTCACCGCCGAGTGGCAGTGTGAGTCGCACTGCCACTCGACCCTGAACGTACCGGACGCACTGCCACTCGACCCTGATCGTACCGATACGGTACGCTCGATGCCGAGTGGCAGTGAGGGCAGCACTGCCACTCGCCCCTGAACGCGCCACCCCATACGTTCACCGACGAGTGGCAGTGTACGGCGCGCTCCCACGTACGCTCATCGCCGAGCGGCAGTGTACGGCGCGCCGTCAGGTGCGGATCATCAACGTGTTCCAGCCCCCAAGCGCCCTGACGGCGTGCTACCTCATGCCGGCCTCTCTCCTGAGGAGCTCCAAGAGCTGCCCCTTGCCATGCATGCCCAGCTTCCTGAGGCCCCCATGCCCTATAGGAGTAGACATAACCGAAAAAATCGACCGATTGCCAGGGGTTCTAGCAGGGGTAAACACTCATCCTGCGTCTCCCTAACCTCGTCACCATGAGACCCCTACCCTTACGCTAATCAATCGCCAAGGACCATGAGCAAGCAGAGCGCAAGGGCGATCCACGGCCCCCAGGCAAAGCTGCCCTCGGGGTACGCCGCAATGTCATCTTGTGCCTTCTTATTGGCACACCGAGCCAACACCCACCGAATGCCAAAGAATATGACACCAAACACGCAGGCGAGCATAACTGCCACGATGCACCTTCTCCACCCAAGGCAGAAGGCAGTGACAGCAAACAACTTTATGTCTCCTCCGCCGGCGCTCTCCTTGCCAAGCACACAATCCATGATCAGGGTAAATAGCAGGAACGCGGCACCGACCACCACTGCCTGGATAAGCAAGAAGAAAAGCTCTTGGAGCGCCTGATCAGGTGGCACTCCATTGACGAGAGAACGCACCATGACGTGCGCCGCATGTATCAGTATGATCGCCAAGATGCTGACGTTGGGTATGGTCCTCTCGCGCAGATCCTTGATACTCAGGTATACGAGTGGGATGAGCAGACAGGCAACCTCAAGTATTCGTCCAAGCAAAGAAATCCCAATACTCACCCGTGCACCTCATCCTCACGTGCGGGCGCAGCCGCGTTCGCACCTAGACCTCCCCCTATAGCTACAGTGACCACGTCCACCTTAGCATGGCGTCGAGACCCCTGGCCCTGAACCCGACCAAAAGGGCCGGTAAGGTCACACATCCCCAAGCAGCTCCTCCCACGAACAGATGGGAAACCAGCGCACGTGTCTACCACGACGCCACCCCTACCAACCAGAGCACACGCGCGACCGCGTGCCCGTCGCTATTGTACCAACCTCTACGTGAGATGCTCGCGCACCGTTTCCCACCATAGGACATACGAGCTTGATACGCCACCCATCGCCATCTTGGGTTGCCCACTTCTTGTTCGTATGCTCTGTGTCACCCAAGGGGTACCCTTACAGCATGGCGTTGGAATTGCAAGTTACACAGATGCGAGTCGACGGGAGCTCAGACGCATGGAAACACGCGGAAACGAGGACACAAGTACTGTCATCGCCACCCTCGGAGAGATCCCCCTGTCCGCGCAAACACACATGGACCGCAAAGAGCGCATGGCACTGGCACAAAGGAGCGCACGACGCTCGAGTATCGCATCGGCAGCTGCGGCAAAAGCCCCTGCCTGGGCACGCAGGCAACTCCCCGTCCTTCGCAAGGCTAGGCTCTTCTCCGGTCTCAATGAGGATGAGATCCTCGCCGCACTCCCCTGCCTCGGAGCACGTGAGCGAAGATACGACGTCGGCGAGCGACTCTTAAACGCAGGAGACGTTACAAGCCACGTGTTCGTTATGCTTGAGGGCCAGATCAACATCATCCGCGAGGATTGGTGGGGTAACCGAAGCATCGTCTCGATCGACGGACCGAGTGACTCCTTCGCCGAAGCGTACGCGTGCACGCCGGGATCCAGACTCACCGTGTCAGTCGTCGCGACACGCAAGGTTCGGGTGCTCACGTTCGAGATCCGTGCGATCATGGAGATATGCAGGGCCTCCTGCCCCTTCCATAACCGACTCATGCAGAATCTTGTCTCGACCATAGCCGAGCAAAACCTGCGCCTCAACGACATGCTCTCGTTCGTCACCAGGCGTACCACCCGAGAGAAGCTCCTTGCCTATCTGGGTGCAGAATCGCAGCGCCAGGGCTCGCGCAGCTTCACGATACCGTTCGACAGGCAGCAGCTAGCCGACTTCCTGTCCGTAAACCGAAGCGCCGTCTCCACCGAACTTGGCAAGCTGCGCAAGGATGGCATCATAGACTTTGACCGGAGTCACTTCACGCTGCTCGACTCCAATCCACTCACCCTATAGCTCCCTGCGAGAGGCAGGCCAAGCGGCATACAGAAAGATGCAAAGGGCCAGCCCGAAGGCTGGCCCCGTCGTTCCAATCGCACGAAACCCCTTCCCTTGGGCGCAGCGCTATACAGGCACTACGCCCCGAGGGAGGATGTCTGCCAGCTAGCTCCAGCCCTTGCCGTCGGAGCCAAACTGCTTGATGAGCTCCTTGGTGCGCGCGACGATGGCGTCGCGGCCAGGTTTCATGAGCTTGCGGGGGTCATAGCCCTTACCCTCTTTGTCAGCGCCGCTCTCGATGTACTTACGCGTCGCGGCCGCAAAGACGAGTTGAAGGTCGGTGTTGACGTTAACCTTGGAGATACCCTCGGTGATGGCCCTCTGGACCTGATCGACGGGAATCCCGCTGCCGCCATGCAGGACGAGCGGCAGGTCACCGGTCTTGGCCTTGATCGCCGCTAGACGCTCGAAGGACAGGCCCTCCCAATTGTCTGGGTAGATGCCATGGATGTTGCCGATGCCGCAGGCGAGGAAGTCGACGCCTACGTCGGCGATCTGCTTGCACTGCTCGGGGTCGGCAAGCTCACCGCGCGAGGTCACGCCGTCCTCGGTGCCGCCGATGCCGCCGACCTCGGCCTCGACCGAGATGCCCCTGTTGTGGGCAGCCTTGACGACCTCGGTGGTGTGGTCGAGGTTGGTCTGGAAGTCCTTCTCATGAGAGCCGTCGTACATGACGGAGGTGAAGCCTGCGTCGATGCACTTAAAGACATCCTCGAACGTGCCATGGTCGAGATGCAGGGCAACGGGAACGGTGATGTTCTTGATCTGGACGAGATCCCTCACGATGTCCGCGACGACCTTGAAGGAGGTCTGCCACTTGGCTGCCCCGCTGGTGCACTGAATGATGACGGGAGACTGGAGCTCCTCAGCAGCATCCAGGATCGAGGTAGCCCACTCGAGGTTGTTGGTGTTAAACGCCCCCAGGCCATAGTGACCTTTCTGGGCGCTTTGGAGCATTGCAGTTGCACTGACAAGCATACGAACCTCCAATGAACGGTGTGAGAGTACCTGCAATCCCTATCATACTCCTCAAAGCACGAAGGATGGGCGGCTATTCTGCGAGGAGTGGCACGATTTGTCCAAACGTATCATTGCCCCGCAGCGGCGACAAAGCGGGGGTTCTGTCATGAACACGGGTATATATCGTGAAATCGCACGATACCCGCTCGTCGCACCCGTCATCGAGGTACAACAACATCAGTTCAAGGCATCTGCCACACAGGCCAGCTCGCAGAGGGAAAACATGCCCGAGGGAAGGGGAGGCCGTCTTGGCCGAGACTGCAAACGCACGCATCACCACTACTGACACCAATCTAGAGGATGGTGAGGACAAGAAGCTCTTTGACGATCTCTCGTTCTCTACCGTCATCGCAAGCGCACTCGCCGCAATAACCTCGTTTTTGCTCCAATCACAGATCGGCCTCACAGGCTCGCTCATCGGTGTGGGCGTGGCTGCCGCCGCATCCGCCCTCGCCTCGCAGGTGTACAAGTCGGTACTCTCGGCATCGGCGAGCAAGATAAAGGACAACCTGACCTCCGACAGTACGGGTCAAGACAACATGAAGTCTGGCAAGACGCGTATAGCGGGTGCGGGAATGACCCATGTCAGGCAGAAGCCCATTCCCAGCTGGCAAAAGGACGATGCCGACAAGACGACTGTGACCGACGGAACTCATGATCTGTCGAGCACACGCATCGCTCCCGACACCATCCGAGGCGCCGTTGCAAAACGCAAGTCCGACACCATGAAGAGGCGCGCCGCGATCTTCACCGCCGTTGTGGCGATCATCGCAGTACTCATCTACGCCGCCGTCGTCACCTTTGCGACGCAAGGCAAGGGCATTGGCAGCACCCCCACAATCACAGAGTCCTCACCCAGCGAAGAGCCCTCGACACAGGGTACGACGAATGGCACGGGACAGACCCATGGTACAGGCACGACCGGCGGGCAGGGCAACAGCGCTCCAAATGCCAATCAGGGCGCAGACGGGGGAACTGCGGCAGACACGGGCTCTAGCACCACGGGCTCGACAGGCGAGACGGGCGATACTGCCCCCGCGCCAACGACTCCCACCTCGACGACCGGAAACACCGGCTCAACCGGTACGGGAAACGCAGGTACATCGGGCAGCACGACCGGTACGGGCACGTCCGATACCAACTCCAACTCAAATTCTGGATCGGGCACGAACCATAACGGCACGGGCAACTCAAACGGGTCTGGGAAAGGTTCCACCAACTGGGGCGAGAACCCTGGGTCAACGGGGTCCGGCGGCCAAGGATCATCCGACACGGGTTCTGGCTCAAAGAACGGGTCCGCTGGCTCTGCAGGCGGCAACGATGGTGGCAGTGGCACCTCAACGGACGCAGGCAACTCAAACTCCTCCAATGGCTCTAAGGCCAGGCCAAGCAGCGCGATCAACGCAAACAGCCCACATTAGAGTCAAGGCATAGCCGCAAAAAAGACCTCGCGACCGCGCGCGTCCATGCGTGCGGTCGCGATGTAAGTGTGAGTTACACACTTCGGGAAGGTGAAGTGAGCGGTCAGGAAGGTGAAGTGAGTGGTTCACTCACATCGAGAGTATCTTCAGTAATTCTCTGACCTGCACATATGCAAGTTAGTACTTGTAAACTTCATCTCTGGGGACCGGAAAAATCACTCACTTCGCGACCACAAGGCAGGTGCAGGAGCCAGCCTAGAGCCGGCGCAGGGCATCGACGAGCGCGGTCTTTCCCTCGGTCCCCTCGTCCTTCATCTTGATGATCGCGGCGGGGCAGCCCGCGACGACCGCCGCCCTGGGAACATCGTCCACGACGACGGCCCCGGCTGCGACGACGGCTCCCCTGCCAACGCGGACACCCTCGATGACGACGGCGTTCGCGCCGATCATAACGTCATCCTCGATGACGACAGGGGTGGCGCTCGCCGGCTCGACGACACCTGCAAGGACGGCGCCCGCACCCACGTGACAGCGCGCCCCGACGATGGCGCGACCTCCCAGGACAGCTCCCATGTCGATCATCGTGCCCTCACCGATGACGGCACCGATGTTGACGATCGCGCCCATCATGATAACTGCGTTGTCACCTATCTTTACCTTCTCGCGGATGAGGGCTCCAGGCTCGATGCGCGCGCTCACGCCCTTGAGGTCGAGCAGGGGCACGCCTGAGTTGCGCCGATCGCTCTCGACCACGTAGTCCAGGATGCGGCCGTCCTCGCTCGCCCCCTCGAGCACCGGGGCAAGCGAGGACCAGTCCGCAAAGACGATTTTGCTCATGCCCTCACCGAAGACGTGGGCATCCTGAGGGTAGCTGACCTGTGCGCCTGACGCCTCCTTGACATAGGCCTTGACCGGCGTCCTCTTGGGTGAGGTGGCTATGTAGTCGATGATCTCGCGTGCGTCCAAGCGGATCCCTCCTTTATTCCTTTATGTCTGTCAGGTGCGGTGCGATGTCTGTCAGGTGCGGTGCGCGCCGCCGATGGCGTGAGACGGCGCTCGTAGGTGTTTGCGAACTCAGCTCAGCCGAGCATGAGCTCGTCGAAGCTATAGTAGCCAGCAGGTCGCATGAGCAGACGCCTAGCTGCGGCTATGGCGCCGCTCACGAAGATCTGACGACTCGTCGCGCGGTGCGTGAGACAGAGCTCCTCATCGGTCCCAAAGAAGTGCAGCTCATGGGTGCCCGAGACGCTGCCCCCGCGCAGGCTGTGCATGCCTATCTCGCGCTCGGGGCGCACGCCCACCATGCCCTCGCGGCCATAGGCCACGCGTGCCTCACCACTGGGATCCACGGCAGCGAGAAGGAGCTTTGCCGTACCCGAGGGGGCATCGACCTTCTGGTTATGGTGGGTCTCGACGATCTCGACATCAAAGCTCGGAAGGGCCTTTGCGGCCTCGGCGGCAAGACGCCTCAGGACCGCCACGCCAAGCGAGTAATTTGCGCTCCACACGACAGGCACCCTCGTGCCCAATGCTCTGATGCGGGCCAGTTCCTCATCAGAGAAGCCCGTCGTGCCGCTCAGGAGTGCCGCGCCCGTGCGACGCGCATAGGCCAGCGTGTGCGGCAGTGACGCCTTGTTCGAGAAGTCGATCGCCAGCTCTGCGGCCGGGGCAGCGACGTCAAGCTCTGTCGCGCTCGTGACATCGTAGGTACCTAGAAGCTCAAAGCCGCTGGCAGGGAGCGCCTCGGCAATGAGCTTGCCCATCCTGCCCGCGCCAATGAGCACGACCGTCCTTGTCCTGTCTGCCATGGTGATCCCCTACTCTATGCCGATGAGGCCGCGATCGGCGAGCGCCTTGTGCAGGCGCTCGCGACTGGTCTGCGCCATGGGCCAAAGCGGCGGGCGATAGCTCTCGGTGATGAGGCCCATCGCTGCGAGCGCCGCCTTCACGGGTATGGGATTCACCTCACAGAAGAGGGAATGGATGAGCTCAAGGTTATCGAGCTGCATCTGCAGGGCACCCCTGGCGTCTCCCTCCTGCCAGCGCACGCACATGTCATGCACCGTCTTCGGTGCGATGTTAGCCCAGACCGAGATGACACCGGACCCACCCAGCGAGAGGAGCGGCACAACGATGTCATCGTTTCCACTGAACAGGTGAAAGTCCTCGCTCACATAGCGCGCGGCCGTCGCGGCATAGGCGATATTTCCCGACGCCTCCTTAAGACCCCAGGCGTTGGGGTGGCGCGACAGGCGCGCGAGGTTTTTCTCGCTGATGGAACAACCCGTGCGACCAGGGATGTTGTAGAGGATACAGGGCAGGTTCACGGCATCGAGAACGCTGTTGAGGTGATGGTAGATGCCCTCCTCGTTACTCTTGTTATAGTAGGGCGTGATGATGAGCAGACCGTCCACACCGAGCTTCTGGAGGCCCAAGCTTTTGCGCAGCGACTCGTCGGTCGAGTTGGAACCCGAACCACCGATGACGGGGATGCGCCCTGCCACGCGATCGACCACGCATGTGGCGACCTCGTAGTCCTCGCGGTCGGTCATCGTACTCGACTCGCCCGTCGTGCCAAGCACGAGGATGCCGTCGGTACCGTTTGCCAGATGAAAGTCGACGAGTCGTTCGAGCGCCTCAAAGTCTACGCCCCTGTCCTCCTTGAACGGAGTGACGATCGCGACGATGGATCCGCTCAGCCCTGTCATGTCCATACTTGCCCCTTTCAGACGAATGATTGTCGTCGGCGCCAAGGCGCGCCGCCCGGACACCCGTGATGATCGCGCCCCTCAAGGGCGCGCGGACTTCCGACGTGAGGGACCTTGCCCTCCTGCCCGCTTGAGGAGACGCCTGCCCACCGGGAGCACGTCGAGCGTCGCGAAGTAGTCGGCAGGCGTCTCGGCGCGACGTATGAGCTCGACCTCGCCATCCTCCCTGAGCAGGAGCTCCGCCGAGCGCAGGCGACCATTGTAGTTGTAGCCCATGGAGTGGCCGTGGGCGCCCACATCATGGACAAACAGCAAGTCCCCCACCTCGACCTCGGGAAGCAGGCGGTCCGTGGCAAGGCGGTCAGAGTTCTCGCAGAGCATGCCGACGACGTCGTAGCGACGGCATGCCGACGCATCCTCCTTGCCCATGACCGTGATGTGGTGGTAGGCGCCGTAGAGCATGGGGCGCATGAGGTTGGCCGCGCATGCGTCAACGCCCAGGTAGTGGTGGTAGGTCTCCTTGCTGTGGATGACACGGGTCACAAGCGCACCGAAAGGCGCCAGCATGTAGCGGCCGAGCTCCGTGGCGATGCGGACGTCTCCCATGCCAACGGGAACCAGACGCTCCTCGTACACTTGGCGAACGAGCTCGCCAATGAGGGCGATGTCGTTCTCCCTCTCGTCAGGCTTGTAGGCGACGCCCACGCCGCCCGAGAGGTTCACGAGACTCACGTCGACTCCCAGCTCGCGCTCGAGGGTTATGGCCGTCGCAAACAGTGTGCGGGCCAGCGCGGGATAGTAGCCATTCGTGACGGTGTTCGATGCGAGCATCGCATGCAGCCCCAGGTGCTCGACGCCCCTTTTCGCAAGCAGACGGGCGGCCTCGAGCGCCTGCGGCTCGGTGAGACCGAACTTCGCCCCCTCGGGGGAGCCAAAGATGCCGTTCGCGAAGGCGAAGTCACCACCGGGGTTAAGGCGCAGGCTGACCGTGTGAGGGTAGTCGACTCCCACCGACCTCACCGCCTCATCGAGCATGGCCACGTGCGTGATATCATCGAGATTAATGGTCGCACCCAGTGCAAGGGCATGCTCGAACTCCTGAGCCGGCGTGTCATTTGAGGAGAACATGATATCGTCTCCCGACATGCCCATGGCCTCCGCTAGCATAAGCTCGCACTCGCTCGAGCAGTCCACGCCGCAGCCGCAGTCCCGCAGTATGTCAATGAGGGCGGGGTTGGGCGTCGCCTTCACGGCAAAGTACTCCCTGAAGCCTGGGTTCCACGCAAAGGCCTCAAGCACACGCCTCGCGTTTTCGCGTATGCCCCTCTCGTCATAGAGATAAAAGGGTGTGGGATAGCGCGAGACAATGGCCTCGAGCCTGTCTGCCGTAATGAACGGCCGCTTCTGAGACACCGCTCCTCCGTTCTCGTCTGAGCTGAGCCTGCAGACAAGAACGTCAGGATAGCTCAACCACGGATGCTCCGTAGACAGTCTTGGAGGTGTTTCCCCCAAGCCCACCACACGCGCCACGCCTGACGCCTGCGGTTCGGCGGATTAAGCCTCCTCCCAGGGTCCGTGCCTGCCGACTCGCCTGGAACTCATCGCTTCCGCGCCTCTATCGATAGGCCTAGTGTACGCCAAAGGGAAGCAGGTGGACAAGAGCGATTCCGCCCCGTAACAGAATGGACTCTATTCCTAAGCCCATGCGCGCCGAGAAAGACAGGGACCGCCGATGGGGCGTTGGCCTCTGGAGGATCTTTCGCCTTCAGATTCAGGCCTGCCTCCCCGCCACAACTTTTTTGAGAGCGGTTGACTTGAGCGGGAAGACGATCATCCCATTCTGCACGCACGGTGGCGGAGGATTCGGTCACATGCTCGAAGACTACAGGAGGGAATGCGCCACCTCCGAGGGCACGCAGCCAGAGTGCGCCTTTCCGTGAGATGGGGGTTGCGGAATGCGCCTTTCCGTGAGGGCATGCAGACAGAATGCGTTTTTCCGTAGAGTGCGCTTTTCCTCACCTGGGCAAACGCGGCGTCGCCCTACGGAAAAGCGCATTCTGGATAGCCGGGGTCACGGAAAAGCGCACTCTGTCTGCGCGCCGGCCATAGAGTGCGCCTTTCCGTGAGGCGCGACGCGCAGGGTGCGCCTTTCCGTGAGGTCCGGCGCGCAGAATGCGGTTTTACGTGAGGTCCGGCGTACAGAGTGTACTTCTCCGTGAGGGCGACACCCCCAGAGTGCGGCTTTCCGTGAGGTGGGGTTGCAGAGTGCGCCTTTCCGTGAGGCCAGACTCCGAACCGAGATCTGCGGGCCCCCGCGCAACCCGCCCCGCAGCTTGGCGGGGGGTTGCTCGAGCGCATCTGCCCAGTTGAGGCATTCTCCATAGTGCCCCGCAGCCTGGCGGGGGGTTGCCCTACACCTCCCGGGCGCCGCAACGTGACGGAAAGGCGCATTCTGTCTGCGCGTCTCACCAGGAGGCGCACTCTGCGACTGCGGCGTCACGGAAACGCGACGCCTCCCCGGGGGACGCACGCGGTTGTCTTCGAAACTGCGCCCTGACAGGCCGTGCTGGAGGTTACGCCGGACGCACAGTCGCCGCCTTCAGTCCGTTTCGAACTCAACCACTTCGATATTTGGGCAATCGTCAGGGTCATATGGGTAATCACCCGGATTTGACATCTCTAAAACTTCGCCACCTGCATGCCAATTGCTTTCCCACTGCAAGGCATAGTCATCTGCCTCTGACTCGGTATCAAACGCATTCCCCTCATCATCCTCTTCGCCGTCAATCAGAATCTTGTATTTAGTTGCCATATCAAACCTCACTAATCGTTCTGCCGTAACTTCAAACCAAGAACGTAACTGCATTGTCGCGATGACGCGTATATTTTCGCACATCGAACGGAGAGTCAGCCAAGAAGCTGGCGAAAGGGATCGCGAGCTGAAACAACAGGGTATAGAAGCGAATCGCTGTTAACAACGGTCTGAATCAACCGCGACGGGCGAGCACAAACGAGAGGGGATCCGCTGGGAATGCCGTCGGCCTACTTCGAGGGAGCCAACTCGCTCACACTGCCCGTCAAGAAGACTGTCAGGGGGTTTCGCAACGTAGGGTACCTCGCCACCGCGATCTTCCCCGGGCTGGGGGCCTGTCGCTCGACGCCCTCGCCTGCGCTCCGCC